>Ga0265797_10007129_pt1 | contig 15445 bp, 15 predicted proteins | sample P2T30metagenome_FD_192433 | JGI IMG/M metagenome (GOLD analysis project Ga0265797, IMG submission 192433) | Plant litter microbial communities from East Loma Ridge, Irvine, California - P2 T30 | ecosystem: Environmental > Terrestrial > Plant litter > Unclassified | place: USA: California... | reverse complement strand
TGCTGGTCGCCTTCGCCGTGTGGCTGTTCTTCTGGGCAGTCGACAGCGGCCAGTACGACGACCTCGACAGCCCCGCGCATCGCATCCTCTTCGACGATGACGACCCACGCCATACCGCCGCCGTGAAGCAGGCCAGCGAGGCAGACGCTAAGAACCATGACTGATCTGTTACCGCAATTGCTGTCGGCGTTGATTCTCGGCCTGCTCGGCGGTGGCCACTGCCTGGGCATGTGCGGCGGGCTGATGGGCGCGCTGACCCTGGCCATTGCGCCCGAACGACGGCAGCAGCGCTTGCGCCTGCTGCTGGCCTACAACGCCGGCCGCATCCTCAGTTACACCCTGGCCGGCCTGCTGCTCGGCCTCGCTGGCTGGGCCGTGGCCAGCGGCCCGCTAGCTACGGCGCTGCGCGGTATCGCTGGCGCGCTGTTGATCGTGATGGGCCTGTATCTGGCCGGCTGGTGGAGCGGGCTGACGCGCATCGAAGCGCTGGGCCACGGGCTATGGCGAAACATCCAACCGCTTATACAGCGCGTGATGCCGGTCACCAACCCGTGCCGGGCGTTGCTGCTCGGCGGGCTATGGGGCTGGCTGCCCTGCGGGCTGGTGTACAGCACCCTGCTGTGGGCAGCGAGCCAGGGCAATGCCTGGCACAGCGCCGCGCTGATGCTGGCGTTCGGCATCGGCACGCTGCCGGTGCTGCTGGCCACCGGGCTGGCGGCCGAGCGTCTGAGACATCTGCTGAGCCGCCGCGGCGTGCGAATGGCCGGCGGGCTGCTGGTGATGCTGTTCGGCCTGTGGACACTGCCTGGCCCGCACCAGCATTGGTTGATGGGGCACTAAGGCAGCCGACAGCGGCGTGGGTTGAACAGCGCGATATCCCGGGCATCTTCTCCCGGGTATCGCTGCGCTCAACCCAGGCTACGAGGCGCGCGCTTAACGGTAGTTATGCCCCTGCGCCCCCATGACTCAGATCAAAAAGGCCAAACTGACCGCGCCCTAGACTGCCAGGCATTCAATGCTGACGCGGACCTCGCCATGCTCAACGCCATCCACTGGGATACCGACCTGATCCGCCGCTATGATCAAGCCGGACCACGCTACACCTCTTACCCGACTGCCGTGCAACTGCACGAGGGCGTTGGCTCCTTCGATCTGCTGCATGCCTTGCGAGAGAGCCGCCGCGCCCAGCGCCCGCTGTCGCTGTACTTGCACCTGCCGTTCTGCGCCAACATCTGTTACTACTGCGCTTGCAACAAGGTCATCACCAAGGATCGCGGCCGCACCCAGCCCTATCTGCAAGCGCTGGAGCGGGAAATGACGCTGATCGGCCACCATATCGACAAGCGCCAGCGCATCGAACAACTGCACCTGGGCGGCGGTACTCCAACGTTCCTGAGCCATGACGAGCTGCGTCGGCTGATGAGCCAGCTGCGCGAGCACTTCAGCCTGCTTGACGACGACTCCGGCGACTACAGCATCGAGATCGACCCGCGCGAGGCGGACTGGTCGACCATGGGCCTGCTGCGCGAACTGGGCTTCAATCGCGTCAGCCTCGGCGTGCAGGATCTCGACCCCAACGTGCAGCGCGCCATCAATCGCCTGCAGAGCCTGGAAGAAACCCGCGCCATCATCGAGGCCGCGCGTACCCTGCAGTTTCGTTCGGTGAACATCGACCTGATTTACGGGTTGCCACAACAAACCCCGGAAAACTTCGCCCACACCGTGCAGCAAGTGATCGCCCTGCAACCGGATCGCCTGTCGCTGTTCAATTACGCTCACCTGCCGGAGCGCTTCATGCCGCAGCGGCGCATCGACAGCCGCCAGTTACCCAGCGCTGCAAACAAACTGGCCATGCTGCAAGGCAGCATCGAGCAGTTGGCCAGTGCCGGATACCGCTACATCGGCATGGACCACTTCGCCCTGCCCGACGACGAGCTGGCCAGCGCCCAGGAGGACGGCAGCCTGCAACGCAACTTTCAGGGCTACACCACGCATGGCCACTGCGACCTGATCGGCCTTGGGGTGTCGGCGATCAGCCAGGTCGGCGATTTGTACTGCCAGAACAGCGCAGACCTGGCGGCCTACCAGGCCAGCCTCGGCAACCAGCAACTGGCGACCCAGCGCGGCTTGATCTGCAATGACGATGATCGCGTGCGCCGTGCGGTTATCCAGCAGTTGATCTGCCACTTCCAGCTGAATTTTTCGGCGATCGAGCAGCGCTTCGCCATCGACTTCCACCGCTACTTCGCCGACCTCTGGCCGGCCCTGCAGCAGATGGATCATGACGGCCTGATCGAATTGAATGACGACCGCATCGAAGTGCTGCCAGCCGGGCGGCTGCTGGTACGCTCGCTGTGCATGCTGTTCGATCGCTACCTGAGCGAGCAGAACCTGCAGCGCTTTTCGCGGGTGATCTGAACCACGCCGCGCGGCGCAGATGGCTGGCTCAACCGTTCAGCAATGAGCCGACCGCGGCGCTTTGTTCGGTGCTGAGTTTCTGGTCCCGCATCACCCTGGCCAGCTCGGCAGTGGCTGTGGTCAGCGCGCCGCTGATCGAACCGACTTCGGTCTGCAGGGCCTGGGCGCGGGCCTGACGTGTTTCGTCATCCATGTCGCTCTGCGCCATGAGCGCTTGCAGCTCGGCCATTTTCTCGGCGAGCTGCGCCTTGAGCTCACGGATCATCTTGAGCAATTGCTTGACGGTGTCGGGCAGGCCGCTTTCATCAATGTCGCTGTTCTTGCTTTCGGTCTTCGAGCGCATCAGGCCCTCGGCAGACAGCGTCACTTTGAGGCCAGGCTCTGCCGGTGCGCCTGCAGCCGGCGCTGCCCCGCTTTCGGATACATCGACAGGCGTGACGGCAGCCGTCGCCAACGTAGAATTAGTCGTCACGGCGCTACGCTCGACCACCGCAGGTACATCCACTCGCATCACGCCACTCCTTGCCTAAAGCCGATCATTACCGGTTATCGGCCTCGTGCAGCGACACTTGAGCGCACCGCATGCGCTGGCCGCGCGCCCCTCTGGCGCGGTACCCTTACGACTTCTGTGTGTTTACCCGTTAGGAACACTGCCGATGTCCGAAAGCATCAAGCTGCGCACCCCTCATCAGGCCCACTGCAAGGATTGCAGCCTCGCCAGTCTCTGCCTGCCTCTCTCGCTGGACCTTAAGGACATGGACGCGCTCGACGACATCGTCAAGCGTGGCCGTCCGCTGAAAAAGGGCGAATTTCTGTTCCGCCAAGGTGATGCCTTCAGCTCGGTATTCGCGGTGCGCTCCGGTGCGCTGAAGACCTTCGGGCTGAGCGATGCGGGTGAAGAACAAATCACCGGCTTTCATCTGCCCAGCGAACTGGTCGGCCTGTCCGGCATGGACACCGAACTGTATCCGGTGTCGGCCCAAGCGCTGGAAACCACCTCGGTGTGTGAAATTCCCTTCGAGCGCCTCGATGAGCTGTCGGTAAGCCTGCCGCAGCTGCGCCGCCAGTTGATGCGCGTGATGAGCCGCGAGATTCGCGATGATCAGCAAATGATGCTGCTGCTGTCGAAGAAAACTGCCGACGAGCGCATCGCCACCTTCCTGGTCAACCTGTCCGCGCGCTTCAGTGCCAGGGGCTTTTCGGCCAACCAATTCCGCCTGGCGATGTCACGCAACGAAATCGGCAATCACCTTGGCCTGGCAGTGGAAACCGTATCGCGGGTGTTCACACGCTTCCAGCAGAGCAAGCTGCTCGAAGCCGAAGGCAAGGAAGTGCATATTCTCGACCCAATCGAGCTCTGTGCCCTGGCCGGTGGTAACCTTAACGGCTGATGGAGCTTTAAGCTCAAGAGACCGTTTCAAGGATTACCGATGATTTTCGACGAATTCAGCATCAAGACCCTCATCCGCCCGGTTAACGACTTTCCAAAACCGGGCGTGGTGTTCCGCGATATCACGCCGTTGTTCCAGTCGCCGCGTGCACTGCGCATGGTCATCGACAGCCTGATCCAACGCTACGTCGAGGCCGATTTCAGCCACGTCGGCGCCATGGACGCACGAGGCTTCCTGATCGGCTCGATCATCGCCTATGAGCTGAACAAACCGCTGGTGCTGTTCCGCAAACAAGGCAAGCTGCCGGCCGACGTAATCAGCCAGGCTTACCAGACCGAATACGGCGAAGCCTTCCTGGAAGTGCATGCCGACAGCCTTTGCGAAGGCGACAGCGTATTGATCGTCGATGACCTGATCGCCACTGGCGGCACCCTGCTCGCCGCCGTGCAACTGGTCAAGCGCATGGGCGCTGGCATTCACGAAGCAGCGGCGATCATCGACCTGCCGGAGCTGGGCGGCTCACGCCGACTGCAGGATATGGGTATTGCCACCTATAGCCTGACCGCTTTCGCACTCGACGAACGCTAAGAGCATGGACCGAGGCGTGTAGTTGACGCTTCATCCGTCCACCTGATTAGCAGTCATCGCACAATAAAAAGCCCCGGCACATGGCCGGGGCTTTTTATTGCGCGCCGTGTGATTAACGCAGCGCCGGGCCCTGGAAGCCCATCCACAGTGCCAGGTGCTCCGCCACGCTGGTGCCGAGCTTCTTAGTGAAGCGGTCCAGCGGGCTTTCCTGCACGGTGAAGTCGACCAGTTCTTCCTGGCCAATCACGTCACGGGCCACCGAGCTGGTGTTGCCCAGCGCATCGATCAGGCCCAGTTGCAGCGCCTGCTCGCCGGACCAGATCAGACCGGAGAACAACTCGGGATGCTCGGCATCCTTGAGGCGGTCGCCGCGGCCTTTCTTCACGCTGTCGATGAACTGTTTGTGAGTGGTTTCCAGCACGGTCTTCCAGAACGCCGCTTCTTCAGGCTTCTGTGGCTGGAACGGATCGAGGAACGCCTTGTGTTCGCCCGAGGTGTACACGCGGCGGTCGACACCCAGCTTGTCCATCAGCCCGGTAAAACCGAAACTGGCCGCCGTCACGCCGATGGAGCCAACCAGGCTGGCCTTGTCGGCGTAGATCTGGTCGGCAGCACTGGCGATGTAATAGGCACCCGAAGCGCCCAGGTCGGAAATCACTGCGTAGACTTTGATGTCCGGGTGCTCGCCACGCAGGCGGCGAATCTCGTCATAAATGTAGCCAGACTGCACCGGGCTGCCGCCTGGGCTGTTGATGCGCAGGATGATGCCCTTGGTGTTGGAGTCCTTGAACGCCGCACGCAGGCTGCCAACGATGTTGTCGGCGCTGGCCGCTTCCTTGTCGGCGATCATGCCGCGCACCTCAATCACTGCCGTGTGCGCCGTGCTGGTGGCGCCCTTCTGCAGGTTGAGCAACGGCGAGAACAACGCCAGCGCGCCAAACAGGTAAATGAAGGTCAGCAACTTGAAGAAAATCCCCCAGCGGCGCGAACGACGCTGTTCATGCACACTGGCCAGCAAGGTCTTTTCAAGCAGCTTCCAGCTCTTCGGATCGCTCTCGGAGACCGTCGGCGTCTTTCTGTCACCCCACATGCTCAATCTCCTCGGTTCGGGACTCGGCGACCGTCTGGTTCAGCCAGGCACTCAGTTCCATAAAATGGTTGATCGACAGCTTCGGCTCGTAGGCGCTCAACGCCGCCAGCGTCTGCGCACCGTAGCCTACTGCGACCGCATCCATACCCGCACGTTGCGCCATTAATAGATCAAATGACGCGTCACCGATCATCAGCGCCTGGCTGGCAGGTACGCCGCAATGCTCAAGAATCTCATGGAGCATCCTGGGGTCCGGCTTGCTCGCCGTTTCATCGGCGCAGCGTGTGATATCGAAATAGTCCTGCCAGCCGAGCGCATCGAGAATCCGCTGCAAGCCACGGCGACTCTTGCCGGTAGCCACAGCCAACTGATAGCCCTGCTCACGCAACGCTGCCAGGCTCTGCTCCACGCCAGGGAAAAACGCCGATGGGATACGATCAATGGCTACATAGCAGTCGCTGTAGCAGGCATGGAAGCGTTCGACGTGCCCGGCCTCGACGAGTTCCGGGTACAGCGTGGCGATCGCTTCGGGCATCGCCAGGCCGATGATGCCCTTGACCGTTTCATCGTCCAGGCGCGGCATGCCGCACTGTTCCGCTGCCTGGTGCATGGCGGCGACGATGCGGCCGATCGAGTCGACCAGCGTGCCGTCCCAATCGAAGATCAGAAGTTTGTAATCAGGCACTCAGGCGCTCCACGGTGCGCGCCCACATCTCGTCGACGGGCGCCTCCAACTTCAGCACGCCGCCTTCGGGCAGCGGGATATTCAGCTCATAGGCATGCAGGAACAGGCGCTTGCCACCCAACTCGCGAATCTCGCGGCTGAAGTCGTCATCGCCGTACTTGCTGTCACCCGCGATGCAGTGACCGCCGTACTGGGCATGCACACGAATCTGGTGCGTTCGACCAGTAACCGGCTTGGCCTCGACGAGGGTCGCGAACTCACCGAAACGGCGCAGCACGCGGAAGAGGGTCAGCGCCTCCTTGCCTTCGGAATTCACCTCGACCATGCGCTCGCCCGAGCGCAGGTTGCTCTTGAGCAGCGGCGCATTGATCTGCTTCTTGGCAGTCGCCCAATGGCCGCGCACCAGCGCCATGTAGCGCTTATCGACGCCATCGCCTCGTAACTGCTCATGCAGATGACGAAGCATGCTGCGCTTCTTGGCGATCATCAGCAGGCCGGACGTGTCGCGGTCGAGGCGGTGAACCAGCTCAAGATCCTTGGCATCCGGGCGCAGCTGGCGAAAGGCTTCGATCACGCCGTAGTTCAGGCCGCTGCCACCGTGCACGGCGATGCCAGCCGGCTTGTTAAGCACGATCAGCGCCTTGTCTTCATACACGATGGCTGCTTCCAAGCGTTGTAACAGGCCTTGAGCCAGGGGCTCGGGCTCGTCACGCTCGGCCAGGCGCAGCGGCGGTACACGCACGATGTCACCGGGCTGCAGCTTGTACTCGGGCTTGATCCTGCCTTTATTGACCCGCACCTCACCCTTGCGCAGGATGCGGTAGATCAAAGTCTTGGGCACACCCTTGAGCTGGGTGCGAAGGAAGTTGTCGATGCGCTGACCCGCGAGTTCAGGCGCGACCTCAAGCAGCTGGACGCCGGAGGTTGGAGTAGTGGGTGTCGTCATGGTCGAGATGATACAATTTTTATGGATTTGAAGCACTTAATCATTGCTGCTATAGTCGCGAATGCCGCCAAAAGCGGCCTGATTCACGGATGTTGCCAAACCGCCATCGTGAATCAAGCAACCCTTTCAGGACGTAAGGCCGTCCGACGGGTTCCTCATAGAGCGATAGGCCACCAAGGCTGCTCGAGAAACTCGGAAATAAGGCCTGAGACACAGATGCGTAACCTGCCCACATGGACGGTTGCGGTAAATGCCAACCCGCTGCGGATTTCGTGAGCGGCACCCGATTTTCAGCGATACGTGTAGGGTGGAGATGCACAACGGTCGGCCTGCGTAGCAAACAGCTTTAACCAAGACGCTTTATCTCGTCCGCTACCGACCCTTGATTCCTCCTCCTGACTGAGAACGTACTTACGGTCTCGCGAGCTAGAGCCATGCAAGGCGCTACGTCAGTTACAGCCTCCGGCTGGACACTACGAGCAGGAAGCAACGCTTACCGCGGTAAGCCAGCTCCCAGCCCGTTTTAATGACGCAGTGCGGCCAATGTGCAGCGGACTACAAGCCTGTTCTGAGTGCTTTCTGTCATATACAGCGAGCAGGAGACGTCCGTCGCGGCCCAGCACAACTGGCTGCTGCCGCTCGACAATGAAACGATTTACGCCCGTTTCTGACGCGCCTGACACCGACCCTGAGCGTCGTGTGTGCCTAACGCGGCTTCCGGCAGCACCGGAAACCATTGGTACCACATGAAAAGAATGCTGATTAACGCGACTCAACCTGAAGAGTTGCGTGTTGCGCTGGTAGATGGCCAGCGCCTGTACGACCTGGACATCGAGTCAGGCGCCCGTGTACAGAAGAAATCCAACATCTACAAAGGGCGTATTACCCGCGTAGAACCAAGCCTCGAAGCCGCATTCGTCGACTTCGGCTCCGAGCGTCACGGCTTCCTCCCCCTCAAAGAAATCTCCCGCGAATACTTCAGCAAGGCCCCCGAAGGCCGCGTCAATATCAAGGACGTGCTCAAGGAAGGCCAGGAAGTCATCGTTCAGGTCGAGAAAGAAGAACGTGGGAATAAGGGCGCAGCCCTGACCACCTTCATCAGCCTTGCCGGCCGCTATCTGGTTCTGATGCCTAACAACCCGCGTGCTGGTGGCATCAGCCGCCGCATCGAAGGTGAAGAGCGCAACGAACTGCGCGAAGCCCTCAACGGCCTCGACATTCCCAACGATATGGGCTTGATCGTACGCACCGCCGGTTTGGGCCGCAGCAGCGAAGAAATGCAGTGGGATCTCGACTACCTGCTGCAACTGTGGAGCGCCATCAAGGAAGCCTCGCTGGATCGCCCTGCCCCATTCCTGATCTATCAGGAAAGCAACGTCATCATCCGCGCCATCCGCGACTACCTGCGCCAGGACATCGGCGAAGTACTTGTCGATAGCGTCGAAGCCCAGGAAGAAGCCCTGACCTTCATCCGCCAGGTGATGCCGCAGTACGCCAGCAAGATCAAGCTGTACGAAGACAGCGTGCCGCTGTTCAATCGCTTCCAGATCGAAAGCCAGATCGAAACCGCCTTCCAGCGTGAAGTGAAGTTGCCCTCCGGTGGCTCGATCTATATCGACCCGACTGAAGCCCTGGTGTCCATCGACATCAACTCGGCGCGCGCCACCAAAGGCAGCGACATCGAAGAAACCGCGCTGCAGACCAACCTGGAAGCCGCCGAAGAAATCGCCCGCCAGCTGCGCCTGCGCGACATCGGCGGCCTGATCGTCATCGACTTCATCGACATGACGCCGGCCAAGAACCAGCGCGCCGTCGAAGAGAAAGTGCGTGAAGCACTGGAAGCCGACCGCGCCCGTGTACAGGTTGGTCGCATCTCTCGCTTCGGCCTGCTGGAAATGTCCCGTCAGCGCCTGCGCCCCTCTCTGGGCGAAAGCAGCGGCATCGTCTGCCCTCGCTGCAACGGCCAAGGCATTATCCGTGACGTCGAATCGCTGTCCCTGGCCATTCTGCGCCTGATCGAAGAAGAAGCCCTGAAGGATCGCACCGCCGAGGTTCGCGCCCAGGTGCCAATCCCGGTCGCCGCTTTCCTGCTCAACGAGAAACGCAACTCGATCACCAAGATCGAACTGCGCACCCGTGCACGCATTGTCATCCTGCCGAACGATCACCTGGAAACACCGCACTTCGAAGTGCAGCGTATCCGTGATGACAGCCCGGAAGCCCAGAGCACCCAGACCAGCTACGAGATGGCCACGGTCGAGGTCGAGGAAGAGAAACCGGCTGCCGCCACTCGCACCCTGGTTCGCCAAGAAGCCGCGATCAAGGCCGCCCCGCCGCGCAGCGCACCAGCTCCGGAAGTGGCCGTTGCCGCCCCGGCGACTCCGGTTGCTGCCGCACCGCAAACCGGTCTGTTCAAAGGTCTGGTGAAGTCCCTGGTGGGCTTGTTCGCCAGCGCCGAAGAGCCGCAGAAACCAACCGTCGTCGAGAAGAAGCCAGGCGAGCGTCAGCCGCGTGGTGACGAGCGTCGCAACGGTCGCCAGCAGAACCGCAACCGCGGCAGCCGCCGTGACGAAGAGCGCAAGCCGCGCGAAGAACGCGCCCCACGTGAAGACCGCGCCCCGCGCGAGGAACGTGCGCCGCGTGAAGAGCGCGCAACGCGCGAAGAACGTCAGCCGCGTGCCCCGCGTGAAGAGCGCCAGCCGCGTGAGAACGTGGAAGTGCGTGAACCGCAGGAAGTGCGTCAGTCCCGTCCGCCGCGCGAAGGCCAGGAAAACCGTCGTGAGCGTCGCCCGCGTGAAGAGCGTCAGCCGCGTGAACTGCGTGCCCCGCTTGATGCCGAGCCGCAGAACGAAACCGCTGGTGAAGAAGCACGTGCAGAACGCCCACAGCGTGAACCGCGTCAGCCACGCCAGCCGCGTGAAGAGCGTCAACCGCGCGCTGAGCAGGCTCTGGCCGATAGCGCTGAAGAGGAAGTGCTGAACAACGACGAGCAGCAGGACGACGATCAGGACGGCACCGAGGGCAGCGAACGCCCACGTCGCCGCTCCCGTGGTCAGCGTCGCCGCAGCAACCGTCGCGAGCGTCAGCGTGATGCCGATGGCAACCTGATCGAAGGCAGCGAAAGCAGTGACGACAGCAACGAGGAGCCGGTAGACGGCGCCCGTATCGCAGCCGCCGCCACCGTAGCCGCTGTAATCGCGGAAACCGAGCAGCCTGCCGAACAGCAGCTTGTCGCTCAGGAAGCTAGCACTCCTGCCCCTACTGAAATCGCAGCCCCTGCTGCGACTCAGGAAGCACAGGCAACGGCCGAGGTCGAGCAGCCAGCGCAAGCAGCCATCGAATTCGCCGACGCAGCTCCTGCGCCAGCCGAAGTGCCAGCTGAAACAGTGGCCGAACGTGCTGATGCAGTGATTGAGCCTCTGCCGGAAATCGAGCAACCACGTGCTTCGGCCACCGCGTTCGAAGCCGAGCCACAGGTCGCCCCTGCGGATGCCGAGCCGGTGCGTGAAGCGGCCGTTGAAGCAGCGGTTGCCGAAACGCCGATCATCGAAGCGCCAGTTGCTGAAACCACCTTCGAGACTGCTCCGGCAGCCCCGGAAGCGGTAGTGGAAGCACCGGTAGCCGAAGAGCCGGCAGCACCTGCGGCAGCAGTGACCAGCAATGGCCGCGCACCGAACGACCCACGTGAAGTGCGTCGCCGCAAGCGTGAAGAAGAGCGTCTGGCCCGTGAAGCTGCTGAGGCTGCCAAGGCTGCCCCAGCTGTTGCTGTCGTCGAAGCTGCTCCGGTTGTGGAAGCTGCTCCAGCAGTGGAAAGCGATACCGTGGTCGACACTCAACAGGTTAACGCACCGGTCGAGCCGGTCCAGCCCGCTGACGTGATCGTCACTCCGCTAGACGAAAGCGCCCAGCAGGATCAGGACGAGCGCAAGCCGCAAGCCTGATAGGTAACGCGGCAAAGAAAAGGGGATGCTTCGGCATCCCCTTTTTTGTGGCTGGCATTTAGGTTTGATGCATGAACGCCGTTGGCCTGTGCACGCGACATCGGCAGCCCGGGAATGGATCAAAGGAGAAAAGGAACCGGTGCACCTCGCCACTCGGCGAAGTGCACCTGGGCGTCGATCAGAGCACGTTCGGCTCGATCTCCAGGCTCACGCCAAAGCGCTCTGCGATATCCGCCTGAATGCGCTGCGCCAGCCCGAGCAGTTGCTGCCCGGTGGCATGCCCATAGTTGACCAGCACCAGCGCCTGCAGGCGATGAACGCCTGCATCGCCGTCACGGAAGCCTTTCCAGCCGGCCTTCTCGATAAGCCAGCCGGCCGCCAGCTTCACCTGGCCATCGGCCTGAGGATAGGCAACCAGATCCACATGCTGTTGCTGCAACCGCTGCGCCAGCTCAGCCGGCACCAGCGGATTCTTGAAAAAGCTGCCAGCATTGCCAAGTACGGCGGGGTCGGGCAGCTTCTCGCTGCGAATGGCGCAGATGGCCCGGCTGACATCGCTGGCGCTCGGCGCCTCGATACCCTGCTCGGCCAGGCGCTGGCGCACCGGGCCATAATCAAGATGCAGGCTCGCATTGCGCTCCAGAGCAAAGCGCACACGCAGAATGATCCAGCGGCCGCTCTCCCGCTTGAAGCGGCTGTCGCGGTAGGCAAAGGCGCAATCCTGAAGATCGAACTCGCGGATCTCGCCGCTTCGCCGGTCAAGCGCCGTCAGGCCAAGGAAACAGTCCTTCAGTTCGACGCCGTAGGCACCGATGTTCTGCACCGGCGAAGCGCCGACCGTGCCCGGAATCAGGCTGAGGTTTTCCAGACCTGCGAAACCCTGCTGCAGCGTCCACAATACGAAACCGTGCCAGGGCTCGCCCGCCTCGGCTTCGATCTCTACGCGCTGGCCGTCATCGGCGACGACGCGAATGCCACGGCTGGCCATGCGCAGCACCAGTGCCTCGACTTTGGCGGTCAGCAGCAGGTTGCTGCCGCCCCCGAGCACCAGCAGCGGCACCTGCCGGTCCCGCGCGGCGTCCAGCGCCTGGCGTACCTGGGCATCGTCAGAGGCCTCGGCCCAATAGCGGGCGGCCACGTCGACGCCAAAGGTATTGTAGGCCCTGAGCGACACGGCAGACTGCACCACCAAGGTCATAGACGCCCCTTGAGTTCGATAAGCAGCGCATCGCTGGCCGCTTCGAGCAGATCCAGCACGTGCTCGAAGCCTTCATTGCCGCCGTAGTACGGGTCGGGCACCTCATCCACCGCCAGTTGGTAACGGCGCAGATACAGATCCAGTTCGCCGCGCGCCTGAGCCGGACGCATACGCTGCAGGTCGCGCAGATTGGCGACATCCATGGCCAGCACCAGGTCAAAACGAGCGAAGTCATCCGGGGATACCTGGCGACCGCGCAGGTTCGACAAGTCATAACCGCGCCGACTGGCCACTTCTTGCGTACGCGAATCCGGCGCCTTGCCGACGTGCCAGTCGCCGGTACCGGCAGAATCCACTTCGATGCGTTCCGCCAGGCCTGCCTGTTGCAGGCGCTGGCGGAACACCGCTTCGGCGGTGGGGGATCGGCAGATATTACCCAGACAAACGAACAGGACGCGCATCAGGCGCCCAGCAATCGGCGGACGCGATCGAGGTCTTCCTGGGTATCGACACCGGCGGGTGGCGCTTCCAAGGCATCGGCGACGTGAATGCGCACGCCGTGCCAGAGTGCTCGCAGTTGTTCCAGGCACTCGGTATTTTCCAGCCAGCATGGGCCCCAGGCGACGAAGTCCTGAAGGAAGCCGGCGCGGTAGGCATAGATGCCGATGTGCCGGCGATAAGGAACATCAGCAGGCAAGCTATCGCGATCAGCGGCAAAGGCATCACGCGCCCAGGGCAGCGGCGCGCGGCTGAAGGTCAGCGCCAGGCCGTTACGGTCGGTGGCGACTTTGACCACATTGGGATTGAACAAGGCGGCAACATCGCTGATCGGCTCGGCCAGGGTGGCGATGGCGGCCTGCGGATTGGCCGCGAGGTTGGCGGCGACCTGATCAATGATCGCGGGCGGCACCAGCGGCTCGTCACCTTGCACGTTGACCACAATGGCATCAGCCGCCAGCCCCAATGCAGCCGCCACTTCAGCCAAACGGTCGGTGCCGGAATTATGATCGGCGCGAGTCAGGATCACCTGCGCGCCGAAGCCCTGACAGGCTTCGACGATGCGCGCGTCGTCGGTGGCGACCACGACCTGCCCTGCACTGCTCTTGCAGGCCTGCTCCCAGACATGCTGGATCATCGGCTTGCCGGCGATAACCTGCAACGGCTTGCCCGGCAGGCGGGTGGACGCGTAACGCGCCGGAATCACCACGGTAAAGGCGTTGCTCATCTTACTTGTCCAGGCGTTCGTCATCGTTGAGGGTGCGGGCTTCGCTTTCCAGCATGACCGGAATGCCATCGCGGATCGGATAGGCCACGCCAGCACCTTTACTGATCAGTTCGGTCTTGTCCTGGCTGAGCTTGAGCGGGCCCTTGGTGATCGGGCAGGCCAGGATATCGAGCAGTTTCGGGTCCATGGGTAATCCTTGAGAGCTAGAGGAGTGAGCGCGCGACGCGATTACCGCTTGCCGAGCAGGCGATCCAGCCGCGCGTCGAACCACGCGCGGAACGCCGCCGAGGGCTGCGCGTCGACGGCCAGATACCACCAGTCGTCGCCTGCGAAAGCCCGGCATTTCACCGCATCCTTCTCCGTCATCACCAACGGCAGCGCCGGCGAGAAACTCAGCAGCTCGGCGCTGTAGGCAGCATGGTCGGCGAAGGCATGCGCGACAGGTCGCCAGTGTAGCGCCTCAAGGGTTGTGAAGAAACGCTGCGGGTTGCCGATGCCGGCCACCGCGTGCACGGCCTGACCGGGGGCAAAGTGATCGAGCGGGCGACGCTCACCACTGCGCAGGTTGATCAGGGCGCTGGGCACCAGAGTAAAGGCATAACCGCCCTGCGGATCGTGCAAGGCGCCGTTGTACAGGCAGGCATCCACACTCTGCAGTCGTTCGGCCGGTTCGCGCAGCGGCCCGGCGGGCAGACAACGGCCGTTGCCCAGACCACGTGCGCCATCGATAAGCACCAGTTCCACATCACGCGCCAGGCGGTAATGCTGCAAGCCGTCATCGCTGAGCAATAGATCCAGCGGTTCCTCGGCCAGTAACGCGCGAGCGGCCCGGCTGCGATCTGGATCGATCATCAGTGGCACGCCACTGCGCTGGACGATGAGCAGCGGCTCATCGCCGGCCTGCTCTGCACTCTGCTCGGCACGAACTCGCCAAGGCAGGCTCGGCGGCTTGGCACCGTAACCGCGGCTGATCACGCCAACGCGCAGGCCGCGGGCCTGGCACTGCTCGACCAGCCAAAGAATCAGCGGGGTTTTACCGGTACCGCCAACAGTGACGTTGCCGACCACGATCAGCGGAACCGGCGCGCGATAGATATCCCCTTCGCCAGCGAGAAAGCGCGCGCGCTTGCGCTGCACAACGCCCCGGTACAAGGCCTCCAGCGGACGCAATAGCGCCAGCGCTGGATGGCCTTGGTACCACGCCCTCACCAGGCGATCGGAAAAGCTCGCCATCAGGGCGCGGCCTGGGTCTCGACGGTGGTGATGCGCAGGTGCGAGAAGCCAAGTTTGCCGGCCGCATCCATGGCGGTAACCACCGACTGGTGAGCCGTCTTGGCATCGGCGCTGATGGTCAGCGGCAAGCTGTTGTCGCCGCCGGATTCCTTCTGCAACGCGGCCATCAGGTTATCCAGATCATTCTTGATCAGTGCCTGGCCATTCAGCGAGAAACCGCCGTCGGCAGCGATCACCACCTCCAGCTGCGTCAGCTCACTCTGCTCTGGCGGCGTACCGCTGGCAGCCTCAGGCAGGTCGACCTGCATGCGCGTTTCACGGGTGAAGGTGGTGGTCACCACAAAGAACAGCAGGAGGATGAATACCACGTCGATCAGCGAGGCGAGATTGATCTCGACCTGCTCGCGCCGTCTACGTTTGAACTTCACGCCTTCTTGCTCCCCTTGGCCGGCTTGGGCTCCTCGGCCAGGTCGACGTCACGCTCGCCCTGCACCATCTCCACCAGCTTGATCGCTTCCTGCTCCATGCCGACCACCAGCTCGTCGACACGGCGCTGCAGAAAGCGATGGAAGAACAGCGCCGGAATGGCCACGATCAGGCCTGAGGCTGTAGTGACCAGGGCCTTGGAAATACCACCAGCCAGCAAAGCCGGATTGGCCGTGCTGCCGCCCATGAACGAGCCGAAGATATCGATCATGGCGATCACCGTGCCGAGCAAACCGAGCAGCGG
>Ga0265797_10007128_pt1 | contig 15448 bp, 13 predicted proteins | sample P2T30metagenome_FD_192433 | JGI IMG/M metagenome (GOLD analysis project Ga0265797, IMG submission 192433) | Plant litter microbial communities from East Loma Ridge, Irvine, California - P2 T30 | ecosystem: Environmental > Terrestrial > Plant litter > Unclassified | place: USA: California... | reverse complement strand
CAACCACTACTACACACACCACGACTACTCAAAGTAAGCCTGCAGGAGGATTCGGAGGCGGCAGCGATGACCTCTTTTCGAACGTCTGGGAGTAAGAGCTGCGCATAATGGATGCCTTCTGGCTTGGCGATCGTTGCGTCTAATGTACTTTAATGCACGTCTTGCTGAAGATGATCCAAAAGCGAGTATGGAATAGAGCGTAATGTACACAGTGTACATAGTGATGTTTATAGACCGCTGAATTGAAACAACAATAAACACCCATGTCCTGTACGTGGAGATGCTCCCAAACGCCGCATATGCTGGTACCCAATACGCTTCCCCCCTGTTCGGAAGCCTGACCCATACACGCAATCACAGTCCCATCCGCTCAATTGTCTGATATCTTCCGTGCCCGTCATCGCGTTTTGCTCTGTAGTATCTTCTACAACTCACGTAGCTGCGCCTGACATCGAGCTATTGCTAATAACTAGGATCTGCCCTAGCCGAATGATATTGCGAGGCAACTGCGACTCTAGAAGATCAAATGCCATATCCAGTATAGAACCACCACAGTCGCTATTATTATGCCTGATAATTTCAAGATAGCTACTTTGTTTCCCGACGATGCCATGCGCGTTAGGCGTGTTGCAGAGCCTTTGAGGGTTGTGGAGAAGGAGGAGAATGTATCGGACTGTGATTGAGATGTTAGTAGTGTTTTGGATGTATCCGTTGAGTAAGTGATATTAGAAAAGAGCGAGCAGGGTAGCAGAGGGGTGGAGGGGTAATATAGTGAGAGTTGAACCGTTCCGCTCAAGCTCGTAGGAATGTAGGTATGTTCTTGACGTTGGGTCTAGGGGGACGTACTGTGCTGTCGATGACATGTTGATCGCGTGCGTTATCGTAGATGTCTATTGTGACGCCTCGAAGTGCCGAGACTTTAGAGGCCAGCTCATCCAGTCGAGAGTTGTTCTGTTGCTCGCGCTCGTAGGCTTGCGACATGGTTATGCTATGCGCCTCCGGCTTCTTTTGGTTGCTTCGGGTTGCGAGGGCAGTGTGGCTGAGAGTGGGGTATCGCGTCGTCGGAAACCGTATTGGTCTTCTTCAAGGAATTAACAGAGTGCTGCAGGTATCTCCAAGGCTGATTTCTGGTTCGTGGCTGTCTCAACGCGACACCCAGCGGGTGACGTTCGGGCGCCAAGGGACCCTGAGTTGATGGGGTTAGCGTCGAAGGGCGCGCGCATGCGTCTGGGGAAGCTGCGTTTGCCAGCAACTCCCACGACTTGGTCTTCTACCTAACATCTCATCTACCATCATCTTCGCCGATCTCTCTTCTTCATTCTTGGTGTCGCATGATCCACCTTGCATTTTTTGTCCCATTAATCACTACATTGAGTATGCAACCAGAAAAGAAAATTGTTGCCTCTTGCGCTGTCCATCACTACCAGAGAACAGCGTACTATTGCCTCTAGCTGTAAGGCATACTAAAGATCACACAATCTGGAATGAGAATATAACAAGGCTTCGCTTCTTATCTGTTCGTTGTTGTACGCCATGGATTCAAAGTATGGAAAGATGTTGCAATCTGCAAAGCCATCAACTCGAAACGCGATGGGGTCACTCACGAGCTGCAGTGTTCTGAGGATGTACCATGCGTCTACTGCGCCGCAAACTAGACCATGTCTAGGCAGGGGAAAAGCAATCATCACAACAACGCCAGCTATCCATTGCGGAGTAGATGTGGCATGTCACTCAGCATATGCATCGGAGGGCTTGGGAGCTTCAACTTCGTGGAGTTGTGTTCCCATAAATAGTATGCGGACACTATCTGCGTCAGTCTTTCTCATCCCCCCACGGGACTAGTCTTCTTTCAGGGGCTAAGACATTTCCGCATGTCGACACTGCTCGACCGTATCTGCATGTTATGGCCACAAGGCTGAGGTTGAGCGTACAGCTCGAGTTCATCCACAGTCTCACCATAACGATGAACTGCATATCCTTATCGTATTCAGTCCTTGGCTCTAAATCCGCCGGATTTGGCTCTTGCTCACTGCTCAGATCATGCTCCGCCTTGTATATGTTCCAGTAGCAGAGTGCCAACGCTACAGGGAATGTATCTCAGCTTGCATATCTTATTACCGAAAGGACCTCAGGATTACAAAGTAGGGGTCGATTATCGTTCCAGAAGTACCCCAGCCTAGTCGATGTAAGTCCGAAGGATGCTATACCCTACTTGATCGCCGCATCTGGTATGGCGCTGGTGGCGAAGTAGTGCACTGAAGCGTATTCGGTTCCATCCCACATATTCGGCCCCCATCTGTGCTACGCCGCAGAGGCTCGTGCTGTTGAATGGTACATACCTGGAGGTATTGTGAGATGGGAGAGTTAATGTATAAATGAGTATGTTTGATCCTGTGTCGGCAGCAATTCTCAGGCTTTTGCTATGTTCTTTGGGTTGATTGTAGCCTGATTTTCTTTCAAAATTCTTGTTTGCTTGCTTTCTACAGCAATGGCGTCTCTTCGCACCCTTCTCCTTGCGTGTGGAGCCTTGTGGGCTAGTGCTGCAGTTGCAGTACTTGATTCTACTGTAAAAGTCCGCAATGCCCCAGGCCAGTCTACGGAAGATACATATCTTGCCATCGGGCGAGGCCTAGCTGCCGCTAGTCTGGAGAAGCGTGGGAATTTCTCAATTCCCTCCATGGACATAGCAAGAAGCTGGAGCGGCGCTACTCTACTGTCGGTGTAAGTGATTATATGCGGTCGTCAGAGTTGCTATACCAGACAAAGGTTGACAGCCGCCTCTAGAGAAGTTGCATCAAACCCATCGCTGAACCACGACAACAAGACACTCGAGGTCAAAGCTGGTATCGAAGTCACCTGTACAAAATGCTATGTGAAGGGAGTTGCTACTGCTGAAGTCACGATCGACGGCGACTTTAACGCCACCCAGCTTGTTCAAGGAGCCATTGATTCAGTCGACACAGCTGTTCAGAACCTCACCGATCAGTTTGAAGGCTATCTGGACAGAGCGATAGAGAGATTCAACGCCAGTGACGGGATTGATGCGTCAGATTTCGAGTACCCAACATTTGAGCTTCCGTTTGACCTGAATGTTTCCGCTATACCTGAAGCCAACCTACGCTTCCAATTCGATGGCATGGAGCTATACCTAGAGATCGGCACAGTTCTCAGCGCTGGAGCGACATACGAAATCACACTCTTTGCAACACAAAGTCCTATCGGAGCCAGTATAGGTCAAGACCTGATGCTTGGTGCTGTTCTCACAGTGGACCTCATACTGGCCGTGGAAGGTGCTATCGATATTAGTAGCGGCTTTCACGTCAAACTGGACGACGGTGTCGCCATTAACCTTCCGTTGTTCGGAGACGAAGTAGCTGATATGACTGTGTAAGAATCCTTCCCCTCGCGATATGCCCTTACATTACCAGACGTATCTTTGGCTTGCTGATCCGCATATTACTCTTATCTTGTTCGTGCACATCCGAATTACGGGCAAGTAGCTGACTATTCTCTTAGTAAGGGTGGGAAATTTGAGTTCTTACCTGTCACCCTTGAAAGTGCGAGCGTGTCCATAGCCGCGGCTTTACGGATAGGCGCTCACTGCGGTCTTAAGGTGACGGCGCCAGAGACTGGTATTTTTGAAGCGCTCAAGGATTTTGCGCTTCCAGAAGTCCAAGCCGGTATTGAAGTGGCCGTCTTCGCTAACGTTGCCGAATTCACCACCAACGTTACGTACACTCCGGATGACAAAGAATGCGAGCTGAAGGTCATTCAAGAATACAACTTCGCTGTCGGTGCGATCGCCGGTGCATCAGTCGCCGTTGAGTTCCTGAACGAAACAAAGACATGGGGACCTGTAGCAGAAACATCTACTGCCATCTTCACAACCACGTTGGCTGAAGTATGTGGGATACAGGGCAAGCCAACCATGACACAGGCTACGATCACACCCGCCTTCGAGAGACGACAAGATCTCTCCGCGGCAACAATTAGTACTGTAATCACCCGGAGCGGCGTCAGCTGCAAAGTCCCTGGTCTGGTCAACTGCCCCAACTCTGCGCAAGTTACCACTAGCACGACGTTCGAGTCCACCATGACAACATCTGTACCATCAGGAGTCGAAGCAACGTGGCCAGTGGAAACAACCGACGCTGTAGATGAGACCGTTGCATTCGGTACTCAGGCGAAGACGATGAAAGCTGTCTCTGGTAAACCGACGCCATATGTCGCACCGCCCATTGAAGAGGGTGATGACGAAGGACACCGTCTTACTAGCACGACTGGAGGTGTCAGTAACAAGGTCATCATTGGTGTTTGCGTCGGCCTGGTTCTGCCCATCCTGGCTGCCATCATTGGAGCTATCATGTGAGTTTGACATTCCACGGGCGTGATGATACTGGTTCAAGTACTAACTCGTCATTTCACAGCTTCTTCCGTAGGCGCAAGAGGTATAATGCAGTGGGAAGACCTGCTGCACCCATGCTCGCCGAGCCGTACACGGGCCTTAACGACTATACCAACCAAATCCATGATTCCAAGTCGCCTAATGAGAATATTGCTGAGATTCAACGTTGATGTATTTCATTGCTACTGGTTTCCCATCAATTCCGAAAGTCTGTACCGCCGCACAATGCTGAGAATCCCTTATCGTTACGTCGTGTTTCGGGTAGTTGGCTTGCTTTCTATCTGTGTTCCTCTCACTGGTGTTGCCGGCTCGGCAACAGTTGCCGTATACCTTAGACTCTATACAATTATGTTTTTCTAATCATCTGGTACTATTGAGGTGCTCGCTAGACTGGCGGACCCCACATGCGGAACGATGAGGAGACAGCAAGCGGAACGGCATCCCCATCCGGCTTAGCCAACGACGTCATTACATTCGAAGCTCATCTCCCAACCTCCAGGATCGTCAATTCCGCGCTCAACGCGAAAGCTTCCCCATGAAAAGTGGATACATCATCCGGTGCAACATCGTTCAAGCCAGCAGCCAAGTATAGCCAAGACAGCCACCCCGCACTTTGCATGGCGGGGAAGTACCTTTGCAGGCTAATAAACTGCAAGAAACATTCCACGGGCAGCGGTTTATGTACTGCCCAGACGGTAACATAGGTTCATTTTTCCGACCATGACGAGACATGCGCATGATACGGAGGGAGATGACCCGTGGTGCTGCTCTATCACATCACATATTTCTATTCGTATACAAATCAGCTGTGTAACGATCGACTCCCAGTTTCACGCTTGCCATTGACTCTCAGCGAGCTCATCGTTCCGTCTGCTTATCAGATGAACCTTGTCTGAAGCTGACTTTTATTTCAGCCTGTTATTGTTCGTCGTGATGACGGGCTTCCTTCGGACACTGTACAACTCGTACAGCTTGTTGCTCGTGGGCGTTGTATTATCAAACTACGTCGATGTCGCAGCCTCTCGTGTGGTCGCAAAAAGACAATCTCAAACATCTGGTCGCCAACGCACGTCACTCAATGCTGACTGGCGTTTTGAGCGCTTCACCTCGGATCCAGATGGCCTGAGCTACGAGGGCCTGAGGCCGTGGATCTTGCCTTGTGCAAACGACTTCATCACCGGACAAAAGTACGAGCGGCCATCTGCTCCTGCCCCAGGCGCCAATATCAGCTATGTCTCTTCCAGTTTCGATGACGCAGAGTGGGAGGCTGTCGCCCTTCCCCACGACTGGGCCATTTCCGGCACGTTTGATGCCCCTGGAGTTGATGGAGGTCTTGGTAAACTGCCAATCAATGGTATCGGATGGTACCGACGTACGCTCTCCATGGATACCGAGACCCTACAGTCTGGAAAGTCTGTCTTTCTCGATGTTGATGGCGCCATGTCGTATGCTGCGGTATGGTTGAACGGTCAGCTCGTTGGTGGATGGCCTTACGGTTACAACTCTTTCCGCCTTGACCTCACTCCATATGCCAAGGCTGGAGACAACACTCTAGCTATTCGTCTGGACAACAAGCTAGACTCGTCGCGTTGGTACCCAGGCGCTGGAATCTATCGCAATGTTTGGCTCGTCACCGTTGACCCAGTTCACGTCGGACAGTGGGGAACCTACATCACTACCCCAAGCATCTCAGAAGCAGAAGCCACTGTTGAGATAACAATTGAGGTCGAAAACAAGGGTAACAGCAGCCAGCACGTTGAGGTAGTTACGGAAGTCTTTGAGCGTGATGCAGCTTCCAAGCAAGCAACAGGCGATGCTGTCGCAACATTTCCATCGGCGAACGCAGATGTAGCAGGCCACGCAAAGCAATCAGTACAAGGATCAGTCACCGTTGCGAATCCCAAGCTTTGGGGGCCACCACCCAGCCAGACACCGAATGAATACATCGCTATCTCTACCGTCTCAGTCGGGGGTCAGGCGGTGGACAGCTATGAGACCGTCTTTGGCATCCGCTCCGTCGCATACGACCCGAACCAAGGTGTTCTCATCAACGGTGAGCGTATCTACATCCAAGGGTCTTGCAACCATCACGACTTGGGCGCTCTTGGAGCAGCCTTCAACACCAGAGCTGCGGAGCGTCAGATCCAGATTCTACAAGAGATGGGCAACAACGCACTTCGAACGTCGCATAACCCACCCGCACCTGAGTTTCTCGACCTTGCCGACCAGTATGGCCTTCTAGTTATGGATGAGATCTTCGATACTTGGAACTTCCCCAAAACTGAGAATGACTTCCATCGCATTTTCCAAGAATGGCATGAGCCGGACACTCGCTCGTTCATTCGTCGTGACCGTAATCACCCCTCTATCATCTCATGGAGTGTGGGCAACGAGCTTCCCGAACAATCCAACTCGACTGGTACCGAGACTGGAAGGACACTCCAGAATATCGTTCGTGAAGAAGACTCAACGCGCCAAGTGACTATCGGCATGAACGAGGCTGATGCCGACACGGAGATTGCTGCCGTTATCGATATCGTTGGTCTCAACTATCAGGGTGAGGGCAAAGGAGACTCCTGGGTAGCAAGTTTCCCCGGTTTCAAAGAAGCCTTCCCAGAGAAGATGATCTGGAGTACTGAGTCAGCATCTACCCTCAGCACCCGCGGCAAATATCTCTTCCCTATTACTGCAAACAAGAGTGCTATCGTCGGTGGCGGGCCACTGGAAGGCGGAGATCCAGAGACCAACATCGTAAGCTCCTATGATCTTTATGCACCAGAGTGGGCTGCATCACCCGACAAGGTCTTTGAGCAGCAAGACAGACACCCCTACGTTGCTGGCGAATTCGTCTGGACTGGCTTCGATTACATTGGTGAGCCTACACCTTATGCCAACGAAAGTCGTAGCTCCTACTTCGGCATCATCGATCTCGCTGGTTTCAAGAAGGACCGCTTCTTCCTCTACCAAGCCCGCTGGAGACCAGACTTCCCGATGGCACACATCCTTCCACATTGGACATTTTCCGAAGACCGTATTGGCGAGATCACACCCGTCCATGTCCACACATCAGGTGACGAGGCGGAGCTGTTCGTCAACGGCATCTCAGCTGGCCGCCAATCCAAGGGTAAGTACGATTACAGACTCCGTTGGGATGGGGTACAGTACCGTCCTGGAAATATCAGCGTTGTCGCATACAAGAACGGCGAGGAATGGGCTAGGGCATCGCAGTTCACAGCTGGTTCCGCTATGACACTCAACGTGACTGCAGACCGCACAACGATCGCTGGTGATGGCTATGATCTCTCGTTCATTACTGTGTCTGTGCTCGATGAGAACGGTATCGTGGTTCCTGATGCGGCCGACGAGATTAGTTTCGAGGTCACGTCTGGGCAGGGCGTTATTGTTGCTACAGACAACGGTGATCCAACAGATATGAGGCCGTTCCCAGAATCGACGAGGAACGCCTTCAGCGGAATGGCATTGGCTATTGTAAGGAGCGAAGCGGGTGCTAGTGGAGAGATTGTTGTTGAGGCAAAGGCCGAGGGACTAGAAGGTGGCAGAGTGGTGCTCACCGCTAGCTAGATATGCCATTATGATATAGGATACTACTACAACAATAATACAGAAACTTTCCAAAGAGAGAACCCAAGAAGCAAGACTAAAATTATTCGTCGTCTTCGTAGTCCATCTCTTCGTCTTCGTCATCTTCATCATGGTCGTAATGATTCTCGTCCTGCAATCCCATGTTAGCATCCTTCTATATGCAATCAAAGGAAGAGCAAGATTGTGATGCTCACGTACCTCGTCCCCTTCCATTCCACTAGTATTTTTCAACTCATCCATATCCCACACACTTTCTGGCAATCCTGCGATCCCCACATCCCTCTGCACAGTAATAATTCCAAACTCCTCAACGCCACAGAAGCCTCCACCCCTCTCACTCTTGCCAAAGAATCCCACAATAACCTCATTAGGGCTGGGCGTCAACTTCACAATCTCCGAGTGATGCCTCGTGTTGAGCTCGCCCGCGCTTGTGCCGTTGCTGAGATGCATCCTTACACCATCCCTAGGGTTGACTTCGATAGAAGTAATCTCCACTCCTTCGGGGAGGCGTAGCTTCTCGGAAGCGTGACCACCGAAATGGTGTTTGCTGCCATATGTACGCATAGGTCCCCAATGGCTTGTGTGGCCATCTGCATACTTCACCACACCTCCATCCCATAGACATCCTACTCTCAGATCGATGGACACGGCGCGGTGCACTTTTCCGTCCTTGCCCTTCTCGTGAAGGAGCTGTGCCCATTCATATCGACGAGCGTTGTTGGACTCATCAGGGAAGGCTAGGCGCTTTACGAGTCGAATATTGGAGCCTGGGATGCGGATGAACGTTTTGCTGGCGAGGACCTTCCATACGTTGCCGATGCTGGTTTCCTTGCCGTTGAAGGCGAGTATATTGAGTTGTAGGGGTTTAGATCGGTCAAAGCGCTCTTCAAGAGCGGATTCCATGTACTCCATGCGCTTCGGTGCGCTGTGAATCCAGCCAAGGGGTTGGGTTGTCTCTGTGTGGTTGAAGGTGATGCGTACGATACCGCTGCTTGAGCCGATGACGAGTTTTGATGGACCTTCATCATCGATTTGCTCAGCGTAGGCCTCGGGGGATGCATGGCGTTCTTCGTCGCTGATTACGGGATCAATGGGAAGGCGGAAATGAGGCAGCATGCGGAAGGAGAGCGCATCGGCTAGATTCCAACGAGCTTTGTTAGGTGTGCTATGAGGGTCGACAAGTACGCCTTCTGCTTTGAGGCGACCAGAGTACGCGGTCTTGGGGAGAAAGTTCTTGGGCCAGTCTTGTGCATATCCGCGCTCCATGATGCCTGAACGATGAGGCGATCCAAGTGCATGGCCGACTTCATGGAGGAAAGCGCCTTGGCCAATGGCGCACGCTTCCCACATGGTGTTGCATTCTCCATTGTCATCACCTACCTTGTCTCCAGGTTTACGGATATCTGTAAGACAACCTGTGACTTCCTCTAGGAAGCGCGGCCAGGAGTAGGCCAGATGGCTACCGAACATGCCCAGCGAGATTCCATCGGGGTTGTGGCAACCCAAAGCTGCGTGTCCGAGGATCAGCTTCTGCGACACATTGTAGTGTGAGTCGAGAATCAATCCAGCAACGATGGGATGGGCCTCAGAAGCAAACGGTCCTCCTTTTTCCTTGAGCGCTTCCAGAAAGTAGTCGAACAAGCCATTACTGCGACGGGCGGAAGGATTCTGTTGTGCAACCTCCTTATCGCGGATTTCTTTGACGGTTCTAGAAGAGCGAATGATGTTGACTTTGGCCGTCGATCGCATGGCACCTTCGCCATCGAGAGCCCCGTCAACTTGCGCATTGAGAAAGTCACGACTGATCGTGTCAGCTGTCCATTCCTCATCCAATCTGAACGATCGGCGTCCAGCTCCTTGCAGCCTCAGGTCTTCCGCAGTCATAGCTTGCCACATATAAGCTGCCATGCGGACCTTGGCGATTGCTGCGTCGAGGTCTGAGTGTGCCGAAGAAATCCCAGCGGCCTTTGAAGGTGGGCAGTCGATGATGCATGGAGAGTCTGCGGCAACCATTATGGCGAGGTGAAGAGGTGGACATTGCAAGAGCGGAATGTAGTTGACATTCATCTCGATGGTGTGTTCGAGGCAGTCATTGCAGACGTATGCAAATTCGAGGATATTCTGCCCTGGCGAGAGCATAACAAGAGCCTTGAAGTTACCACCTGCTATCGGCCACGTCTGCTCGGGAAACGATTGGGCGTTGTTGGCACCTTTAGTAGCGACATGGATGTAACTGCCTTCAGCGACGGGAAGCGTAAAGGTACCTGTAACCAAGAGGCAGCGCTATGATATGTGTTAATTGTAGCCTGTCAACCCAGAGAATGTAATGTACCTGATGAATTGTTTCCCCGTCCGTCAGATTGGTGATGTGGAGAGGGCTTGCAATTGGCGCCATCTTGTTGAAATCGTAATAATATATTGCTGGTAGCGCGTTTCGATGATATTGTGTGAGCGATGTGAAAACAATGTAAAACAATGTAGAAAGAGTTGGTGATGTGTGTAAGTTGTCGTCTTTCTGTGAGTCTTATATGCCATCTCAAATAGCCGTAGGCGATGGTCAGTACTCCCTAGTATATATTAGCGTTCAGGCAGCCGTCCCGAAACGGCTAGTCTCAGGGTGCTGCCTCACCAATGACGCTTGACAACATCCCCAAATTAGAGTCACAATCTAGACTGCTCGGATGCTAGAGAACGTGAGATATTTCAGGCGCTCCACCAATCGACGCGACACTGAATTGCGCTGATAATTCGACAATATCTACCAACACCCATTACATCACCATGCATTCCTCGTTCGCACCTCCCAGAGCGCGACCCATCATCGATTTGAGCGCCTGAGCCTTGAACATCGCCTCTAAATCGGCATCTCCAGTCGTGCCCTCAGTCTGTGTGACAGCGTCCGCGAGTGCATCCTTCTTCTGTTGTTTCTGCTCTGCCGTCCAACCTTTGTACAAATTGTCGATACTTAGGGGTCCATCATCCGTAAGCAATCTTGCGGCTCTCTTGTGGTACTTCACCATGTCCATCAGGCATACCTCGCTTCGCGGGCATCCCAGCCCGCTGTCTTGCTGCTGTAGATATTCAAGCATTGCCTTGCGCGCTATGTCTATGAAGTGAGGGTACTTTCCTTCGATCACGGACGTGGAGATGATGGCATTTGCTGCACGTTGCGCCGACTTTCCGAATTTTGAGAAGGAGCTGTCCCAAGCTGGGTCACGCTCGAGCGCTTTGTAGGTAGCTTTCCATGTATCCGAACATTGCCGCTGCATCAACGCTCCGTTGAAACAAAGGTCTGGCATGTCGGCCTGCAGCCAGAAAGCAAAATGTTGCAAGATGGCAATAGGAGTTAGCCCTTCTTTTCCGTTCAACGGTTCTAGTTTCAGTCCCTGCTTCTCCTGGGAAGCTTGCATTGCGCGAGCGAGACGGCCGCGAGTTGCATTGGGAGATGATGCTGCAAGAAGTGCCTTGGCAATGGTGTCGATTTTACCGTTGAAAGCTCCGCCAGGTTTTTTATTGATCCAGGAGGCAACTGCACCGCGTGGCAAGTAGACAGAATCCCCAAACACGCTTGCATCTCTGAAAAATCGTGTCTTGTTATTCGGATCATATCTAGGCTTGCCTAGAAACTCATCGCTGAAGTTCAAACGATCGAGAGCATATGACCCCACTTGCTTGAGAGTGGGCTGGCCAGTAGCTATATCGAAGAGTGTCCGTGCTTCCTCAGGCAACTCGGGCGGCCTTTTGAGTAACAGGTATCGGGAATCTTGGCTGAAGAGCATGAACTCCATGTCGGGCCACACTAGATCGGAAGGGCTTCTCAGCTGTATGCCCATGTAGACATGGGCCACGAAAAGGAGAGAACATGAGGTTGCTTCATGTGATATGCCAGCCGCGTGCCAGTGGACGAGAAAGTGGTACTTCATCATACCGCAAAGTAGAGGATTGTATCTATACAGGTAGAAAGGCTCGCTCTTCAATTTTCTGAAGATTGGATGCCCACCGGCTTTTGGATCTCTCTTGAGCCTTTCCCATTGTTCGTCAAATCCGTCATGGTTCGCCCATGGACTCTGCAGAGGTGAAGATACAAAGTTAGTGTACCTTTCTGATGGATTTCGTACACGCAAAACTTACCATCTCATTGTATGCCTCTTTGAAAGGATTGTAACATCCATACTGGGCTTCTTTTGGCATCATTGAATCTTCCCAGTCCTCTATAGTTTCCTGCTGCGATCCGATCAAGTGGTTCAGGTAGACCTGAAGTTCAAAATGTGGTCGGTGAGTTCTTTCGCCCAAGATGTCTTGCGAATCAAAATGGAGCTGAACGCCATATGTAAGCCACATTGGGATCGTGTGCTCGCTAAGCATGTCCAAAAGACCTCTAGAGACCATGTCTAGGAGTGGCGGACGTTTAACTGCTTTTGCAACGATTCGCATGATTTGCGCGAGTTCGATTGCTCTCAACGCTCGACTGTGGATGTTGGCATCACCGAAGGCCTTCGGAACCACTTGTGGAATTGAGTTCGTCTTAGTAATGTGCTTGTGAAGATAAAATTTCAAGCCAGCGAACACTGGCCAAAAGTCAAAGTACGCTTCACTCTGGGCATCGGCTGTAACTCCAAGCTTGGCAGAAGGCTTCGCATCTCCTCGAGGGGCCATTGGTGCATATCTTCGTGGTTGTTGTAGAAGAGAACAGCGGGAAGAGTCCAAACCGGATATTGGGTCTGTGAATATTTCTTTGGCCGCGTTACTGACAGGTCAAACTTCGCTTCCGCACCCTGAGCAAGTTTGATAGCAGTATCCGTGGTCATGGCCGCCACAACCAAGTCGACTTCACCGCTCCTGTATTTCTGCCAGTTCTCACATACCACCTCTCTCATGTCTTGTTGCTCTTGTAGCATGAGCGCAACAGCAACTCAGAAGTCGTCTTCTTTGTCCTCCTCTACTTCCTCAAACTTGACGCCGGAAAATTCGGAAAGTGTGTCTTCAGCGATGTCTTCCTCATCGGCTACCGCTGCAAGCTCGTCGACGGTCAATCCCGCAAGGCGATCGCGAGACGACAAGCCCGACGTAGTAGTACCGGAAACGTGGTTCTGTGCAGGTTCAGGTCCGCCCGTTCCGAGAAAAGGTTTGAGGGATGCGAAGGTATCCTCAAGAACCTTGATAAAGTATTCGTGCCGCAGATCACTTTTCGTATCTCCATTGACTCTCGCCTTGTACCACTGAGATACTCTTCGACGTGTCTGAATGGCGCGACTGAAGTGCCAGCATAAAGCAACGGGAACCATGATCTCAGACTCTGCTTGTTCTCCAGCTTTTGCGATCGCTTCTGCCATCGGTACAAAATCCGACACTCCAAGTTGATACACTGTGCTACTGCTTCCACCTGTCGCTTTCTGTTTGCCTCTCCCCTTCGCACCCTTTTTCGACTTCGATTTCGGCTTCTGCTGTTTTTGGTCTTTCATTTTGACATCGAAGCCGATGGACGCGGCGGTTTCGGCAATCCATCCTGCGATTGTAGAAGTGGCTTTCTTGTATAAGTGGTACTTGGCGAGAAAGATCTGTGGCTCGTTGAGACCCGATATGGTGTGAGTAGATTCGAGAGGGGGAGTAGTGGGTTCAGTCCTCGATCCTTCGAATCTGTGATGGATGCAAGAGAATAGCGGTTCCTGACATGGCGGGTACGCGGTTGTAAACGGCGGGGAAATTTTAGCGTACACGACTCGTGACGGCCCGTTGCGACCCACAACAATTTAGATGCAGAACCACTCCCCAAAACCATTGGTGAAGTCTCCGATAAAGCTGCCCTAATCAGCCAGATGCGGGGCACCTGGCGGCGCCTTCATGATCGGACGCGTCGAGACGATCGGAGCAATTTCCTCAGGTCGCTACCTAGGTACCCGTCCTGAAGTGTGTCGCTTGCACCAGAGAAGTTCAATGATGGCTGACAACCTTGTAAATCAGATTGTCCGTTAGAAGAAGTTTATTGTAGATCTGCGCGAAAAGCGCGTCGTCGTAGGTTGGTGCTACCTGGATTGATAACCGCGTAACGTCACGCGTCGGAATTCTGAGGTCTCCAGCTAGCTTCACGAGCTTCGCAACCATCGTTCGGACATTTCACTGCATAAAAGTGTCCCACCGGATTCTAAGAGTGCTTGTGATGATGCAATACTCGCTCGTAGTATTGTTCTATGTGCAACATTTGCGTATCACCCCTTGTCCAGCCCGTCCACGACGCGCGCCAGCTCAAAAACAAATCATCATTCCAGTACCCAGCCTTTGGTCAAGGTGTCACTACCTCCACTACTGCCCGTGTGGGCCAGCTACGAGCCACTACTCAAGACCACCCACTTCTGCGACACAACTACCGAGCGCAGCGTCAAGATCTTGCACCCACGATGCGCACGCCTTCTCCTTGCAATGTGAGCCTTGAGATCCTTCTGTGTGTTGTTGGGCGGTGCCATCCTCGCTTTCTTCTTCGGTGGAGGAGGAGCGATGATGTCTGTCTCTTGTCTTATTGAGCTTTCTTCAACATTGGCCGCACTGTACTCGACGTCTTCTTTGGTAACCATCCTTGTTTTCACTGCAGTAACAGCTTTTTCGATGTCTTCTAAGCGACACAAGCCCAGCTTTGCCAACACCTCCGCCTCTACCTCTGGTCCATACGCCATGCGGAACTGGTTGTCAAACATGCGCTTCACGGCTAGGGGGTCGACATGCATCATCTTGCATGTTGGGAAAATTGCGAGCTCGAACTGCTGTGCCATCGAACGCAGGAGCGTATCGTCGACTTCGTCGCGGTCGATGATAGGAAGCTCATTGCGGAGCTTGCCGATGATATCGTGTTGCTGGTCGATGTTGAGGTTGGCGGCTTTGTACTGTTCGAATGTGTAGTCCGCAATACTCGGTTCGAGCTTTTCAGATGGGGTGACAACAGGTGGCGTAAAGGTAGGTGGGTGTGCAGGAGAGCCGAGCCTGATGTCATTTAGACCGCCTAGGCGCACTACGATCTTCCCTCTTTTGTCCCTGCTAATCTGACGGTTGAGCATATTGATATGGCGCGCTATTGGTTGAAATATCGAAATGACTGGTTGTGGAGGATCTAGGTAGCCGAAGATCTTTATAGACAAAAGGTGCTTTGCATATGAAGAATTGGCTTCTCCTTTCACCTCCATCTCCATGTGCGTCTACTTCTTCGCTTTCTGAAATCTTGAGGATTACGAATGGATCCGGAGTTGCACTCTTGTCATGATGACCGTTGCAAAGCACGATGAATCAATGTGGTTCGGCGTTTAAGTCCTGCTTCTGTACAGGTACCGCGAAAGCCGGAGTTGAAATCGTTGCATCCTACACTGCAAGCTAGATGTGATGAGATAAAGTGAACAAATACATGGGGTAGATAAGGCAGCATCACATCTTATCAATGCATGTGAGATATATATG
>Ga0265797_10007127_pt1 | contig 15449 bp, 14 predicted proteins | sample P2T30metagenome_FD_192433 | JGI IMG/M metagenome (GOLD analysis project Ga0265797, IMG submission 192433) | Plant litter microbial communities from East Loma Ridge, Irvine, California - P2 T30 | ecosystem: Environmental > Terrestrial > Plant litter > Unclassified | place: USA: California... | reverse complement strand
TGATTCGCCGTCGTTGTAGCCCCAGTTGCTGAGTTCGTGGAGTAGTAAGTTGACGGCTTTGTAGTCTGCTTCGGGAGCTGTGACGAAGAGGTAACCGGACATGCTGGCTGTGAGAAGGAGGTGTTGAGGGGGAATAGGTCGTGACTGAGACTGTTATGGTGATGATGATAAAGAATGAACTTAGCTTTTCAAGGCACAGATCCTTATGTGCTGTCGGCCAGCTCAATGAGGTACCTACCTTACCTTAGTGAATACGCGAAAACGGCGCTTGTTGGGCGCAGGAGGGGTGTGTTGCCTCGCGTGGCGGCAATGCTGCCTGGCAGGAGCGTTGGAGGAGCTAGGCTGGCTGAGCTTGACTTCCTTGGCCAGCCTCAGCGAGCTTCATCCATTTCATGCCACTCCACCTCCCACCATGCATTGATATGTGCACCGGCATTCCACAAGCACGCACCGGACTGTCTGGATTGGCATAGTAAGAGCGTTACAGTATACTGCGAAAGGTTGCTTGGCACAACAACTCCAACGACTGTACTTCACTGAGCTCGACGAGGTGGTATAGCCTTTTCTCACTTCCTCCTCTTCTCATCATCTCCTTCGCTACACCACCAGCACTCATGTCAACCTCATAACACAAACAATCTACAGCGATACCGGCAGTGAGGACACTGCCTTGGCTCAAGGCTCGCCAGCAGCGCGTCGTCCCTTACGAGCAAGTCATTGCCTTGGACGTCAATCCAGCTCCTCCACCTCCAACCAGACCGCAGTCCATGGCGCATGTCGTCTCGCAGACCCAGCAGCCACCTCAGCCACCACTCCCATACTCACATCCATTCTACCAACACTACCCGCCGCCTGTCTATCCTTACCCACTGCCGCCGCACCACCACCAACCCTATCCTCATCCTCAATACCCTCACCAGCCACCGCCCTACGCGCATTATCCGCCAAACGGCTACCCTCCTCCTGCTCCGCCAGTCGCTCCACCTCCACAGCAATCACATCCTCCGCCTTCCACAGCTGGCGTTGGAAGCCCTCCTCCGCCGGTGGCTGGTCCTCCACAACAGTTACAATGGCAGCCCCCCACGGCCGGTGCCGGGAACTCCCCACAGCAAGCCCAGCAAGAGAGAGATCCGCCCGCAACCGTTGCTGTGCGAGATAGGAACACAGAGGACGATGACACCAAGCTCGTGCGATGCGCCCTGAGATGGATCTTCGTCCGCATACCGGGCGTCTCGCATACTGTTTTCTGGACCGACGTAGCAAAGTCTTTCGAGCGCATTCGCCGCAGACCTTATGCCATGTGCAAGAGAAGAGTCGAAGTGCTCGAGCGAACGTGGCGTGCCAATTTCGCTGCGAGAGACGTGCAAGGCGGGCTTCGTGGGAACAATAACACGGATTTGGCGAGGGCTATGCGCGCATGGATTGCTTACCGAGACGATGAGCAGCGGGAAAAGAAGGAGAAAGAGGAGGATGTCAAGGCCTTGGACGTTCGCCGGAGAAGGTTGCATGAGCTTGAGACAGAGCGCCTTGGGCTTACGGATGTCTGTCGCTACGAGACCAGAGTTGTGACGGAGGATGAAGAAATTGGGCCGCAAGGTATCGAGACGAATGAGCGCCAGCCCGCCGATGGCGACGACTCGAACCCGATATTACTTGACGATGAGCCCAACGGAGAGCCATTACAACAGACAGTGGTCGACCCTTTGGAAGATCTGGAGCCTCCGAAACCAGCCGAACAACCAAATGCGGCCGATCAAATAGCTCCTATCGTCGAGCTCCTCCGCAAACGGCAGCGTGAAGAAAGAGAAGAAGCGGAAATCAGGCGGGAAGAACAGATCCTTCTGAACAAGAGACTGGCTATGATGGAGGAGCAAGTACAAATGCTGAGCAAGCTCATCACGCAGCACAATCCTCCGCCAACCTCGCCGAGTCCGCAAGTGGATGTGAGATCGAACAAGAGCGTAGAAGTTGCTGATGGGCTTGGAGGAGTGGCTGACACCGTGGCTACGAGCGAGGCTGTTGACGATGTCATTGTAATTGACGACGCACCTGCACAAAGTGCCCTGAATGAGCACACAGACGCATCTCTTGAGCCTGGTACGACAGCGAACTCAGCCGGCACGGATACAGATAAGCATACCACGGATGAGGTCGCAGACGTTGCTGCAGATGAGCGCTCAGACACATCTCATAAGCCTGATGCGTCAACAGGAACAGAGGGCGCAGATGTTGACGAAAGCATTCTGAACGAGGCAGCGGACATCCCTGCGGACGTCCCCATGGGTAACAGCGATGAACTGGCCAAGGAACCTGCAGGTGGGCTTGAGACCACGACGTCGTTCAGCATGACAGGGGCTGGATGTGAGGATGCACGAACTGCAGATGTTGTTGTCACCGAAAGCTCTGACACAGATACGCCTGAAGCGACCGAGACCGTGACTGGAGCTATGGATGAGGACCAAGCCATGGAGACCCCACGAACGACTGAGGCCACAGAGAGTGAATGAAGAATATTGATATGCCAGCAGGTCTGAAACTCAGCGAAACCGTTACATTGCCGTGACACCTGGTTGCTTCGAAAGACCCTGCTGTTTAGTGGTCGAGAGCGACGTTCCTTGAAGGTGACCGTTTCCAGACTCGCGGCGTCGCCCGGACCATCGCGAGAGCGCCAGAAACGAACGTTCTGATGCCCATCGGGTGCTCGAGACAGCCTTCGACAATTTTCGTCGTACCTCTCCCAACTTCCTCAGCTTTGCTCGTGTTCGTTCTTACTGCCTCTACGCATGGAACCAGATCGTGCTGCACGGCTCCCGGCCTTACCACGGCGTGACTTCCAAAGCTCAAGGCTCTTCCTGATCTGCATTTTTTGTCTGTTGACCTCACTAAGACCGCAAACTACAATACTGCAAGCAATATCAATGGGCTTCATGCACAGCATTGGTGGTTTAGTGGTAAAATTGGCCGTTGCCATTAGATGTATCAACATCTGACGATTCGGCCAGCCCCGGGTTCGATTCCCGGCCGATGCAGTGAACAGCCCATGCGGGCATTTCCTTTTGCCTGGGCTGATCTTTTTTGCCTAGTGCTGCTCTGGATGAGAGCCGAGAAAGACATGAGATTGGGACTCTGGTGGTGGTCTGTCTACGCAGACACATGATACTTGGGCAAACTCTCGACCGTCGGACCCTTTGCCACTTGGTTTGGCATTGTTTTGCTGTAGAACTTCGATCTGTCGACTCTCTGAACGACTCTGCTACTGCGAGCTACGCTTCTATGAAACAGTTCGGCGTCTACATTCAACAACGTTTCTCCCGTTCAACAACATCTCGGAGTGTCTGCAACCCGTACATAACAGCCCACGCCTCGCCATCCTCATCAAGCATTGGTGGTTTAGTGGTAAAATTGGCCGTTGCCATCAGAAGATCACCTTCTGACAACGTCGGCCAGCCCCGGGTTCGATTCCCGGCCGATGCATGAATGCACTGCTCTTCGATGAGCAATTCTCTTTTGCTCTTTGGCGGGACTTCAAAGTAAGGAACCGATTCTGCACACATTACGGGTTGTTTCTCTAGAATGGCTGGCAGGGAGCTCGAATATCGCGCTTTTTTGCCATATCTGGCGTGATGCATCACTATACGGAAGCGACCAAAGCCCACGGTAACAGATTCGGCGCATCAGATGTTCGTTCACCGGAGTCGTTGACCTGATGATCCCTGCTGATTCACCGGTGTGGACGAGTATCTGGATTTTGTGGTACCATGAGGTGAAGTACTGACTCTACACGATGGGCGAGTGGCGAGTGGCCGCATTGCGGAGCGGGGCCATTGAGGCGGCAGCAACAGCTTCTTCGAGTCTTTAGCATATGCCGTTGATCGCTCGTCGGGGACAATTAACGACCAAGGGACCTGTTGATCCGTGCTACTTCCTCGGTGTCAAGCAATGTGTTTTTTTCTGGCGGATTCAACGCACGGATCGTTCAACAATAAAACTTGAGCCCGATGCAGTTCCAACAACTTCATTACGGTTCACTGTCACATGCATGCAAAGCTTGAGCGAATTGGGCTTTTGCTGCACGTCATGAACATCCCCAACACTCTCGTGGCACGGCGCTGGCCTACCATGCTCAATGCCACCTTTCACACTCGACACCATCAACTATGAGTCCCAGGCTTTTCATTCGTAGGTATCAGTCATCATGAGGTGAAGTTGCTCACCGGTCGTCGCAGTTAGCACCAACGTCAAGCCTTCGAGTAGCACTGATCGTCGTTGTTCTCAGCTGCCAAGATTTGTGCTGCCGTCCAGGCAGACATTGGAACTCCTCATGGCAGGACTTCAGCAGCTCAAAATAGAGCGCATGGTATAGCTGCTTGTCGATGCGCACGTGCTGTTTCAGTGGCTCACTGCGTGGTTGGCTCAAGCTGCAATGCGATGGTCTCCAAGATCGTTTGCGTTACAATGGTCTTAGACTCCAACAACAGCCACCTGCTTGTGGGCGGTGAACCAACGCATTCCCTTGAGATTGATCGAAGGTGAGGAAATTGTAGTCGAGACCGTCGAAACTATAAGTAGATGGTGCTCGACCACATCAATGGACTCATTAACGCCATCATCATCCCGACATCTCATCCAAGCAAACAACGGTTCCTCCCCAGACGACATGCAGTTCACCTACCTCACCATGGCACTCTTTGCCGCTCTTGCTTTGTGCGCTCCGGCAGCGGCTCCAAGCGACATCTTCGACGAGCCCCCAACCGACGTCGAGCCGGTCCAATTCACGGAACCGAACGGAAACCTTGTACCCCAAACTTGTTGCATCCTCACACGTAAGGGCAACCTTAAGTGCGATAACAGGAAGAAGTGCCCCTAGAAATGGTAGGTTTCCCCATGCTGTGTCCCTTGCGACTGTCGAAGCAAGATCTAAAAGCTTGAGCAGCACCATAACCACCAACCTCGAATGATGCGGACTGGCGATTGACGCTACATCGGTGTTCAGGTGTCCTGCGGACGTGAGGTCCCACGGATATGACAAGAGCTCAACTTCCGAATTTCGTTCATCGTTCTACCGGTCTCGAATTCTGGGTTATCTTGAAGTTTGACCGAGTCTTTGTTTTGTTCGTCTTGATACGGGTACTGGCCGCACCCGTTGCACTGTCGTTACTACCTCCGTAGTTACTTTACGAAAATGATGATGGTTCGAGCCGTGCAATTATTCCGAGTGCGAGAGATTTTTGTGCGATCCTTCCCTGTCACATTTATGACTCAACGATCACACAGAACTATGACAACCTGAGATCTCAGTACATCCTCTTTACACTTGTAACACTTGTGAGTGTAGTCTCATCCTCCAATTTTCTAACCCAACACACGTTCGTTACAGATCTCGATGTACATGTACATGTCCAGCTCCATATCAGGCCTACCTAGGGTTAGGGTTCTAGCCCTAATGTCGATTGTTCGACTTCAACTTCCCAATGTTGGGATGACTGTCACTTGCCCTTACCAGCACCAATATCACGTCGACGACATTGAAAGCGCTCCCGCTGTGAGTTTAACCACGTGTAGACACCTTATCAGCCGACAATCGCCACCATTCGTTCCCAGGTAACGAAAGTCGTGCTGGCATCGCACCTGTTCAGGCGAAACACGGAAGCACACCTGTCTTATTACTTCACTGGCCTGCCTCTTTCACACATCTCCTGGCAGCGTTTCGGAACATACTCAGCATGGCCTCTTCCGATGACTTCCCCGTCCATCTGCCCAGTGTTCAGTATGCCGAAGCTTCCGAGCTAAACACACTCTCTGTCACTCTCCTGCGACAGCCCGTTCCCAATGATCCGGCTCGCGTGTTCCTCGTCTACATTCATGGCGGTGCATGGCGCGACCCAGCCATACCCGCCTCCTCATTCGTAGCCACCGAGAAACATCTCCTCGCCAACGCCACGCCTGCGATCAAGGATAAAATCTCCGGCATCGCCTCCATCAACTACCGTCTCTCGTCCTACCCAGCCCACCCGACCGATCCAAGCAACCCACACGACCCTGCCCGCAATGCTCGCCACCCAGACCACATCAACGATGTGCTTTCTGCAATTCTCTACCTACAAGAGAAGTACAGCTTCGGTAACCGCTACGTCTTAGTTGGCCACTCATGCGGCGCCACGCTGGCTCTGCAGGTCGCCATGAAACGCTTCTGGGGCTCACAGTATGATCCCACCGCTGCTTTGGAGATGAACGTCGAGCCACCTCTTGCCATCGTCGGCGTGTCAGGCATCTACGATGTCCCTGGACTGGTTGACGACAACGCCGCGCAGCCTGCGTACCGTGATCTGGTGGTCAATGCTATGGGCAGCGAGAGGAAGGTATGGGAGGAGGCAAGTCCGGTGAACGGGGACTACGAGGATGGGTGGCAGGATGGGAAGCTGGCTGTTCTGGTGCATTCGGAGGATGATGAGCTGGTTGCGATGAAGCAGCCGGAGACTATGTGGAAGGTTTTGGGCGAGCAAGGCTTCAGCGAAACGGCAGGCAGCGAGAAGACGCGGAAGTTCATCAAGGTGCAAGGCGTGAAGCATGATGAGATTTGGGAGGATGGGAAGGCTTTGGCGGATGTGATTTTGCAGACTGTGGGAGATCTCGTGGACTAAAGGGCCCATGTCGGGATATTGTAGATAGCCTTAATTACATGACCCTGTAGCACGCCGAAGCTACAAAATGTGACAGTGACGGAGCATTGTTGCCTGTGGTTCATGTCGGAGCACAATGTCTAATTCTTCAGTCGAACTAAAGCAATCGGCGGCGCAGGCTCCCTCGTCTTCATCTTCAACTCCACAATTCCCGATGCCACAACCAGCTCCTTGAGACGTATGAAACCATAGTTTTTCGCATTCAAGTCCGGCGACAGATTGACAAGGTAAGTCCCGACCTCTGTGAGGTTCACAAAGTCGTCTTCGTACACATTGCTGCTGCTGATGGCTTTCTTGAGACCTTCGATCATGGCGCGATCGATGGGTCTCCGCGCGGGTGCCGTCTGAGGTCGTAGGGGTAGCGTCATGGTATGTTGAGTGCTGGGCGTCCGTGGTGGCATTTTGCGAGGGCTCAGTGATCTTGATGCCTCTGAAGTGTCAACGCTGGGCTGTGGTGGCGGTGCTGGCCTCGAAATTGGCGTGGCTGGTGGTTGTGGCTCCTCCCTCTCATCCATTGCCATGGCGTCAAAGTACACGAACGTGTTACATGCAGATACGAAAGCTCTATGCGTGCTGTGTCTATTGCCAAAGCCATAGACGGAGATGCCCTGCTCGCGGATCCTGGCCGCGAGACGAGTAAAGTCGCTATCGCTTGACACGAGGCAGAAGCTGGAGAAGCGGCCGGTGTAGAGCAGATCCATGGCATCAATGATCATTGCGCCGTCGGTGGCGTTCTTGCCAGACGTATACGCGAACTGTTGAATGGGTACGATGGAGTGTTCCAGCAGGCATTCTCGCCAGCTCTTCATGTTCGGACTTGTCCAGTCGCCGTAGATGCGTCTCACACTGGCAGTGCCATAGTTTGCGACTTCAGCCATCAGGCCCGCCACGATCTTGGAGGAGACATTGTCGGCATCAATGAGGACGGCCAGGTGGTCGCCGGCGTTTGCGTCCTTCATGGTTTCTCCGGTACCTTGATCACCGACGTAATGTTGGTAATTTCACTTATTGGAGATCACGAGCTTGTGAGTCTCAATATCTTTCCTTTCTTTCTCGCCTGACGTTCGTTTCTGTGGTAAGCGGTTCGTGTCACGAAAGGAATGTGTCTTGGCAAGCGAATTGCTGACACAGGGGTGGGTTTGTTGCTCTTCCGTGCCACAAACGTGGTGGAAGCGACGGAGTTGGTATACAACACTACCAACTTGCCTGGCGCTTCCCAATATCAGAAATGCGCATGGGCTTCCAAGGGAAAAACTCGCATAATGCCTGCTTCATCAGCAGAGTGCGATACCTCGGCGTAGCGATTGCTCATATGTCTGCGTACGTATCTTTCCTCTGGAAAACCAGTACTACCAGGAGGAGTGAGTGTGCTCCACATATTTTTAATGTGCATAACAGGTTTTCGGTGCATTTACTGCCCCAACAACAGAATTTTGTGATGCTCAGACGAAAAATATATGATGGTGCTTATTCGTGTCAGCCATATGCAAACTTGTGACAGCGTGTCGCAAAATGACTCCTCGAACGCGGACATCACACGCGTCTTTCAGCACCCATGTGGCGATTGTCTTTGACAACACCCTTTGATGGCTTACCTACCTCGCCTACCTACCCACGGCCATGGAAGGCTCAGCTGCTGATTCCCGGAGCTTGTCGGGATCTTCAGTGCTCGCTGACCAGGCATGCAACGTGTGTCGTCAACGCAAAGGCCGCTGCGATCGAGTGCTGCCGCGATGTTCGATGTGCGCAAAGTACGACAAGAATTGCGTGTATCAGAAGCAAGTACGAACGCCATTGACACGAAAGTAAGCCAAGCTACCGCTCTCTGGTCTGCTGAAAAACATGGCTGATGTCGTTGACGCAGACACATGACTGCGCTGGAACAGCGTGTAGAAAAAGCGGAGTTCCTGCTGAGGCAGTCTCAGTCACAAAATACGCAACATGGATACCGTACGGTCGCAGCGGCTGTAGAGCCAAGTGCGTACCAAAACTCCGCGCCTGGTTCCCTACCGGTCTCGACGGAGCCTCCCAAATTTCCCAATCCTGCCGTATTACACGCAGCCACTGCACCGCTGGACCATCCATCTGAAGATACAGCTTCCGAATCGCAAGATGCTCCGCGGACGAGATCGCCAGAGCAAGTCACTCCAGAACAAGGCAGGGTCCCTGTCAGCCTTCTTTTGCAGGACCATCTCACGCCACCCAACGTCCAGACATCCATCGAGGATTCTGACGATCTGGACAACCCCTACGATGTCTCGGGAGATTTTGAGTGGGACGAATCTTCTGCCAGATCCCCAACTGCAGCTCCTCTGGAACAGGCAGGCTTCGAACAGCCCGACGAAGCTGAGCTCATTGGAGACGGCATGGCAACACTTGCTGTTGATGAGTCGCAAGGGGCTTATTTTGGTGTCGCATCTGGTGCAGCTTTGCTTCGAGCTATCGATCCAGTTGCTGCGCAGCATTCTCCCAGACCAACTCGTGCATTGAGAGCAGGGACAAGGGGATCGAGTGAGATACCTATGCAGCTGTCATCTAGGCGGCTGGTCACCAATGCGCTGGTAGACGCATACTTCCGCTACTATCACGTCAGCTATCCCATCCTCCATGAGCCAACCTTCCGCGCACAATACGACGAAGTCGTCGAGCGACCAAGTGGCCCCTGCTGGAATTTTCTGGCACACCTTGTCGCGGCCATAGGTGCCTTCACCACTGGCTCCGACAAAGCAGCTGACAACGCGCTCTTCGCTGAGGTCAAATCCTTGATGAATGCGACTTACCTTGAAAACGGAAATCTCACATTGGTGCAAGCGTTAGTATTGATGTCGAACTACCTTCAAAAACAAAACATGCCAAATAGCGGTTACAACTACATGGGCCTTGCCACAAGGATGGCCATGGGAATTGGCCTGCATAAAGAATTTCGCAAGACGAATACGCCACCTTTCAAGATGGAGGCCAGAAGAAGAGTATGGTGGGTCATGACGGTATTTGACATCGGTGCCGAGATTACCTTTGGCAGGCCGGTGCTGATGCCCGCTGGCGGATTTGAGGTTGCACTTCCGATGAATATTCACGACTGGGTGAGTGATCTGCTCCAACTCATTACAATCCAAGACTTATACGCTGACCATGAGCGAAGCAACTTACCGCGCGTTCTACAGAGTATCCGGCAGACTCCGGAGAGCTGACGCTCTACACGTCCATAAGGGCTTATGCGAGCTTCTATCTTGCCGTGGTGCCTATCTATGCTCGTATGGCGACTAAACCATACCCTTCAGCAGAACAGTTGACCGTGCTAGACGACACCATCATCACGCCGTGGATCGCTTCATTGCCACCTTGCTTCGCCGAATCTGCAGAAATCCCGCCGAAGCATCGCCTCTCACATTCGGTACTGCAATGGAAATACAGGCACTTCAGAACTCTGATGTACCGACCTTTTGTGGTGCAAGGCATGCTGCAACCTAAGCAAGTAGGAAGTTCGGGCCCGTCTCAGAGCATGTTGGCTCAACAGCGGTGTCTTCACGAAGCCCGGGCGTCTATTGCGGCGATAGAGGACTTCTGGACCAACAATGATCACACGAGGCTCGCAGCTTGGTATACACTGTAAGTCAGATCAACAATGCGAATCTTCCAATGCTTACTTGGACAGGTACTTCCTCTTTCAGGCCGCACTCATCCTGTGTCTCTGCCTCCGCAGCCAACAAGACTCCCCACGTATCGATGAGTGGCGGGAACAAATCAACGTAGCGCTTCGTCTTATGGAATCATTGGGCAGATGGACAAATTCGAGCAAAGCCTGCTACGAAGTTTTGCAGCGGCTCTGTGAAGGTCGCCTGACGAACATCACAGAGAACGCAGACGGTGCCATGCCAACGACAAATCCATACATGGTTCACATGGACGAGAATTGGTCTACGGCGTGGCCGGACGTGTATCCCATTGAAGATTTCGACGAAGGCATGATGATGCAAGCTGATTTCTGGACTGACTTATTACCAGAGGGAATGTAAGTCCAGCGGCGATTAATGATGCGACTTTCTCATTGCGCGTCACAGCAACCAATGCGATTGTTCGCCAGGCCACACGAAACAATCTCAATACATTTGTTCGTGCAGCAGCATTGAGCGTCAAGAATTGCGGACGTCCAGTCTAAGATAATCGGAAGTCAGAAGGGCGTGAAGCCGTGGCCGGACGACTGCGCCCCGGTCGGGCGTCTTTGTGCGCATCCCTTCGCCCTGACACAGCCGTAAAATACCAGGCCACCTCACCATGGGACAAGCCCCCGTTCGAGTCTAGATCTCGATTTTGCCGCAAAAACTCGATACCACACAAGCCTCAAACGCATCTTTTGCTACACCATTACTTTTGGGCAATGGAAATCTCCGGAAACCTTGTTGGCGCATGCGCTATTCTTCAAGACAGAATAATATCACTACTCAACAACTCGCCGCCGAAGCGTCGCATCGTAATAGCTCTAGCAGGCGTTCCTGGGTCGGGAAAGTCAACGATTGCCACCACTCTTCTTGCACATCTTGATCGAGCCGGGATACGCGACGTGGTTGTCGCACCTATGGTATAACCTAAGACCCATGCACGCGGGGTTACAGAGTTCTTCCTGACACTCGCAGGATGGCTATCACTATACGAAAGCAACCTTGTCCAAATTTGCGGATCCTGACGAAGCATTCCGTCGACGAGGAGCGCCGTTCACTATTGACGTTGAATCCTTCGTCGAGATGGTCCACCAATTGAGTTGCAGTCCTGTTGCAGGTCAGGATGATCCGTCGAAAGACTTGTGGATGCCAAGTTTCGACCACGCAAAGCAGGATCCGGTACCACTTGACATTCGTGTTCCCGCCACTGCACGGGTGGTGATCATCGAGGGCAATTATATTCTGCTTGATCATCACCCTTGGAGCCAGATCGGAGAGATGGCAGATGAGAGGTAAGCCACTGTTAGGAATTTTAGAGGAAATATTCGCTGACAGACTTGCACAGATGGTTCATCGATGCCTCTCGCGACGTCGTTAAGCACAGGATCACACAGCGTCATCTGGCTGCTAAGATCGAGCACACACTGCAGGCTGCGGAGGAGCGAGCGGAGGCCAACGATCTGCCCAATGGCGATTTCATTAGAACACACTCTGTATCACCTGATGTAATAATCAAGAACGATTGATTTGGCCTAAAGCAAGTGCAGCTTCGTACAGTCGTGATCAGTCGGATTCTGTTGGTTGTGGAGCGCGGAGGTAGTCGCGCGGGCAGCCTTGCTGATGTGAGCCCAAGCAATCAAGCGCTGCACCATCAATGATGTTTTTGCGCGGCCAGAGAGCTCTCCGTCGGACCACTGTAGCCGTACGGAGACTCGACCGGGATTTTGCGGAGCGGACGACTGTGGCCGCCCGCAGATGAGCCGCCAGACCACGATGTTCTCCTCCACATCACAACTCCACAATGAAGTCAACTCCACCTCCTCCCCACTCCCCGCGCTGCATGCCAACATGGCCACCCTCCGGTCCAGTGTGGTCCGCCTGTTGATCTGCCACGCGACCGAAGCCATGGCTGCAGAGGATCTTGTTGGGGTCTCGCAAGCAGCAGGTGGAGCATATATAACTGCCAATGTCGTTGATGATCCAGTATCACAATTTCCACCACTATTGCCTCCGGTCTTCCATTAGTGTTCTTATAGATACTCACAACTACGATCATCATGGCCCAGGTGGAGAAAGCGCCTCACATTGGTGAGAATCCTCTGGCCCTGTCTCCCAACGCAAACAAAAGCGTTGCCAGATTGCTCAAGGAAAATCCCTATGTTGCGGGAGTGGCAGTGGTGAGTGCGATCCGGTCATGGTATCCAAGGCCATGCTGACAAAATTCCAGTTCGCTTCCTTGGGTGGCTTCCTGTTCGGTTATGACCAAGGAGTCGTCAGCGGTGTCATCACCATGGAGTCCTTCGGTGCTGCTTTTCCCAAAGTCTTCACAGATGACGACTACAAGGGCTGGTTTGTGTCGACGTTGCTGCTTGCGGCCTGGTTTGGATCACTCATCAATGGTCCTGTAGCCGATCGCATCGGCCGTAAAGCTTCCATCATTGCCGCCGTCTTAGTCTTCTTGCTTGGAAGCTCGTTGCAAGCGGCAGCAAGCACAGATGCAGTGCTGTTTGCCGGAAGAGCTGTTGCTGGAGTCGCTGTTGGCATGCTGACCATGGTCGTGCCTATGTACATGTCAGAAATTGCGCTGCCGGAAATCCGTGGAACTTTGGTCGTCACCCAGCAACTTTCTGTGACCCTGGGCATCCTGGTCAGTTTCTGGCTCGAATATGGTACACACTTCATCGGCGGCGTGAGATGCGCGCCAGACACTCCGTATACTGGTGGAACAGCAAGCTCTCCGGCGTTCGATCCCTACAATGATGTGCCTGCGGGAGGGTGTACTGGTCAATCAGCAGCTTCGTGGCGTGTACCACTGGCATTGCAGAACCTTCCTGCACTGCTCCTCGGGATTGGCATGATTTTCTTCCCAGAGACACCCAGATGGCTGCTTATGGCCGGGCAGGACGATCGCGCACTTCACTCCTTGTCACGTCTTCGACAACTTCCGGCCGATGATCCATTGATTCGCCAGGAACTTCTTGCTTATAGAGCTGAGGTTCTCTTCGAGCAGTCGTATGCCGAGCAGAACTACCCTGGTAAAAGCGGAGTGGCCCTTACCGCAAGTCAATACCTCGCCCTTGTATCTACCTGGTCAAAATTCAAGCGCCTTGCCATCGGTTGTTCAATCATGTTCTTTCAGCAGTTCATGGGATGTAACGCAATTATCTACTACGCACCAACAATCTTTTCGCAATTGGGGTTGTCAGGAAATACCACATCTCTGCTGGCCACCGGAGTATATGGAATAGTGAATACGATTTCGACCATCCCAGCCCTACTTCTGATCGACAGAGTCGGACGCCGCAAGCTACTCATGTCAGGAGCAATGGGGACAATGGTCTCACTGATCATCGTCGGCGGCATCGTTGGCGGCTATGGATCTTCTCTGGTCTCCCACAAAGCAGCTGGCTGGGCCGGTATAGCTTTCATCTACATCTACGACGTAAACTTTTCCTACTCGTTTGCGCCGATCGGATGGGTTCTGCCTTCGGAGATCTTCAACCTGGGCAACAGGTCCAAGTCCATCTCCATCACTACGAGCGCGACCTGGATGTGCAACTTCATTATTGGCCTTGTGACCCCGGGCATGCTGAAGACCCTTGGATTTGGCACGTACATCTTCTTCGCAGCTTGGTGTCTGGTGGCTTTGCTTTTTGTGTTCTTCGTTGTCCCTGAGACAAAAGGCAAGAGTTTGGAAGAAATGGATATTGTGTTCGGTGATAACGCAGCGCACGAGGAGAAGATGCACCTAGTCCGGATTGCTGCGGAGTTACAGGACAGCCAAGGTGCAGTGATTGAGAAAGCTTGAGCTGCTCAAGATGACGAAGCGGCTTTGCGTTGACGAGGGTATATAGATGAGACGCTTACAGATATAACATCCTGCATCCTCATGTTCTTACTCTTTAGCGTCGCCATTAACAGCACAAGCGAACCTCAAATTGATATCATGTATGAGAATGCTAACGTGTTTTGTTGTGATACGGAATTGACATGATCATTAATCTTGCACTGTAAAGATGTTGGTCTCCTTCTACGACCGCCTCCATGTCTCATATACCTCCTCATCCGAACAACCATCAGTCAATGACGATGACGTCTCTTTTGTTCGGCTCAGTCGGACAGCACTCTTTCGCAGCATTCAGCAAATGCTCAGCCCAGTCCGCGAGCAGAAATTGTGCTTTGGTAATATCCCCGTCCACAGGCGTGCCTTTGTACTCCCACCAGCCATCCCACACCTTGGTGAAGGCGCTGGCCCAGTGGCAAGTGGAACGTGACAAGATGTACTTGACTTCGCCGATGCTGAATTCGTACGAAGCATCGATGGTGTTGCGGTAGACTGGAATCAGTGTCCCATCATCTGGCGCAAAGTTGTCCGGATGCAGGCATGGCCAGTTTGCTCTGCAACCTTTGTGCGTCGAACCGCGGTCTATTTTCGTCTCAGTAGAGGAAGACTCAGCATTTGCATTGGCAGACGATTTCTCCAAATGAGGATCTTTCACATCCTCCTCGCTGTGGTTGAAGGCTCCTCGAGAAGAGCGTGAGCTACCGGTGCTCGACCTTAAGGTAGCAGGCTCATGCTCGGATGGTTGAGACGCGGCTCGCTTTCTGCCTCTTGGTCCAGGGAGAGACAATTGCGGTTCATTAGAAAATGCTGCTTTGTTAGCCCTTGCGTGTATTGGGTGGGTTCGACCGAAGGTTTCGACGCTTTGCACTGCTGCAAGACGGCCGGCGCTTGTGGTAATGTCATCCGGAGATGCAGTGTCTTCTACCAAATCGTCTTGGGTCATTAAGTCTTGTACAAACGGCGAATCTACATGGTCGTATGTGTCACCATCGTCGCGCATCTGGGAGGAACCGCTTGTGTCATTGCGTACAGTGTTTTGATTTGCAATGTTGTGTGCAAGCCCAGATGCCGGGCTCACAGCAGCCATCGTCACACTGCTGCGGTCAGGGTAGAATGGTCCCTCCATGTCTCTCGCAGCATTTCGTGACATGATGGGAACGGCAGCCAGGACACGCGCTTGTGTCATGCTGGGGTTGAGGAAATCCGGGGCACTCTCCGAAGAAGAGTGATCTCGCATGTGTAGATCTCGACGCACTCTAAACGGGC
>Ga0265797_10007126_pt1 | contig 15449 bp, 12 predicted proteins | sample P2T30metagenome_FD_192433 | JGI IMG/M metagenome (GOLD analysis project Ga0265797, IMG submission 192433) | Plant litter microbial communities from East Loma Ridge, Irvine, California - P2 T30 | ecosystem: Environmental > Terrestrial > Plant litter > Unclassified | place: USA: California... | reverse complement strand
TAGCAGGAGAATCCTCCATGTAATCGCGCAACTTCTAGCAGAGTCATCACAACCAGAGAGTCTTCATTATCGCATTACAAGAATGCCCCTAGAGCCATCAAGTAATCATAATACTCACATGCAGTTGAACCGTACGACCAAAAACACCACCCTCTACATCAATCTCACAAGTGTTCAACTCAATCCCGGTAATCACCAGCTCAACGGCTCACACGTAAAAAAAAACACAGCTGATACACACACGCACACGCACACACACACACACACACACACACACACACACACACACACACAAAAGCCCTCATCTACGCTGTGAATGACATGCCGAATCAAAGAGCCTCAAACGCCCCTCCGCCCTAGATGCTAATCGCGCACAGTATGCAAACATAGTACATGGGTAATACAACGACAAGAAAACACAATCACAACCGTCGCAGCCGCTTACCCGCCCCAAGCTCAATAGCCGTCCGGCTGTTAAGAATGAGCTCTTCGTTTCCGCCCTCGGGCGGGTTCGCTTGAATGTACTCGCGCCGTATCCGCGCTGCTTCCATGTCCCAAGTAGCCACGCGCTCCTTGAAATCGGCCGCACTCGCACTCGCATCCTCCCGCGCATTGCTGGCCTGGTCGAGGTATGGCTGCTTGACCTCTTGCTCGGCTGTGCGCCACCTTAGACCCACCGCGTTTCGTATCTCTTGTTTCGGTGCTTTGGCTTCGGGGTTGCCCGTCTTGGCTTTATGGGCCTCGTCGCATTCCTGCTTGCAAATGTACCAGAAATCCTTGGTAAAGAGTAGAAACGGATTGACACCGGCCCGCCCTGGCTTGATCGGACGTTCGCCAATCTGGTCCAGAATCGCTCCGATAATGGCTGCTTCATAGTCTTCGTCGCGCTGTATCCGACTGGATTTGTTGTCCCTCTGGGGGCCAACCGCCGGCTCAAACCGCCGTTTCTCCCCACTTGCCATTGCTGAAGAAGGCTCCATCTTAACCACCTTCTTCTCAACAAGTGGGCTGGGTACCTTGATAGGTCCAAGCACCGTCTCAGCAACCTCTGCAGCAACCCGGAGACCTGACAGGTATGCACCGTGTACTGTCGCAGGGTGGGTACCACAAGTTGCTTCACCAGCAAAGTGCAGTGGCCCATGCGGACGCGCCATGACATCGTAGTCGCCTGTTTGTGTCTTTGGCCCCACGTACGAGTAACTGCCCCGAGCAAACGGGTCTTTCTTCCACCGCGTCACAATCGTTTCCGTCGGCAGCGGGACATGGTTTGGCGCAAACATCGCATCGAGTCGGTCCGTAACCTCTTTGACGAGCTCGTTGTCCGACGTGCTTTCGGCCCAGTGAGCAGCTTCGCCTGCCATGAGCGCTACCAGCACTGGTTTCCCACTCGTCTTGATACAGTTCCAGAAGAGGTAAAACCGCCCTCGCTTTTCAGAGTAATCCTCTGGTCGCATACTAGCTGCATGTTCTGCCTCATTGAGGAGGCCAAACATGTCGCGATCTGGCTCCCAGAACGCCTTTTCGTACACAAGTATGATCTGTATAGTCGGTTAGAAGCAGTAGCGACGGCCAGCCAGCCGGACTTACCTTGTTGAGGAGACCAAAGCCCATTCGCTCGATGACGTCCTGCTTCCAGTTCGGGAGTGGAGGTTCGAACTTGATCGACCCGGATTTCAGTACTCCGAGCGGAGTAGTCAGGATGACCTGATCAGCTTCGTAGATTTCCCCATTGGTGCACTCAATCCTGACAGCTTTGCCCACCTGCCGCTCCTCGGTGTCGTACTGAACCGTCTTGATAGGTGTATTGAAGCGGACATCCAATTTGCTAGGACATTGCCATAGACCACGTGGAACCTGCTGATAGCCTCCTATAACCTCGCTGTGCTCGCCCTCAAATTCGTTGCCGATGTCCTGATCCCAACCACTCAGACTAAGCTGATTCACGCTGACGGCATTTGCGTATTCGAGGTTGGCATGGTGCCAGCTGAGTAGGCGCATATCTCTAGGCTTGAGATCGACTATTGATTGGTATTGGCGAAGACCTTCGTCCATTGTCTGCCCGAGTGTGGGATACTCTGATGCCTTTGCAATGGTGTCGAGATCCAAAGACTCTGCATCCGTTGCACCGACTTTCAGCGTCCATCCCATGCGTTGTACCGTCGCTGCAGCAGTAATGTCAGGGTTGAAGCCAGCGCTCAGCTGATACGCTCTGCCTGCCAGCTTCTCCACGCCCGTTGTTGGCTTTTCTTGTTTAGTCGACGCCATGCTCGAAGCGTTTGCAGACAAAGAAGAACCCGAATCCTCCAATTCAGCAATGGTGGGCCCACCCGTGTCAGCTGGGTCACGGCCAAAAGCCATCTGGTCTCGATTACCCTCCACAGTCCTGTGTGCTGCCGGCTTGTTCCGGTATACTGCGGCTCGTTCTAGGACATCGTTGTATAGCTTCTCGACCAAGATGTCTTGGCCCATTTCCACCACCGTACCATCGTAGTCATACAGAATCGTGTTATCACGTAGACCATGATATGGTATGGCCAACTGACCTCGGATGATAGCGTTCAAGGGATTGCCGTGTTCGAAACCTGTGACAATTTGGGCGCCCATTTCTGCTGTGCACCGATGTCCAGGCGGTAGCGTAGAGTCTTTCTGATTTAAGAACGGGTGTGAGTATACGCGACCGCCGACTCGTGGCCGAGCTTCGAGGACAATAATCTTTGGAGGCCGTTCACCCGCATCTGTCAACTGATCTCCGAGCTGAGCAAAAAGTCCCTCCAAGTGTCGCGCGCATCCCAGACCCGACATACCCGCACCAACCACAATGATTGTACGTCTGGTTGCGGTCTTAGCCTTTGATTTTGCAATGGTGCCCACGGTGCTAGGCACTTCAATGCAGCCAAAATTAATGTAGCCGTGCCTCATAAGCCAAAAATATGCCACTCTCGCCAAACCAAAGTAACGCTTGTCGCGCGCACACCCTGCAGCCTCTTCAAGAGAGACATATACCAGAGGATTTCGATGCCATAACCGTAGGATTGCGTTCCGAATGTTCAGATAGATGGTTACTTGGGCATGGGTAACATGTTCGCGCAGCAGCTCATATTCGGCTGGATGTAAAGTAAACGGATTCAACCGACTGCTTTCTGCTGCCAAGATGCACTGCCGACCAAATTCTGGCCACGAAACTTCTGCAGGTATGCTGGAGCTTGCTTTCATCTCGGAAAGTCTTCCTTTGCTAGAAAGCGAATTTGTCCTACGATGCTTTTTCGCCTGCTCGTGTGATTGTTGGAGCTCGGGAGTAGAGGAAGCTTGTGATTCGCGACTCAGGCTTTGTGGCGTTCTTGCAACGAATGTACCATCTCCCCTCTGGTCTTTTAATGATACATGTGCTTTTGTGTCCTGTTCGATGGTAATTTTTTTTGCAAAGCCGTCGCTATGTGAGGTTTGGTTGCTTTGAATATTAGCCACGCCGTTGATGGGTGAGTTGGGGGTGAATGGATGCAGTGGCGAAGGAGTGTAGTTGGCCGCATATCCACTAACGCATGCACCTGGAGTAAAACCTTCCCCCTCTTGACCTGCACTAGGTTCTGATATATCGTGACAGTCTCCGTAGTGCACGGACGATACACTTGATTCCCGGCCGTAGCCCAAGTTACTAAGCCCAGGTGTAGGTGCGATGCCGGTCTTTAGATGTATATGATCACTGGACATTGGCATTATAATATCATCGTGAGTTTGCTCGAAGAGGTACGAGCCGTCATCGAGTGCGGTAGGATCGGCTGTAGATTCGATGGAGAACATGGTGTTGGAGATCCGATGAAGGAGAACGGGATGCACCTGACGCGGAAGCGACTACACACCACAGTCAGTAAAAACGGTCGCTACCGCAATGAAAGTTCAAAGCCGGCAGCGAGCGAGATCCGATTGCGCGATCATGAAGGATCTGGTTGAAGTTGTAGCGATGGTGCGAGGGCGCGGGTAGGTGATGGACTGCATGTGGTGCCCAGCCTTGTGGAGGTCGAGGCACGAAAAGAAACGCACCATACCCACCTAGGCAAAACCCGTCAAGGCAAACCCGGCTGTTCCTAACCTCATTCCTCGCCAACCCATTACGAATCATCTCTTCGTGCGCATCCATCCCAACAATGAGAGCATATGGAGATTCTCATGATCGAGTGAAGCTTGGAATCAACGCTACGCCGACGTTCGCCATGGCCAACCCCGCTCTGACGGAAGCGAGCAGCACAACAATATGTTGCGACACGAACCTCCAAACACCGCGATCACTACTCGAAGACTTGACAAGGATCTTTCATGGCGCAGAGAACATGAATAGTATTCTCTTGGAATAACCACACTGTCCTGCTCTGGTAGCTTTTGAATGTCGCAATACTCCAGGTCGTCCTTTATCAGACGCGCGTTGCGAGATGAATTCTAAACCACAAGAGTAATTAAATTGTAGCAGCCATCTAAGCCGTGAAAAGGTTGTTGAGTTGGTTGGAGATATAAGGTAGGTTCACTTCCAATGCTTGTATGTATCTCTGGTGAGCTCAAGGCTGATAAAGATGCATAGGGATTGCTGGGCCACGTAGATTTATTTGCAAGCCTTACTCAAATTCAAATTCAAAGGTCAACTGCTTAAAGTTCACACCCTTCGGCCGCATCTCGCCATATACTTCGCCTCCACTAGTCCCCATCGTTCGACCCTATAGTAGCATGTATGAACATCTCTTCTTCGCGGAGCAGGGCAGGACGGTATATGGGACCGAAATGCAGCTCTTTTTTCGATGGTTCACATGCCGACCCACATACACGGCATTTAGGTTCTATGTGGCTGATGCTGGTGTTACGGCATACTTTGATCATATCTCCAGGCCTCGTATTAGGACGAGGATGCTGGAATACACCTAGGGAGGCTTTGTCACTGTTGCTCATATTATTTTGGCACAGGTGTATATATCATCCACGGCATCATCTCCAACGCGATGCGCCGCAGGTTTACATCTGCCAGGAGTGCTATATCGTGTGCCGTGAAGTTACACGCGTGTCAACTGTAGTCTCTGATTCAAATCGGGCGATCAACCACAATCAAATCAATCGTGAATATTTTCTCGCAGCCCCTGACATGTTCTCAATGGCGCATCTTAATCTCGAAGCGGAGTCTAGAACCTTGGAAGCAGATGATCCGTGTGACCAAATCACGTGTCGCACTAGTATGTCGAGGTGGGTTGCTGCGGCGATTAGTGCGTGCCGCTTCCAAGCCAACCCACGCACCACCATCTTTCGATCGCGAACCTTCACACCACGACCTCGCATAGTGAACGATGCGATGGCCTTGGTCGGGCGACGACCATGAACAAAACAAGGGCAGTCGTTTGTGGACTGCATCGCCGAGATCGAGCGGTTGGCCAAGCACTCTGATCGAGCCACGGACCCTGATTCCGACCCTCGCACTAACAGTATCAACGGTTGCTGGAGTACGCCTCTACAAGACCTACCTACGGCGCATCCCGACTGTCAATCACATTAAGCCCAATTACTTCCGTCGCAAAAGTTTATTTGGCCAGGTCACGAGTGTTGGAGATGCAGACAACTTCAGGCTGTATCACACACCTGGCGGAAGGATAGCCGGGTGGGGCTTGCTGCCGTGGAAGAGGATACCGACCAAAAGGGAGGACTTGACGAAGCAAACTGTGCGTGGTCTTCTAACAATACCCTTGAACATGTTATAACTCTTGGTTATGGCTTTACTTGATCAATCGCTGATCATATATGCAGCTTCACATACGAATTGCTGGAGTCGATGCCCCAGAACTTGCGCACTGGGGCCGAGAAGCTCAGCCATTTTCAAAGGCAGCCCATGACTGGCTCATCAACTTGATTCACAACCGCCGAGTACGCGTATACATATACAGACGTGATCAGTACGATCGTGTTGTGGCCCAGGTTTATGTGCGCAGATGGCTCTTTAGGAAAGACGTTGGGTTGGAGATGCTGAGGGCGGGTTTAGCGACAGTGTATGAAGCTAAAACGGGTGCTGAGTTTGGTACTGTCGAAGACAAGTATCGCGCTGCAGAGCAAAAGGCTCGTGATAGCAAGGTTGGCATGTGGGCTAAGCCGACCCTCAGACAGAGACTGGGCAGCGCTCCTACACAAGCACCCGAGAGCCCACGAGAGTACAAGAATCGGCACAACGCAGCAGATAAATTGAAGAAGGCTGGATGAAGAACCCAAAGGCTGGAATGCTCTGCGCATGCGTGAAGGGACTAGGACTGAGTCACCGAAACAAAGAGATGACTGTACCTGCCGTTCGATGCCGCCGACCCCCAAGCCGGCCGAGTCAGCAATGTTTTGCCGTACGGACCGATGAGCCCGCAAAGCGAGTCAAACTTGCAGCGACTTGGGATGACTGTGTTATTGGGTCTAACATGGAAGTTTGTGACGATTTGTTGGGCTATGTCAGGTGCTCTGTGGTCACGGAGAGCATTGAGCATTGGAAAAAGTTGTTAGAAGCTACGCGTCGTCACGTACAGATCTGGCTGCCAATCAATACCACAGCACCCAATGTAGTAACCGAATGTTCCGCGCGAGTGCACTAGGATGCAGGGATTAGCGCCCCTGTGACTCCATTAAGCAAAGGTCAGCAAGACGATGTCAAAAATTCTTCTCATCCGTGCTGCGTGCCAGAGGTTGGGGAATCGAAATTTGGCGCCGCGATCGGTGACGTGCTCCCCCCACGAAATGCCAAAACATCGTGAAGACGACAACTACGTGATGTGTGAGTGCACTGGGTGACAACCATCGAGTGTCTGGGATGTAGTAAATTGCATTCTGGAAACATCTTGATCGATGGTTTTCTTTTGGTTCACTTTGTTCGAGCATCATTCATGTCCACGGCGTCTTGGATCATCGCCGGCGGTCTTATCTGTGCGCTATCGGAGATGGCTTGATTGGCCCCGTCGCGCATCACTGGAATTTTTTGGCTACCACATTACATCTTCCCCACAGATTGTTCTTAAACCCAGAGGGAGTCATTCGAACTCTGCTCTACTGGGGTCGAACTATAGCCCTTCAATTGCACCTGTCGGCCATCGAGCGACCTTTCTCCCGCGCGTTCGACGCCTTATTCTCCCACTAGATTCTTTGTCAAGCTCGAAGCCCTCAAGCTGCTTGACTGCCTGCAAATGGCTCTCTGCGGACGTCTAGCACGTCGCGTACCTTCCCTCGCAGGTCAAACTCGCTCCATTGCACTTCCCACATACTCCCGGAGTTTCACAACCCGCAGTGCCCGGCCTCTGACTTCTCTGCGCGCAAGCACAGAGTCACCTGCTGCCCTCCGGCAGCTGCGGGCATTCACAAAGGTTGCGTCAACATGGAATAAGACACAAACGGCGCCCAATGCCGAGGCATACCTAAAGAGTGGCGTCATTTCTGGCGCACAAAATTTGGTCGATGTCAAGAAAGTTCTAGTCATTGGCAGTGGTGGCCTCAGCATTGGTCAAGCCGGAGAGTTTGACTACTCAGGTGCGCAGAGAACACAAACATACAGGGCCTGGCGCCAATACTAACCACAAAACAGGCTCTCAGGCACTCAAGGCTTTGAAGGAAGCTGGCGTCAAGTCCGTCCTTCTAAACCCCAATATTGCTACCATCCAGACGTCGCACGTGCTCGCCGATGAGATCTACTACCTGCCCGTCACCCCCGAATACGCCGAATATGTCATCCAAAAGGAGAGGCCTGATGGCATCTTCCTCAGTTTTGGTGGCCAGACTGCGCTGAACCTGGGTGTACAGATGGACGCCAAGGGCATCTTCGAGAAGTACGGTGTCAAGGTGCTTGGAACCAGCGTTCAGACACTCAAGACTAGTGAGGACCGTGACCTATTCGCACGCGCTTTGGAAGAGATCAACATCCCCATTGCCAAGTCTATTGCCGTTTCCTCGGTCGATGAAGCACTGGATGCGGCCGAGAAGGTCGGATACCCTATTATCGTACGTGCTGCGTATGCGCTCGGCGGTCTTGGCTCGGGTTTCGCGAACAATCCTGAGGAGTTAAAGAATCTATCGGCTCGCTCGCTCACCCTCTCGCCCCAGATTTTGGTTGAGAAGTCGCTCAAGGGCTGGAAAGAGGCCGAGTATGAAGTTGTTCGCGACGCGAGTGACAACTGCATCACTGTCTGCAACATGGAGAACTTTGACCCTCTTGGTGTACATACTGGTGACAGTATCGTTGTGTCGCCAAGTCAGACGTTCAGCGACGAGGAGTACCACATGCTCCGGTCCGCGTCTATCAAGATTGTCAGACATCTGGGAGTTGTCGGCGAGTGCAACGTACAATACTGCTTGCAACCCGATGGGCTCGATTACAGGGTCATTGAGGTCAACGCCCGTCTGTCCCGTTCATCTGCATTGGCGTCTAAAGCGACTGGATACCCACTGGCTTACACTGCGGCAAAGATTGGTCTCGGACACACCCTACCCGAACTGCCAAATGCCGTCACCAAAACCACCACTGCAAACTTCGAGCCTAGTTTGGACTATGTCGTCACCAAGATGCCTCGATGGGATCTTAGCAAGTTCCAAAATGTCAAGCGCGACATTGGCAGCTCCATGAAATCGGTTGGTGAGGTCATGGCCATTGGTCGCACATTTGAGGAATCATTTCAAAAAGCTTGCCGACAAGTCGACCCCAAGTACCTTGGATTTCAGGGTGAGAAGTACGGCGAGAGTCTCGATGAGGAGTTGAAGAACCCCACAGACCGCCGATGGCTTGCTGTTGGCCAGGCTTTGTTCCACGAAGGCTACACCGTCGACAGGGTGCACGAACTCACCAAGATCGACAGGTGGTTTTTGCACAAGCTCCAAAACATTGTCGATTGCACACACGAGCTTGAGAACATTGGCAGCCTGTTTGGTCTGAAGAAGGAGATCATCCTCAAGGCCAAGAAGCTTGGATTCTCTGACAAGCAGATCGCCAAGGCCGTCAACAGCACAGAAGACGAAGTGCGTGCTCGCAGGAAGAGCTTCGGAATCAGGCCATGGGTCAAGAAGATTGATACTTTGGCTGCAGAGTTCCCCGCGGAGTAAGTCTATCCCTCTACAAATTACCTGCGAGCCATATACTGACTTCTGATAGCACTAACTACCTCTACGTGAGTACCTCATACTTTTATCTTTAATTTTCCGTCTTTCTTGTTGTGGGACCTCGAAGCTATCGCACGTCCATGTTCAGCCTTTTCCCCCCCAAACCTGTTTGAACTTGCCACTGAACAGCTACTAACTACCAACCGTAGACTACGTACAACGCCTCCTCCCACGATGTAACATTCGACGACCACGGTATTCTCGTCCTTGGCAGCGGTGTTTACCGTATTGGAAGCTCAGTCGAGTTTGATTGGTGTGCTGTTAATGCTACCCGCTCCCTCAACGCGCTCGGAAAGAAGACTGTCATGATCAACTACAACCCAGAGACATACAGTACCGACTTTGACGTTGCAGACAAGCTCTACTTCGAAGAACTGAGTTACGAGCGTGTCATGGACATATACGAGCTTGAGACCGCTAGCGGTGTTGTTGTCTCCGTTGGTGGTCAACTCCCTCAAAACATTGCTCTGAAGCTTCAGGAGTCTGGCAAGGCGAAGGTCCTTGGAACTGACCCTAATGACATCGACAAGGCTGAGGACCGTCATAAGTTCTCTTCTATCCTGGACTCGATTGGTGTAGACCAGCCAGCCTGGAAGGAGCTTACTTCCTACGAGGAGGCGAAGAAGTTCGCAAACTCTGTCGGATACCCGGTTCTTGTCCGACCGTCTTATGTGCTCTCTGGGGCTGCAATGACTGTCATCCGCGGTGAGGAGGAGCTCAAAGAGAAGCTCCTTGCTGCTTCCAACGTGTCGCCCGACCATCCAGTCGTCATCACTCAGTTCATTGACGGCGCCCAAGAGATCGACTGTGACGCCGTCGCTTCCAACGGAAATGTCCTTGTACATGCCGTCAGCGAGCACATCGAGAACGCTGGTGTTCACTCTGGTGATGCAACTCTTGTGCTGCCGCCTGTCAACCTCGACAAGCGCATCCAGGAACGCGTCAAGGAGATTGCAGACAAGGTCGCCAAGGCCTGGAACATCACTGGCCCCTTCAACATGCAGATCATCAAGGAGGAAGTCGAAGGCTCTGAGCCAAACCTCAAGGTCATTGAGTGCAATCTCCGCGCTTCTCGCTCCTTCCCCTTTGTCAGCAAGGTCCTGGGTACCAACTTCATTGACGTTGCCACCAAGGCCCTCGTTGGCCGTGACGTGCCTGAGTTCACTGATCTTATGGCTGTCGAGAGGAATTACCTTGCTACCAAGGTCCCTCAGTTCTCATGGACCCGGTTAGCGGGCGCTGACCCCTACCTCGGCGTTGAGATGTCATCTACGGGTGAAATGGCATGCTTCGGTAAAGATCTTGTAGAGGCTTACTGGACATCCGCGCAGTCACAGATGAACTTTCGTCTTCCCCAACCTGGAGAGGGTCTTCTCTTTGGTGGTGACGTCACGCCCAACTCTCTCCACTCCAACTCTCTCATCCAGATCGCCAAATACGTACACGCACTTGGCTATAGGTTCCTTGCCGCCAACAAGGACGTGAAGGAGTTGCTTGAGAAGAACACTGAGGGCGTCAGCGTTGACGTCATCGAGTTTCCTAAGGAAGACAAGAGGAAGCTGCGTGAGGTGTTTGAGAAGAACGACATCCGAGGTTGTTTCAACTTGGCCAAGTACAGGGCCAATGGTCTGCTCGATGAGGATTACGTAATGAGGAGGAACGCCGTCGACTTCGGCGTACCGCTGTTCATGGAGCCCAAGGTAAGTTTACTGTTTTCCAAATGAGACAGGAGAGGCTAATTTGATGATAGACTGCTGTCCTGTTCGCCCAATGTATGAGTGAGAAGTTACCCAAGAAGGAAGGCATCCCAAGCGAAGTCAGGTCATGGAGCGACTTTGTTGGTGGACGACCATTGTAAACGAGCACTCAAGTAGTGCTAGGGTTGCGTGTGTGGGAAAAGGAGGGATGGGATGTACGAGATAATACCCCGACGTAGGGTGAGGCCCGACTGAGATCTAGGGAACCAGGGCCAGGACGAAGATTATGTTCTCATGTGTATAGCGTTTCTCAGCTCACGATCAAACTGCATGGGCAGTTCGGAGATGTTTGGGCCTAATGTTTGGGTTGAAAAGTTGATCGCTCATGTAGCTAGGTATCACAAAAGATGTCTTCATTTTGGCTTTCGCTTGCTCGACTGTGTAGCTCTTGTGCCCCCGAATTCTGATGCCATTGCCAAATATCTTGTTCGCCCTAAGTATATGCAGTGAAGCCGGAAATCTCAATCCTCTTTCTAGTTTTCGACTATAGTGTCCAGATGCTCAAGCTCAAACTCTGTCTGCATCTTTACAGCTACTTTTTTTGGGGGGATTTTCTCTCTCCTCACGACCGTTAACACCAGACTCTCTAAGCCAGAAAGGCGGTGCACAATAAGCTTTGATAGCTTGGAACAGGTCATTCTATTCTAATCGTCTTGACAATCTCGCATGTGTGTGCGTCTCGCTCAACATGTTGATTCAAATAACAAAAGCGCAAATGCTATCCCGCATGATTTCCAGTTCAAGCGGATAAGGACATTCGTTTTGGCCGCACAATGGCGCGATAACAAGTATCAAGTCCTGTGAGCCGTCTACCTAAATCATTGTATTCATCCGTTGGGTAGACCTGCATCTTCAACGAAATAAATAGACATCAGATTCGCTGCAGCTGAAGCAGTGCTCAAATCTCAAGCTGTCGGTGGTATTTCCATGGATTTTTTTGTTGCGTTGTGAGGAGGCGGAGGAGAGGTGAGGCTTGCTGATTTCGTAGTGAAGTACGTGACTGTTAAGTGTATTTTCTGTAATTTTTTTGTGGTCACGGGTCTAGGACTTACATATCATTGGTTTCCTGGCTGGAAATATCCTTGCATATCTGATCGCAGATATTGTGGCTAATGATTTGTCATGTTTGTTCAGGTGATGTAGTAAGATAGTAAGCAGACCCAAATCTATCAATGCAACACTATGGATTCCATCGAAATACAGGTTAAGTCAACTTCAATCCGTTTGAAGAGTACGTCAAAACGAGAAAACCGGCGGATGAGACTCTAATCAAGATTCTATACCACATAGAGGTCAAAATATCATGCTAGCTGTTTTCGTATGGCTTCAGCTTCAGACCAGTCTCGGTAATCGAGGGGATCAAGAAACATGGCAATCACAAACAACAGGACACGACGACAATGAGATCAATTCGGCCTTTTCTCAAGCCTTGGGTACTCTATAATGAAGAAGCCTGACTATTGCACATGTTTATGTAACATTGTTTGAACTTGGCCAGTGGATGTCACAAGTCGCCTTATGCCTTCTGGGAGACGATTCCTATGCAATGTCAGTAAAAAAAACATACCAGTTTATTTCAGTGAGTACATACGCTCAACGTCAGAGACGCTCTGGTCAAGAATCTGCTTGAGGGTCTTGGGGTTCTCGAGCTCCTTCTCAATCTTGGCGATGATGGCCTCGGCAAGCTCGCGCTGCTGCCTCTGCTTGACCTGACCCTCGTAGCGGACCCAGGAGTCGAGGACAGACTTGGCCTCGGCGGCAATGGCGGTCTTCTGCTCAAGCTCGAAAGCCTGGGCCTCAAGCTGGGCGGTTTCCTGCAAAGGTGTCAGTCACTTACTCGTATATTACTCTGGCATAGTGTGGTACCTTGGAAACCTCGAAGAGGGCCTTGGTGATGTCAATGACACCACCGAGATCCTGGACGCTCTCAATGCGCTGCTTGACAGCGGCAGTGTGGTCCTGGCGGGCAGAGTTCAAGATGCCCGAGATCTTCTCGGCCTGCTGTTGCGCATATTCTCCCCAAGCGGGTCCAGCATATTTAGCGACAGCCCAGAAGATGGTGAGCAGCGAGAGAGCGACAATGGACTCCTCATTGACGACGTAGAGCTCGTTGCTAATAGCGGCCACACTCAGACCAGCGCCGGCGGAGAGCACAGCGGCCTTGGTGAGGGGGCTGTTTCCGGGAACGGGTATCGAGTCGAGTAAAGACTGGGCCTTCTTCTTGGGATCTTCCTGGGGCACATTGGAGTTGTAGCGGGCCTGGTAGGCGATGGAGGGAAGGGCGCGGAGAGGAAGCGATGGGCGGAGACGGGCGGCGCCTATTGTGGGTGAGTAATGGGGTCAATGGCATCGCACCATCATTGGATAGCTGCTACTCACCGACCGCGCTCCTGGCTAGACGTGAGGCCATTGCTGTCTGATGAGAGTGGGGAGTTGGGGTGCTGGTCGTCGTCAAGAGCTAGCTTTTCGTGATGTTGCGGTACCAATCCTGAGCCAAGCACCGACGCCGATGCGCTAGCCGAACTTCGCCCGGTCCTGAACTTTTTTGACATTGTTAACTATTTTGCGCATGCGAATAACTCGACTCTGAGTTGAAACACACGCTTGAGAGAAAAGATGCCGGGCACAAAGTCAGCCAGTATGTCTGGCGTGAAGAGAAAGAGGGATGCGAGCAAGCCAGAGCGCAGCGAATCCAAGTCCAAATCTAAAAGCCGGCGCAAATCACCTAGCGACGACGGCGAAGACATCCAGTCTGAAATCCTGCAGCTCGAAGCTCAAATTATCGAATCGCGAAAACACTACAACAACATTGCCACCCTAATCAAATTGGCGAGGCAGCCAGAAGATGACGGCCCAATACTCGCTGCGGTTGCGCTGTGCCGAGTCTTCGCGCGACTACTGGTGACAGGCGACATGGTCAAGAGCAAGGGCATGAGCGAGGCAGAGGCTGTCATTGTATCCTGGCTGAAGGGGCGTTATCAAGAGCTCTGCACGACACTTTTGGAAGACTTCCTCCGTAGCGAGCACCCCCCGAAGCAAGCCGTGGCTCTGACCCTGATTATGCGTTTGGTCAAGGAAGAGGCGAAATCACAACGGGACTACAAGCTCAAGAATGGGCTCTTGCCTCGCCTCATCTGGGCCTTGTTGAGCCTGCCAGTAGATGATGTGACTCGGGATGAGTTTGCAGACAAATACTTCAAGCACTTCGACGACATTCGGTACCTGACGTTTCAGAAAATCAAGTGAGCATTGTTACATGTCAAACTTGATAGCGCCCACTGACATAACTAGGGATACACTAGACGGTGAACTTTCAGACACAACACGGCAACTCGTAGCTGCGAACAGCATGTCTCTACTAGCTACGCTCGGCCAAGTTCCTAAATCGAAATCCGAAATTCAGAACTTTTATATCGAGGTACAAGGGAAGAGCCCAATATCGTCGCTCCAGGCATACAAAGAGAAGGCACAAGGAGCTTGGTTGGCGACAATGCGCTCGGGAATGTCCAAGGAACAGCGCAAGTCCATCCTGACCTCATTCTCCCACCAGATGGCGCCGTGGTTCCAGCAGCCCGAGGTCCTAGCCGACTTTCTGACCGACTCCTTCAACGTGGGTGGTGCAACATCTTTAATGGCACTCTCGGGACTATATTACCTCATCTCGGAGAAGAACCTCGACTACCCATCTTTCTATCTCAAGCTGTACTCTCTCCTCGACGACGGTCTTTTGCATTCGAAGCACCGTTCACGCTTCTTCCGCCTCCTGGACACGTTCATGTCATCCTCCCACTTGCCCGCAGCACTCGTTGCTAGCTTCATCAAACGCTTCTCTCGACTAGCACTCCACGGACCGCCAGCTGGTGTCGTTGTCGTAGTACCTTGGGTGTACAACATGTTCAAGAGACATCCGGCTTGCACGTTTATGATGCACCGCGAGATGCAGGACCCCGCACTGAAGGAGAGGCTAGAAGAGGAGGGCATGGACGACCCCTTCGACATGGAGGAGCAGGATCCTATGCTCACGAATGCGATTGAGAGTAGTGTCTGGGAGCTTGAGGCATTGCAATCGCACTACCATCCCAACGTAGCGACGTTGGCCAAAATCATCTCGGAGCAGTTTACAAAGAGGGCATATAATCTCGAGGATTTCCTCGACCACTCTTACGCTGCTGTATGTTTCCATCCGCTTCGTGCCGTACTATCGTTTTACTGACTATACGATGCAGTTGCTCGACATCGAACTCGATCGCGACCTGAAGAAAGAGCCAGAAATCGAATTTGAAATACCAAAACATATACTCACGGCAGAAGAGGGAGGATTGAATCCTCTAGGCCAACTGCTCACACACGTCCTAGATACTAGACCATCAACGGGCGATGAGAAATTGGAGTCAAAGCCAGAGTCAGAGTCGGAGTCGGATTAGCGAAAAGAATGATACCCAGTTCACTACAGTGCCCACTGCTAATCTCACATTTGGCATGCGTAACTAAAGTGCTTTTGCTTCCTCTCGACATAGCTAACCACGCAAATTGCGCAAACCTTACTACTGT
>Ga0265797_10007124_pt1 | contig 15450 bp, 23 predicted proteins | sample P2T30metagenome_FD_192433 | JGI IMG/M metagenome (GOLD analysis project Ga0265797, IMG submission 192433) | Plant litter microbial communities from East Loma Ridge, Irvine, California - P2 T30 | ecosystem: Environmental > Terrestrial > Plant litter > Unclassified | place: USA: California... | reverse complement strand
CCCACTCATCCCTACCCCTCCTCCTAACCCAACACCCCTCAAAACCCCCCATCAACACCCTCTTCCCATCCCCATCCCCCAGCCCCATACACATCTGTTCCGCCAACTCCATATTCTCCCTCGCGATATCCGTGCATGGCGCGCACCTTACCTTCTTGGGCATCCAGTTCGTCAATTCTTGTTTCGGCGTGAGGAGCACGAGTAAAGGCATCGAGATGTAGAAGGTGCAGGCGAGGAGGAGGAATGCGGTTGCGCCGAGGACGATGGCGATACGGGATTTTAGGGAGAGGGCGCGGGTGGGGAGGTGGTGGGGGGTTGTGGGGCGGAAGGACATTGAATTTGTTTGTGTGGTGGCTTTTTAGAGGGTGGAAAATGAAGTAATGATGTTCTTGTTTTTGTAGGTTGATTGGGATTGTCGTTATGATGGTGGTGTTTGGAAGTTGGATAGCACTGGAGGGAGATGGGAACCTTGGAGGTCTAAATCGAATGTGGCATGCTATTTGCGTCGTAAACATGCGCTTATATCTGTGTTGTGTCTAGTGATGCGCGCTTGAGGGGTTGCTGCAACCAGTGACATAGCGTGGTGTTGTACCGGTGGAACGACTGGCGCTTGAGTGCCACGATAGCCGTTGGACTAATAGCGGGAGTCAAGTCCATGACGGTGGGAGTACGCATAGTGGCTTGCTACAGCAATTCTTCTGATCTTGAGTGACCAAGGCTGACAGACATGCCCGTGGTGCTCATTGCCTCACTGCCATGATGTTTACTTGAGACAGTGTTGAGCGTGGTACGTTGCTCAGGAGCAGTCCTTTGGTCCTGCATATTTAGCTACATGTAGCGACCAAAATTGTTGTCAATCCCCCATAACAACTCTGTATCTCAATATATTGGCTGAAAGGTAATAATAAGACCTTCTGACACAGTGACTAAGATGGTTGAACCGAAATTCGAGAAATATGTCGAGACAGGGCGCATATCATTCATGGACCACTGGTGCGGGGTGATAGGTGTATCGTCGAAGAAAAAGTCAAATTTCCCAAACGTACAATCGACTTGCCTCTCACTCACGATATCTGTCCATATCCAAGCGTCTCAAGTCCCTCCCATCACTCCGCTTCCATCAAAGAAATAGAAGTCGACCAAACCTGCCTCCTCACACACGCCTACAAGAATCTCCTCACGCCCAAACATTCTCTGCCAATAACGACCTTGCAACCCACAGAAAAGTATTTCAACATTCTCCCTTCGTTCCTGATAGGTCACAAGAACGGGAAATTGCTCGTTCCCTACACACCTACCCCACATTTTTCTCCCTGAAACATCGTGGCTGAGCGACGGAGATTCAAACAAAGTATGGATGTGTAAATCAGGGTTAGGTAGATCATGGTAAAGAATACCGCGTAAAGGAACATGATTGCAGGCATATGGACGTCGAGTGATTACTGGCATTTGGGAAGCTGTCGACACAACCAGTCAAACATCTGCGAATCTGGATTCCAAGAGCTCAAGCACTCCAAGCATTTTCAAAGCGTGAATGAGTAGAAATAGGGTAACATAGCTCTTCTTTTCCACATAGATACACACAAAAAGCCCTCGAAAAAACCTGTGCCATAATTCAACGGGCCACGTACAAACATATGGATATCAAAAAATCATCATCCTCCTCAATTTCGTCCCCATTAGAAGCGAAGTAGATAAGAAAACAAAAATATGTGCCGCAGTGGCTATATGACGATCACAATGCAACACCCAATCTCGCTGTAGATCCGGGTGGCATGCGCCCAAACGCCCCCAAAGCTTCATCAATCTCCTTCAGAGATCGCTCTTATTGATATCATGGAACGGGCTCTGGTCTCTCCGAGACGCGGCACTCGCACGCTTTGACGGTGCTTCCTCAACAATGGGAGTCATTGGTTCGCGCATGCCGTTTGTGTCGTAGGATGTGATGCGCTGCGACATCATGGGCCGGGGTGGCTCTAGTGATGCGCTATCTGTGAAGGGACTTTGGTTATGGGTCTGCTGTGTTGGTGTGCGGCCGCCGTCGTAGTCTGTGTAAACGTCCGAGTCGCGGTCGCTGGCAGAGTTGCGGAGCAGGGTGCGGTTGGCGCGGGCATGCTCTTCGTCAGAGTCTTCGTCCGAGTCGGTATCCATTTCGCCTGCTCGTCTTGCGCGTGCGTGCGATACGCCGTCGTCTGATGATGTGAGGGAGATGTCGGTAAGTGGTCGTGGGGCGGGTACAAGACGCTCGGGAGTATTGACTGCTGTGCGGTCGTTGCTGAACGAGGACGAGGACGAGTTGGTAGAGCCCTTGGGCGGCGTGCTCGTGAGATCGGACGACTTCTTCTTCGTGATGTTGAGTGCGCGGACGCCGCCGAGCTGTGAGTTGCTGCGGACCGAGTTGGATGGACTGAGGCCCATGACGCCCGGCATCTGAATGCGGATCGGCTTGGAGTGCTTGGGATCGATCTGTGGGACGGGCGGTGTCTCCATGCTCGGCGTACCTCCTGGGCTGGAGCCCTGCGACTTGACGCTGACGACAGCCGCCTTGCCGCGGACGATGGTCTGGGCAGGCAGCGGGGAGACGATGGCGTTCTGGCGGTACATGGTGGAGGCGACGCTTGCACGTGCCAGACTAGGTGCGATGCTCGTGCGGCCAGCGGTGCTCTGCGACGCCATCGAGTCCCGGAAGTCAGGGAGGAAGAAGTGCTGGTCGGTGTTGGCGTACGGGCTGCTCATGGCGGACGTGCCGGGCGACATAGCGGGGATGGGAGGCACGGGAGGCACAAGCAGGTCGGGCGAGCCGGGCCCTGAGCGGTTGGTGACGCCGGGGATGTAGGCGATCTGGATGATGTTGGAGGCGCGGGTGAGAACGGACGAAGCCATCGAGGCCACGGTGTGTGTGGATGCACGCGCACTGCGCCGCGATGCGAAGTCGTTCTCGACCTTCTCCTGCTCCTGCAGGTCCATCTCCTGGAAGTCGGCCTCCGAGTACGGCCGCCGCTTGCCCTTGAGACAGTACTTCCACACGACAAAGGTGAGGATGGCGATAACGGCGACGCCCGCAATCACACCTCCGGCTATCGCACCAACGTTCGGCTTGCTGGGCGCTTCTGCGTCGGCCATGGGGTTCAGCGTGCACCTGACCTGGGCGCACGTGTCGCATGTCGCCAGCTCCTGCACGCAGACTTCGTTGGAGGCGCATTTGACGCCGTCGCAGCTGAGCTCCTGCTTGGCGCACTGGACGCAGCGCTTGTTGAGGTGGAACACATTCTCAATGTCTGCATGTGTCAGCGATTTGTATTGTAGTGGCGACTCGTCTCGGGAGTATTCACCTCTCAGCGCGCGGGACGACATGGCCATGGTGAGGGCGGGTCTGGTAGAGATTGGGGAACCGGGCGGTCGAAGGTCGGATGGCAGGGGCGACAGGCTGTCAACGACGTTCACGGGCTGTCACAACAACGTGCGACGATATTTCCGTGGGTTGCTTCAGGTACGCAAAATGCCTCGTAATGGTGCTGGGTAGTGTATTGTCGTCGCAGACAAAGGAAAGTGAGCGGTCGAGGCAGGCACAGCGCTAATCGGGAAGGGGCCACGGCCGGCGCCTTGTGCAGGCACGAACAAGGAAACGAAGTAGCGAATGACAAGGCGAAGACACAGAGACAACGGCGGACTCGAAGGCAGGGCGTGGAGGTGGTTGAGTGTCCGCTGGGTGAGAAAGCCCCAGGCAGCAAGTTGGCACGACGGCTAAGATGAGGCCAGGGCAAACCGGGCCTGGCTGTGTTGGGGTGTTCTGGCTCGCACAGACTCCAATGTTGAAGCCGCGTTTCGTAACACTCGTCGTGCCTGCACTCTGGCCAGGCCCTGCAGCGTGCACCCGGCTGCCGATCTCAAGATAGTCTGAACAAAGATCCTCAAACACTTTGCTCGTTGTTAGCAGACATTTCTTGCAGCGGATTCCTCGCTGTCTTCAACGGCCTGGCGACGACGAGGCACGGCAATCCTGAACCCCAGCTGGCTCGCCTGAACCGTTCCTGGCCTGGTGTGGAGTCTAATCTATTAATTGCCTGTCCAATTGCGACACTGTGCCTCGATCTGATCACGAACATCGACTTTGGGACTTTGAGCGACACTACTTAACGAGATGCAACTCTAGCATTGCACTTGGCATGCGGGTGTGTAGTAAAGCTTGTGCGTTAAAGGTGCTGACGAAATTCAATGGATGATTGCACATGTTCGCCACTCAGCCGCGAGGGGTGGTGGCTGTCGAACTGGTTAATTCCAGCACCCAATACATCTGACAACGCTGCACGATCGATGGCAGTCGTGGGGTGAGAACATCTTCCCTTTCTCCACCTACTTTCCATGACTTTTCAGCGTCTACGATAGATAGGCGTGCGAGCATTTGCAGTGATGTGTATCGTTGTTATGTTCGTTATTCCCTGTTTCCCACCCTTTCAAACCTATCTCCACATTCTGAAGAAGTCGCTTCCAGACAGTACAAGTGGTATCAGGGGAGTCGGACATATCTTGAATGTTGCACGTAGCTGCCGAACAGTTTAATCGGCGCCACCGCACTTCCTGTGGCTTTATCTCCGGCACGATGAAGAGATGGAGAAGAATCCGCGCTTTCCGGTCAAGCATTCTCCGACGCGCTCAAATTAGCACCTTTTCGAACAAGGAAACTTGCCGCCATAATACTCCAGCACAACTAGTCTACGCGGTGCCCTGCCATGGTTGCATTTTCGTCAGCAGTAGCAGTCCTGCAAGGTACGGAGATAGTTCGCGCGCCTCGGATGACGCATCAAGGGGGGACAAACATTCGACGGCGACTAAACTTCTCCCGAGTACACTAGGCACGTTCAAACATTCATTTACATGTCCTGCTTCGTTCCTTCAAGCTCTTTCACTCGTACTCAAAGCAGCTGCGGAACCATCGCGTTCAATCGTTCCATCTCTATTAAAAACACTGCATCTACGATGCACTCCTTATCCTACGCCGCGCTCTTTGCTGCCACTGTCGCTGCCCAGTCAACCGTAACATTACTCAACATATTCCCCTTCGAAGACAACACAGTCACGCAAATCGGCTCCGACGCGACTGCAACAACCTATAAGAACGCCTGTACTGGAGGCGACGGCATCTCAATCCTCCCATCTCCATTGCGTATGCCCAACTGTTCCACACATTATCAAACTCCCAAGCCTAACATTTCCCAGGCCCCAATCCCTCAGCAACCATAACACCCGCGCCCACCCCTCGCGCGCGTCAAGCCCGCCAAGCCAGCTCTTCCGCCTCCTCTTCCGACGATGACGACGACGAGTCGGACTACACCCTCTGCGAGCCCTACACCCTCAAGCAAGGCTCCTCCACCTGGGAATTCGCCTTCACAGACCCCCTCCCCGGCGCCTGGACCGCCAGCATGAACTGCAAATGGCGAGGCGCCATCACCGACGCGGACTTGACGTGTACGCGCAGCCAGACTGGGTATGTACCTCTCGCGGAAGAGCGGGGCGTTATTTCGACGGTTTATGGGAGACGGGATGTTCAGAACATGGAAATTATTGGGCCGGTGGCGGTTGTGATGGCGAGTGCGACGGGGAGTGGGGATGGGATGCCGTCGCGTAGTGCGTCCGGCGGTGAAGCACCTGGTGCGGCTTCGAGTACTGCACGAGCTCCTGGGGGTCCGGCGCCTACTGCCCTGGCGTTGGTGGGTGGTGCTGCGGGTGTTCTGGCTGCTGCGCTTGCCTTGTAAAGTTTTTGTCTTCCTCTTTGACTTAAGATTTCTTTTGCACTTTTCAAGCATCGTAAACGTCATATTGGTCCTGTACATCGCGTCTCTTTCACTAGTGCGGGTCGCGGTAATCAAAAGAGGAAGCCGCAACGAACCCGTGGTCACGTGCCAGCCGACTCCCCTTAACCTAGCGTTGACCGCACCCAATCTGCATTGACCCCGCACATCGCAGTCACCTCAGAACATGCGCCGTCACATCCGGCGCTGTCACCAATCTCACCTCGTCAACTCTCTTTGTCCCACACCCTTTGTCTCCAACACCCACCTTCCCAATCAGTCCCACGCCTTTGGCTCTTTGACCACTACGAGCCGCGTACCATTTCCATCATGCATGTGCGCATCGAAAGAACACCAATTGATGGCTCCACTCACAAGACACGACTCCTGAAAGGCGGCCTAGTCCGCCATGCTTCTGCGCCAGCACGACCCCAGATGAAGCTCGATCGCGTTGCCTCACGTCGAAACTCAAGCAAACACGCGTCGACAATATCTCCTCACCCCTCGAACTCGAACGCGCGTACATCATCATGCTTACCCCTGAACGAGCTGGCCATCGCGCACTCAGTAGTATCTCGCCTACGCCTCGAACGCGACGAGTGGCGAGCTACAGCTCAAATCCAAGAACGGCAACTACTCGCCAACGAGCGAGACTTTAAGCGTCAAGAGCGAAATATCGCACTACTCGAGCACCAGAATGATGCTCTTCGAGTTGGTCGTAGGGAAGATGTCTCGGCTAACCAGCGAATTTCTGCACGTCTGCAAGACACGATCACCAAGCACGACAAGCTACTCGACGAACTCAACGACTCGCTTCGTGTAAATGCGCGGCTGAAGAGGAGTGATCGTGCGAAGGGCAAGGTCGTTCAACGCAACTTGAGGCTCAAAGCAACACTGCAACGGTACACCTCGCAAGCTGCAACGGAGCCTGACGTCGATACGGAGGCTGCGCTTATGGAGTCACTTGCTCTTGCGAACGAGCGTATTGGGGAGCTGGAGAGCAAAGGGTCGAACCTCCTTCAGGTCCTAGATAAGCGAGACGACGCTGTGAAGCTAGGCGAGGCCGGAGGAGCTTTGCGGGAAGCAATCACGGATGAGGATTTCAAGGTGCAGAAGGAGCACTGGGCGAATTTGCTGGAGGAGTGAGAGGTGTTGTTGTGCGGAGAGCATGGCGGAACATGAAGGATATGGGCGCCAGTATACGAGCATCCCAAGGATTTACGACACAATCTCACGACAGCTTGCATGCATTTCAATTCGATAGAGATATGGTGAAGGGAAGGAGAGGCCTGATCATCGCGAGCTTCATATCGATATTCTAGCATCGCAACAGTCAATCATTCTCGATCGGAAGGTTCTGCAAAAGGAGGCAATCGCCGGCATATTATTCAGACAAAGGCTTCACACATACAATGTTCCAAAGCATATCATTCTATCAACATATTTCATGATTATGTCTTACCTACTTCTCCAACATCCAATTGAACGACGTGCCGGTCTCCCGGTAGTGGAGCCTTGGCTGCATACCACAGCCTTACACACTACATCATACGTCACAAGGCAACGTCAATATCTGCTACTTAATACTCAACCATCTACATCCACGATCAGATCCAGCAGTTACAAACCACCACAATGCCCCCACAAACCATCACCAACACCCCTCCGCCACCATACAAACCAATACCAACCCCAACCCCAACACTAACCAAAACCCCAACATCAAAACCACAACCCACGCAAAACACAAATCCCTCCCCACCACACACCAATCCCTTAGACAAGCCAACCATGCACCACACCCTCACCTCCACCTCCAACCTCAAACACAAATGGCGGTCCCTCAAGCAGTCCAACGCACAACGCAAAGCAACAAACAAAATAACCGTCTCGCACGAAGAAGCCACGCGCATATCGGGACATGATCGCATGGGATTCGATATGAAGGGGGGGAGTGGGGGAGGTATGACGAGAGAGGAGTGGGAGAGGGTTAGGGAGGGGAGGGAGAGGGCGGGGGTGGTGGGGTTGTATGGGTGATGTGGTCTTGTTAGACTTTGTATGTGTGTGTGTGTTTCTGGGCGGGCGTGTACCTCACCTCAAGCCTCTCCTTTGCGTCTTATAGATGAGCGTACGAGAATCTGGAAGAATGAGGTCGCGGAGTTTCGGAGTAATGCTTTCAGACCTCGTTCTTCATGCATGCTGAAGCTACTTGCACAGCCGGCTAAAGCTGGGTATTTCTGTCGTGGACATGATAGCGATGAAAGGTCCTACAGGTTCATTCTGTCAACTGGTGAATACACGCGAGATGTTCGTTGGAGGGAAGTTCGAGAACGCCGTGTGGCTGAGCAATGTGCGCAGGATGCTTATTGATAGTGAGCAATTGTAAAAGTTAAAGAGTACTTGTCCCCCGATGTAGGACTGCGAAATATGGGAAGAAGCTGTGAGGATTGGAAGGTGATGCATGTGGATAACGGAGCTGACGACAAAAACATTGTTAGATGTATGCGCATCGACTCAGCAGAAACTTTGACGACACAATTATGCAAGCCGAAGGCCTCTAGACCTCGCCAGCGCGTAGCTTCAGTCGCCGCATACCTTCTCGGAACATGTGATACCAACATGGCGTGACATCCCTACCACTATCGCCATTCGTAGCCTCAGCTCAATCACTCCACAAGCAACTTCATCGCCATCTCCCTAGCCTCCCCAGCCGTCCTTCGTACCACATATCCTTTAAACCCAGCCATCCTAGCCTCCCCCAAACTCAACCTCCGCTCAAACTGACTCCACCACTTCCCCAGCGTATAGAATCCCACATGATTCGAGTACTGCCCATCGAGCAACCCCAGCTGCGTAAACCACTCATCTCTCTCCCTAACGCCGAGTATCCAATCCTCCAACGTGCTGCCATCCATCCAATTTTTGTAGTGCTCGTCTTTGACACCGATGGATATGCCTTCTTCATCGTCGATCACAGCTTCGACAGTTTCGTCGAGGTACTGCGAGAGTGCAGGGTACGCGGCAATGTTGATAAGATTGTTGAATACCTCATTGGGACGGGCACCATACGGAAGCCCTGCCGTTGGTTAAGGATGCGTTGAAGGAACGGTACACACCCCGTCGAATAAGCAAGTCCGGTGCGTTCCTGCATAGTTGAATGATGGGAAGGAGATTCAGGATCGGCTCGCAATTACTACTGCCCCATCCGTAGTCGATGGCGATGTTGCCGACGGGTGGTGAAGAGCGTTGGAGGCTGCGTCGATAGAATGTGTCTAGGTACAGCGTCAGCTCGGAGAAATGGATATGCACCGGGTTCTTGTACCAATAAATTGGCAGATATTCCGAGCGGATCTGGCGGCAGACTTGTGTGAGAGCATGGTATTGTCGTGGTGATCCCGCTTGGGCCAATAGTCGAGCTCTGGTTTGGGGCGAAGAGCATTGTTGGATGGGACTCGATAGCGAAGCTGTAGATGTGGTTCCGAATCTCTGCATAGTTGGTTAGTAAAAGTTACAGGCTCCATCAAAGGCGATGCATTACCTCCAGGCATGCGTAGCAGCATGCTTTGGGTGGCGTCCATGATTGCTAGGGTGCTCAACTCGACGGGTGTTGAGCAAGCAGAGTCAAGAAATGACTTGATCAGAGGAGCTGTGGTGCAATGGGGGCGACAGACTGTAAGCGTCTGTGTTGGATGTGGCCAGGCTTGCTAAGCGTGCAAAGGGTGAAATGACTAGCGCTGCAGCCTGCGAGTCTTGTCAGATATCCCAAGGCCGAGTTTCGAGTAATTTCATGCTCTAGCGCCTCCATGTGCTGTATATCCTGCTTCGAGCGCTCCTCAAAGTGGGGCCGAGTCGGTTGTTTGCTCTTCATTACCTTGCCATGTTACAAGTTTCCAGTCGTCTGTAAGTTCAAAATCGCCCATGACACCATAGTGGTCCGTCACGAAGCCACCTTCCACCTCTTTCTCAACTTCCTCGAGGACATCATCAGCAACCTTGACGCCGACACCTATTCTCTCGAAACTCTGTAGTCGCAGTCCTCCTCTGTACAAGATCTTATCCATACGACAACATCCAAACCGTTCCCGCGACCATCTCCGAGCTTGTGGGCCCCATGTATAGCCCTCATCGCTGTCCTCTTGACCACCAAGTTCTAAATACGCGTCATTGAGGCCGTTCTCGACATGCAGCGTGCGATCAAAAGGCTGTATGGCGTTCAAGTCCCCGGCGAGCAACGCGCATGCGACTCGATCTGGAATGTGTAAGAATTGGGTTGCACCGTCATCCTTGTCTTGGAGGTACTCTACTGCTGCAGCCATCTGTAGAGGCCGCACAGGAGGGTCTGCAGCGAGTGACTCGAGGTGCACGTTGCAGAGTCTGAGTAACCACCGACCCCGCGAGCCTTCTCCAAGGGTATTGGTGAGGGCGAGGTCGACAAACAAGCCGTCGCGGTCCATGCCAGTGTAGAGCGGAACGCGGAACAAGTCCTGTATTTGGAGTCGTCGATCAACCAAGGCTGTTGTGCCATACGTTGAGTGGCGAAAGTAATTGTCAGGCCCATAATTTGAGCCGCGCCAGTATTGGTTGTTGGTATCGGTAATCTTAAAGCGCTCCCTCACCCATGCTGCCTCGCATATCTGTCTCAAATCTGAAGATGTCATCTCCTGCAAAAATATGACTATCGGAGTATCAGGCTCGGTAGATGCGGTGAGTTGGTCGAGATACTGAAGAGCAGCAGCCATGCGCTCGTTGGGATATTTAGCCATGAAATCTATGTTCCATGATATCAGGCGAATCTTTTTCGGATCCGCAAGAGAAGAGGCATTCAGCGGCGGGCGCCCCCCGGGATGCGCCTGCCAATTGCCATTGTGGTCGAGTTCTCGCTGTCCTTGAGACCGTGGTCTAAACTGGGAATGCGAAGCTCGATAGGGTTTCTGCAGCATGTTCAAACTGCGCTTCATAATTGAACTTAGTAGTAACGTATTGATACGCAGCAGGTCAGGAGAGTGTGGTGACGTTGGTGGGCGAATGCGAATATGGGGTGTTGGTAGCTTTCATATCATGCAAGGCTAGGTAACAACGCATTCAGGAACAATCATCGCATGATCACCGGAATGGGCAGGTCGGGTTTTGGCTATCAACTGCTGTGGTGAAAGTCTTGATCGATCGAGGTACATAGTGAAGGTGGAGATGTGCGTGACACGTGATGGCGCTAAGACAGGCCCCTGCAACAGCTCCGGAGCGCGTCGTGTGGTGAGTTTCGCGACTCGAGCTGTTTAAATTGTTAAAGGGACCACAACACGCATAGCTCTTTCCGCACCGTCGTCGCCCGTTTCTCGCCTTCGCCAATCCAAACAGACGTCATCGGTCATTTCACTTGCGCACAAACAACACAATTCAACCCACGATGGGCTCACGACTGCACAATGCGCCTATAGTGATTGACAACGGCAGCGGCACAATAAGAGCAGGATTTGCTGGCGAGGATGTGCCAAAATGCTACTTCCCCTCATACGTTGGTCGGCCGAAGCATGTCCGAACAATGGCAGGCGCATTGGAGGGCGACATGTTCATTGGCAAGCAGGCAGAGCAGTATAGGGGGTTATTCAAGATCAACTACCCTCTCGAGCACGGCATAGTCACAGACTGGGACGACATGGAGCGGATATGGTCGTACGTCTACAATGAAGGATTGAAGACAGTCAGCGAAGATGTGGGTGAGGCCACGAAAATGGCAATAAGTACTAAAGCTAACTTTTGTTTGCAGCACCCAGTCCTCCTCACAGAACCGCCACTGAATCCCCGAGAGAACCGGGATATCGCCGCCCAAATCTTCTTCGAGACCTTCAACGCGCCCGCCATATACACCTCGGTACAGGCTGTGCTGTCATTATACGCATCGGGGAAGACCACGGGTCTGGTGCTCGACTCTGGAGACGGTGTATCGCATGCAGTACCAGTCTTTGAGGGCTTCGCCATACCGAACAGCATACGGCGGATAGACGTCGCAGGGCGAGATGTCACAGAGCACTTCCAGCAGCTGCTCAGGAAAAGTGGCCGGATATTTCACACAAGCGCCGAGAAGGAGACGGTCAAGAGCATCAAGGAGGCGACCGGCTATGTTGCGCTCGACCCAGCAAAGGAAGAGAAAGAGTGGTCTGGCACAGCCAGATCAGATGGAAAGAGCACCGACTACACGCTTCCAGACGGTCAGAAGCTGAAGGTGGGCAGAGTCATTGTACATCATAGACGCAGGAGCTGACAGCAACTAGATCGGCGCAGAACGCTTCCGAGCACCAGAGATCCTCTTCAACCCGGAGATCATCGGCCTGGAGTACCCCGGTGTGCACCAGATTGTCGTGGAGGCGATACACCGGACAGACATGGACCTCCGAAAAGCTCTCTACGGCAACATCGTACTCTCTGGAGGTTCCACATTGACAAAGGGATTCGGCAACAGACTGCTCCACGAGGTGCAGCGACTGGCGGTGAAGGACATGAGGATAAAAATTCTTGCACCACCAGAGCGAATATACACCACGTGGACTGGCGGCAGCATTCTCGCGGGCCTGAGCACGTTCAAGAAGGTAAGTCGCACGTCTCTCCATCACGGTCTTCGCTAGCTGACACGTGTACGCAGATGTGGGTAGAAAAGGACGAATGGCAAGAGAATCCGGACATCATACACACCAAGTTCGCCTAAGCGACGGTCACGTTGACGCATGGCAGCTTCTCAGCTCGACGGCACGGCGTCTGCGCCAAAAAGGCCTTCCCGCCTCCGCATTTGTTCGAGAAGGCCTGCATGACGCTTGTGTGTCATGGAAATCGGATTCCAAGACCCGGGGTCACGACCAAACGGCATGCTAGATCTGCATACGTGGTCAGCCGGTTGGAAGCTGCCGGGAGTGCTAAATCAGCGCAAAGTAGTCCATTTCCCCGCATTTTGTCCTTACCTGCAACATGCCTGTTTGGGCTGTTTATGTTACTTAAGCGCAGCATCGCGACGGACAGTGGCGAGAGGAGCGCATCGATGGGCGTTTGTGTGTGCGCAATTGATACCCATGATTTTGGAGCATAGTCAATTGATCATTTGAAAGCATCAACGAAGCAGCCGAGTCACACTGCCAACATGTGCGGCCGAAACGCCTGCGAAGACCACCCAGACCTGGACTCGAATGCCAAGGATCGTGAAGTCCTCGCCATCGATGGTGTGACCAACATCACTCGAGATTACGCAGCAAATCGCAATGTGCAACACCAATCGCACAAGATTGCGACATGTCATGCACTCATTACGAGGCGAAGACATGGGTGGTAAACTCGCTGTCAGAATGAGCTCATTTGACGATGCAATCTCGTAAACAGGCGTGTAAGCACTGCAGGTGACCCGTACCTGAGCGTCTGAACATTGCGTCTAGATCTCACGATGCTCGACGTCATGCGCGGAAGCCGAGCATTGCTCAGCTATGGCTGGCTTCGCACGAGCTTCTGGTCACGTTGGACGTGAACATTTGCTTTTCGCGTGGCGAGATGATGCGTCCGCGTACCTTGCAGAGCAGGAAAATCACCATGTGCAGCGATGCAAAATATAGCAACACTGACATCAGCGCCTACGAACATCAACCATCGCGGACGAGAATCCCGAATAACAACAACCTGCAACCGACGGGCAAGCAAAATCACGATGCGACCTGAAAACTCTGCTGGTGGACCGTGAACTCTTGTTCCCGCCTCCACACCACGCTTGGCCGCGAATCCAGTCAGCCCTTTGGCTCACGCATTCTCCGCCTGCAAATTTTCAAAAAGCGCTTCACGATGTTTCTCTTACCCCCAGCTTTCGTCTGACGTCCAATCACAGGGCCGCGTGCAGGTCATGTGTGTCGCGGACAAGGTCTGAGTTTTCGATAGCGTAATAGCCGTGCGGGCCAAGGCGGCGTCGCGTAGCACCGACAAAGATCTTTGTTTGCATGGCCGTGTGATGTGTACATTGCCGTTAACTGGAAAGCGGGTGCCGTTAACTGCAAAGCGTTGCTGAAGTGCTGGCCTTGGTTTCGAAAATTCTGGTCAGGGGCGTTTAATGCAGTAACGTGTTGGTCGGAGTCAATGCCCGCTGTGAGAGCCTGCTATATAAGATGACCCCCGGTAGGTGAGAAGTGAGAAATCATCATCGAGTGAACATCGTCAAGTCTACTATTACTAGTATCTACTACATATTCTCAAGGTCTTCTTACCCCGGATTTCGAACATACACTAGTTCGCCACATCCACGTCCACACACCAGCCTCACATATCAAGCATTTCAACACCACATCTCAACACCACACACCAAAATGCCCTCCTTCCACATCACCGAGCCCCACCCCTCCGTCAATCCCACCTCCAGCTACATCTACTCAGGCCGCGGCGGCGCCGGCAACGCCCAACGCATCACGCCCTCAACCCTCACCAACGGCGCCACCGCCTCGGGCCCAGCCTCGCGCGTCAAGCTCACTCCCCCGCCGTCATCCGCTTACTTCGCCACCGGGCGCGGCGGCGCGGGCAACATGCACCGCGAGAAGGAGCGCGCCATGTTCAGCTTCGACGAAGAGCTTAGGCAGCAAGAGCGTCTGCGCAGTCAGCAGGCTCCTGTGTATCACGTGGGGCGTGGCGGTGCCGGGAATTTGGTGGATGAGATGAAGCCGAGGTCTCAGCGCCAGGGGTCGTCGGGGAGTGTGAGCAGTGTTGAGAGTGATAAGGATGGTGTGAGGAGGAGTATGGAGAGTGCGTGGCAGAGGTTGAGCAGGCGGATCAGTAACTGAGTTGACGACGACGACGACTTCTTCTCTTCGACACTTCGACTTCTTTACGGCATTACGACATGAGATCTGAGAGCTGGTCCTGATTCTCTCTATATTCTCTGCAAGCATTTTCGAGCACGGCGCACGGAGTCTTCCTTACCATCAACTGTACAAAACCAACAACATCAACAAAAGTTCGACCTTTTCTTTTACACACACACACAACCATCGAGGAGCTCAGGAGCTTTTACCTACCCTTTCCGGTCATCGACAAAAGTTCTATTTTTGAGATACCCGGATACTATATCCTGACCTTGCGAGAGAGGGCGCCCTGCGAGGGCTTGTTCGTAGTTTGTTTGGAATGATCAATACCAATTCTACACATAAGTTACACTTCATACTTTGTGATATTTTTTAGTGCTGTGCCTGTGAAGCTCTGAATATTTTCTGACTGTACTTGCTCATATCCCAAGCATCGATGTTCTTATCATCGCATACACAACTTCCTGCATCCTTCTGCACAGTCGCGCATTCCAAGCAGCGTTCACACCGCGAAGCCGTCCAAGTCTGAAGTCCCCTCTCCCCTCTCCCCTGTCCAAGCTATTCCCACCCTCCGTCTCCTTGGCATCCCCTCCCAAAGTTTCAACGCCGCGCGGACGATCGTGTTTAAAGTTGCATGGCACTTGGCATGGGAGATCGTCCGGACTCCGGCGCGACGATCGGGGATGTTGCCGGTACCACATGACTTAGCGGCGAGTGTTGGAGTGGATGGTGCCGTATCAAACGCGTGCGCAAAGACACATGGCGACGAGAGCTGCGTTGTGCCACTGTAAGGACATGCAGGCAGGACACACGACTTTTTGTAGTAGATATTCCAACTGGCAGAC
>Ga0265797_10007123_pt1 | contig 15453 bp, 10 predicted proteins | sample P2T30metagenome_FD_192433 | JGI IMG/M metagenome (GOLD analysis project Ga0265797, IMG submission 192433) | Plant litter microbial communities from East Loma Ridge, Irvine, California - P2 T30 | ecosystem: Environmental > Terrestrial > Plant litter > Unclassified | place: USA: California... | reverse complement strand
CGGATATCTTGCCGCGGACTTACAATCCTCCTAGCCGATATTTTAGCCTGAGTGCAATTGTTCACCCCGCACAATTTTTGTGTCAACTTCTTCCCAGGAAGACCATATCGCAACTAAGGAATGATTATGACGATATCTGGTCTTGGTGATGACCTTCCCCGCTTCACGATGGAAGAGAGGTTTATGTTAGTGAAGGCGTACAAGTAAGAAGGCTCGAATGGAGATGCGTTGACATTCTAGTCCGCAAGACTTTTGACGCACCCTGGAAGCATTGGAAGACAGTCAAAGAAGACCTTCTGCTCCAGTCATATCACTTTCGATCTGCAATCGCAATGCGACTGCCACTTTTGGCGACCACAGCGGCTGTAACACTCGCCATACCAAGCATTGCACAAAATGTCTCGACATTCAACAACCCAATCTTGACCGGCTTCCACCCTGATCCGACGTGCACATTCGTGCCAGAGCTTGACAACACATTCTTCTGCACATTCTCGAGCTTCATCACATTCCCTGGACTCCCCGTGTACGCCAGTCGCGATCTGATCAACTGGAAGCTGGTCTCAAACGCGCTCAGCAGACCCGATCAATTGCCCGCGCTTGCTTTCCTCCCCCGAGGTGCGACCAGTGGCATATACGCTCCGACATTGAGGTACCACGATGGAAAGTTCTACATCTTCACCACGCTCGCAAACCAGGCGCTCTATAATAACAACTACACCCGCTGGGACAATTTCATCCTGACAAGCGACGATCCATACAAATCCTCGGCATGGTCTGACCCTGTCCATTTCGACATGCCTGGCATCGATCCCTCGCCCTTCTGGGACGACGACGGGAAAACTTACCTGTCCGGTTCAATCGACGGCAGAGCAATCATACAGGCGCCGGCCGATTTCGAAACAGGCGAGATCCTGGGCCCCTGGATCGATATCTGGAACGGAACAGGACTGCCTTCGCCCGAGGCATCTCACATGTACAAGAAAGATGGGTGGTATTATCTACTAACCGCTGAGGGTGGTACGAGAGAGCGCCACAGGTCGATCTTTGCTCGCTCTCGTGAGCTGTACGGACCGTACGAAAGCGACCCTAACAATCCAGTGCTGAGTGGGTATCTCAGAGACTCGTACTTCCAAGCGGTCGGCCACTCGGACATTTTCCAAGACGCGCTTGGCCAGTACTGGGCGATTGCTTTGGCGGTACGGGCTGGCTATAGCTACAATTTCGATCCTTACAATTCCATCTTTCCTATGGGTCGCGAGGCGGTCTTGACGCCGGTGAAATGGCCTGAAAACGAATGGCCGACTTACCAAAACGTCTCTGGCATCATGACCGGCGATTTCGTCCTTCCCATCAATCCCAGTCTGGACACTCTGCCTGCCCAGGGCGAAGGCGGCCTCCAAGGCGCAGACGATGCGATCGATTTCGAACCCGGCAGCGAATTGCCAGCCCACCTCTTCCACTGGCGTCTCCCAGTGCAGAAAAACTACGCAATCTCCGCGGACGAGACCCACCACAACAACACCCTCAGACTGACATCCTCAGCCCTAAACCTCACCTCCTTCGACGGCGACAGCACCCGCGGTCTAGGCCAGACTTTCCTCGCCAGACGGCAAGAACACACCCGCTTCCGCTTCAGCGTAGACATCGACTGGGCCGGCCTCCTCACACGCGAGCAGAACGAAGTCGGCGTGACGGCCCTGCAAGACCAAGCCCAGCACTTCGACCTCGGTGTCGTGATGCTCAGATCAAACGCCTCAGAAGCAAGCGGCGGCGGCGTGGAACCTCACATCCGCTTCCGCGGAATCAGCACGACGACCTATCGCTTGCCCGAGCGCTTCAAGTACGTCGACGACGTCTTCCCGATGCCAGAAGGGGTTTTGGCGGCGGGAGGGCAGAAGGTGCGGTTGCAGGTCGAGGCTGTCAATTCTACGCACTATGCTTTTGCTGCGGGGTTGGGGGGTTGTGAGGGGGAGACGGAGATGGAGGTGTTTGGGCATGCGAGGGGGAACTATCTCGTTCCGTACTATTCTGGTGTTGTTGTGGGGATTTATGCTACGAGCAATGGCAAGTTTGGAGAGGGCGCTTTCCATTCGTATGTTTCGAGGTGGAGGTACTGGGGGCTGGAGCAGGTTGTTGAGTATCCTGAGGGTCAGCAGGCTGTTTACTGGGATTGATCAGATGAGGAGTGAGACGAGCTGCGTGAATTGAGCTAGAAGAAGAGGCCTGAAGGAGAAGTCTGGTAGAGTCGAGCTATTCCGGTTGCAAGATTGATCTACCAGTCACTCATTGCCCCGTGCCTCGTCTGTAGCGAATGTCGTGCCAGACCACCGGCGTAATCACCCTTGTGCTTTCGGATCTCGTTCAAGCAATCAGATGATGCAGAACTGCCCACATGATTGCTGTTTGCCTTAGTCAATCAAGCATCGGGTTGTTGGAAAGCAAACTAGTCGATAGCAAACACGGTCTGTGTACAAAAGCAAAGCAAGGCTACGGTACATATATGTATATAACACGCTTCTTTACGCTCCACTAAGCCGATCACCTCACTCACTAAAAGTTGATACACGATCTGGAAGGTGGACGTGGAGCCGGTCTACACTATGTAGTCCGTGCTGCCTACGTTTTGTGTAGTGATTGAGGAACCCAATGCTTTGGAACCTTGACTTCACTGACAACAACTCTGTTCACCAACGTCACGATGGACTTCTGCCACCTTAGGCGCTGCGCCTTCGGTGCGACTTTCTTTTCACATATAAACCTTTTAGCAAACCTCGATTGAACCTTACACACCAACCCTCGCCGAACAGTCTCCTCGAACTTAACATCCAGTTCAATCCTTTCCTCGCCGCAATATATAACCGATACCCTTCGACCATCGACCACTTGATCGATCTAATCACTCAAATCCCAGAACCCACAATGTTGGCTCCTCTCAGCTTCGCACAGGTCTGTGCCGTTGCCAACGGATCGGAGGTAAACACAACCAGCAACCCCAATCGTCCTCGATAGCTGTTAACACCTCTACCAACAGATCGTCAACTTCAACGGGACCTTGATGACCAGAGAGCTCGCTTTGGTCATCGACAACAGCAAGAGCTCGCACGGCATACACCAGCAGCAGCTGAACGCAACCACGAAATTCATCGCCGGATTAAAGACCACGGAACCGTACAAGATCTGGAGCGTCCAGACCTTCGACCGCGACTCCACCAAGCCAAACACCCCAGAACCACGCAAGATCAGGAGCGTCCAGCCCTTCGACCGCGACCGCGACCACGACCAGCCAAAGCCCAACTCTCTGATGCGTCTCCCCTACGACGTCAGGTTCGAGATCCTGGAACACATCATACCCGCGCAGAACATCCGCGCGTACCTGAAGAGGGAGCGGGTCGGCATCGAGCTCCCCGCCATCGCGCGCGCCGGCAGCACGCAGCTCCGTCGCGAGTGCTTGCTGGTGGCACTAAACTCGTGCACGATGGAAGTACACAGCGGTCCCGGCAACGCTCGTCTGCAGAAGTGGCTGGCGAAAGTCAACTTCAGCAGCGTCGGCACCTCGTGCGAGACCGGGTTCGACGCGATCACATCACTGTTGTTCCCGTATTTCTCGTACTTTCCGTATGGTGGCCGGGAGATCACGACAGACAACGATGTTGGACTGGCGGTGGCGTGCAAGAATCTACGCTTCATGGGCCTCCAGTTCAGCTCGTTTGCGCTGAGTGTGATCGCGGACGAATGCATGGGAGACTTCGGGTTGACGGCCACCAGGATACGGGAAAACTACCAGCTCGATGGTGTCCTGGAGGCGAAGCAATTGAGGGTGCTTCGTTTCTATTCGTACAAGAGAGACTACGCTTTGCAGGGACTCCGCGAGGTGGTGATGTGGTTCCAGAAGGGGTTCGAAAGCAAGGGCCAGCGTGTCACTGTGGAAATTGTTGTGCCGTAAAGAGCCTATCGGACTAGATTGAGCCGGCGGTATTTCTTGCTGCCTTGGTTGGGGATTAGGAATTGGACAGTGGTCAGTACAAAGCCTAAATAGCCGTGGAAAGCTTGCGTCAGACTATTTCGAGCCCGCAGCATTTCCCTCTGCCTTCATCTTTTCCATCTTCGCGCGTTTCTTCATCTGTGTCTTGCTCAGTGGTACGCCAGAACTGCTGTCGTTCTGATCAACACCTAACGCATCGGACTTTCTTTTCTGTCCGTTGGCAGCTTTGTCGTCTGTCACCTGGCCCTTCTGTTTTGCCACCTTGCTTTTCTCTCCAGCAGCAGCAGCCTTTGCCTCTGGCGTAGGCTTCTCCCCGCCATAGACCACATTAACAACTCCCCTGAAACTCGTCCGCTTTAGCTGTGCACCAACAACAGCACTCCTCGCTTCCTTCGTCATAGCCTCATAGCCTCTCTCCTGACCCAGACCCCACACAGCGGCCAGATTAATCGCATCCCAAGGTCCTCTACACGCCACCGCAGCTTTGGCCTCCGAACTGATAATCAACCCTCGCGCCCTCGTAGCGCGAATAAGCTGTGTGACGTTGCTGATCAAGTTCCTCCTACCCTGGCTTTCTCCCAATATTCCCTGCCCGTAGCAAATCTCGATCTTCTTCCCTAGCTTGATCGCTTCTGACAGCATCTTGAATTTGAAGTGGAATTGGAAGCGCTGGGTGAGATCCAGGGAGATGATGTCGCAATCCAGACTTCCGCATGCTGATTGGAGTGTCTTTTCGTCGACGGGTCTGAGAGCCAGGATATCGTACTGCGCAGCGAGCGCGTTCAGGCGGGCATTTTGGAGCGATTCCGTCAAGGTAAGCGTTACGCGACGGCGGATTTCGAGTTTGGGCGGGAGGTCTTTGTATGGGAGAGGACTTGGTATTGCGCAGGACTGGATGGATTCAATCAGCGCGAGTCGCAAGAGTGATGAGCAGCAACACATACAAGCTCATTTGGTAGCTTTCCCGTCATAGTATGGTTGAGAGCGACAACATTGTATCCCAGCTCGTGTAAGAAGTTCAGAGTCCTCGGTAGACTGGCATCGTTGGCCGTCCAGGGCACATTAAGATCATAAAACATGGCGGCCAGTTGTGTGTTGTCGCCGCCTTCTTCCTCCCTGCAGTGAAAATGGCGATATGGTACAGTGGATCATGGTCCCGGCTCGATGCCCATGGTTGTGAAGTGAAAGTGGAAAAGTCACGAGCTGCACACTGGCGCCGATCGCGAAGTTCAAGTTCAAGTCAAGCCTTGGCCGCTTCTTGACTCTCCCTCAGTCCAGCCGAGCGAAACACCCACCTACCAGTTCCTTGTTCTAGCCCCACCAAGCGACACGCAAACAAACCTACCAGCCTTCACCAATTCAGAGCTGGCCTGGTGAAGTCTTCCAACACCGCTCCTCTCCCTCCCTCGTCGCCCACCTCCCACCGCCGCGACCAGCTACCCGCCTACTTCACCCCACCGGACGCCTGACTGACCGCCGTTTCTTCCCACACCAACCCCTCCATCCCCGCTACATCCCATTCATAGCCCGCCTGCGAAGAGAGCGAGCGCGCTCAAACAGTCACCATGGCGCGCGTATACGCCGACGTCAACCAGCAGATGCCCAGGGCATACTGGGACTACGACAGCGTGAACATCAGCTGGGGTGTGTTGGAGAACTACGAGGTCGTGCGCAAAATAGGTATACCATCATCACAGTCCGCGTGACCTGCAAGAAGAAGAAGACCGCTAACAACATACGACCGGCAGGCCGCGGAAAATACAGCGAGGTGTTCGAGGGCATCAACGTGGTTAACTACCAAAAATGCGTCATCAAGGTTCTCAAGCCCGTTAAGAAGAAGAAGATCAAGCGCGAGATCAAAATCCTGCAAAACCTCTCCGGCGGACCAAACATCGTCGCCCTGCTCGACGTCGTGCGCGACTCACAATCGAAAACGCCGTCGCTGATATTCGAGCATGTCAACAACACCGATTTCCGCACGCTGTACCCAAAATTCCAGGACATCGACGTCCGGTACTACATTCACGAGCTGCTCAAAGCTCTGGACTTCTGCCACTCCAAGGGCATCATGCACCGCGATGTCAAGCCTCACAACGTTATGATCGACCATGAGGCGCGCAAATTGCGGTTGATCGACTGGGGTCTTGCCGAGTTCTACCACGCCGGGACCGAGTACAATGTGCGCGTGGCTTCGCGTTACTTCAAGGGCCCTGAGCTGCTGGTGGATTTCCAGGAATACGACTACAGTCTGGACATGTGGAGTTTGGGAGCCATGTTTGCCAGCATGATCTTCAGGAAAGAGCCATTCTTCCACGGTAACTCGAATTCCGATCAGTTGGTGAAGATCGCGAAGGTGTTGGGTACAGAGGATCTGTTCGACTACCTGGACAAGTATGACATCGAGCTCGACGCACAGTACGACGATATTCTTGGGCGATTCCCGAAGAAGAGCTGGCATGCATTCGTCAACTCGGAAAACCAGCGTTTCGTCAGTAACGACGCGATTGACTTCTTGGACAAATTGCTGCGTTATGACCACCAAGTGAGTTTGAGATTGATACACTGAACCACGACATTCGCTAACATGTTCACAGGAACGTCTCACAGCAAAGGAAGCCATGGCACATCCCTACTTTGCCCCTGTAAGGCAAGCAGAACTCGCCGAGCTGCAAAACTCGACAAATGCGCACCAATAATCGCCCCCATCGATGAGCCACAGTGTTAAGCGGCATGTTTTAGACAATGTAGGCTCCCGAGTCTCAGATTTGCCCTGTTGGAAAGCAAAATAAAGGTGCCGGGATGTGTTCCCAAAGCATGGTTATGAAGAACCACGTACGCGTGGATGGATGGCAGTCTGCACATTTGATTGGCGCAGTGTATGTCACAGGAGGTGGCAGACGATGAAGAAGACCCCAGACTACCTTAGGCTTCTCAGCCACCAGCTCTGGAGGTCAGGCCATGGCTTGAAGGACTGACGCTTCGGATGGCCGTCGACGGGGACTAGTGCGCGAACGTATGATGAATTCATTTCTCCTCTTTCTCACACATCATCGCATATGGTTACATCTCTGGATTTACACAAATTTACATACAATCGAAAGAAAAGCAACGTCTACGCCTTTGCCTTCGCCGCCGGCGCCTTCTTCGCCGCCGCAGCAGCGGCAGTAGGCAGAAGACCCCTCAGCTTGCTCATCATCTTCTCCGCGTCCTTCGCAAGGTAAGTCGAGTTCTTCAGCAGCTCCGCCGCCACCGTGTTAAGCTGAGGCTGTCTGTGCACCTGCTTGCCGCTCAGCAGACCCTGCTCGTCGTACTTGCCCAACACCATCCGATTGACAATCCCCTGCTGCACGCTCTCCGGCAAAGGCCTGAACGCGGTCAACGTGCGAGCCTGCCTCCTGAGCCTCACGATGTCCTCCTTGAGCGCAGCCGGGATCGCGCCACCGTTCTCCTTCGCTTTCTTGGCTTCTGCTGCTAGTGCTGCTTGCTTGGCGCGCAGGTCGCGCAGCGGCTTGGTGTAGGCGTCTTTCTCGGCGCGCGAGCGGAACGCTGTGATTTTCTGGGGGTGATGGCGCAGGCGGTGGGTGATCTCGAGGCTTGTGGGTGCTGAGGGCGTGTTACGGGGGGATAGGAGGGCACCGCGGTCGTTGATCATGCCTGGCGCGCCGCTGGAGCCGAGGAGGGTGGAAATGCCGGGGGCTTGCGAGAGGTAGTCTGAGGCTGTCGGGCTGTTGTTCTTCTTCTTGCTGGACTTGCTGGTGGAGACGGTCTGCTCTGAGGGTTTCGTCGGCTTCGATGTCGATGTGGGTGCAGGGGTGTCGGTAGTACTGTTTGATTTCAATGCCTGCTTCGGACTGCCGGCGTCTTCCACTGTTCCTCTCGCTACACCGCCGGCTCCTTGAGCCAAAGGGCCTTCCTGCTGTGGGCTGTCGTTCTCTCCCATGCTACCGGCTCCAACATCCTTGCCCTGCGCCTGCGGGCTCACACCCGGGCTCTTCGGTTGTGCGCCCTCGACTTCGGCATTACGTCCATTGAGGTTGGCTTTGGGCAAATCGGCCGCGAGGGCGGAGATTTCTGACGAGACTTTTGCGGCGCGCTCCTGGCGGTTTGGTCCTCGGTTTGGCGCGTTGTAGGGAGTCCCGTTGTCGTTGGCCTTGTCGTTGGCCTTGCTTTCTTCTAGTGTCGTCCTCGAACTGTGAAAGCAGCGCAGACATTGTTGGCCTGTCTGGCGGCTGTTAGTCTGGCGCAGGAGGTGCCTTTCGGCAGAGCTCAGGAGGGCCATGCTGCGTTGTTGTATCATTGTTGATCTTGACTGCTGCTGGAATCAAAGTACGCTCCGCATACGACAACATTCTCGAGAGAGTCCAAAGCCCAGGGCCAAGACTCCCGCTCCGCCGCCGATCGCCGCCTACTTTCACGGACGCCGACATCACCTCTTCTTCTAACTTTAAGATACATACATCAAGTTCAAGATTGTCTTCTGCTCAATGCGACGATACCAATCTGGTGCCTACAGTTCGACGGAATTATAATTGTGCCGCTCTTCGGAGCGCCTTGTTCGAGAGCTGATATTCTATGCGCGACAAGGGCCCTACATGATTGAATGCGCGTCTCGACATTGGATTCCAGATGCACCAGTCTACGACAACATGTCCACCGGTCTGAGCTCGCGATTTAGTGCTCAAATGGCTAAGTATCCAACGACCAAAACCACCGAAATTTGGAGAGCCCTCTTGGTTGCAATACACGGCGAGTTTCGAGTTTTCGACGCGGAAGCCAAATACTGCCGAGCTTTGGCAATAAGCCAATCTGCTGGTCGATGCTATGGTTTGAGAGGGTTCGTCTCCGAGCATGCGATACACGGCGGAGATCAGCAACGCTTTCGATATAGTGATAGAAACCAAGGACAAGACTTTTCCAACTATGAGTGAGAGAGTGGCACTCAAGCGCTCTCTTTTCTGCTCTAATAGCTTTGTGGGCTTCTCTATGTTGTGCGACATGGCTTATAGAGGCCGGTCGCTAGAACATTACTGCCCAAATAATCGTCGCTTTTCTTCTCGAGCCACATTTGATAAGACAGGTGGTTGCTAAATGCCCCTGAAGAGATTTTGTAACCCGTTTAATTTAAGAGTCACTGACACTGACGTCCGGTCCTGTAAGAAAGAACGACCACGCGGAAGTGAGATGGGTAACGAACCACTCTCATTCTCTGAGCGGAGTGAACAATTAACAATGTCATTTATATCTAGATAAGCTCACTAACTAGGAATTGATACGACTAGATGAAAAACAGAAGAAGAAACGAGCACAGGGAGCGAGTTTGCGGCGACCCCAGCTCAGGCACGAACAAGTGTTACAATAATCGTTCGCGCGATGAAGGGTAAAGTGATAAGTGTGTAATCGATCTGCGACCGTCTGGAGAGCCAATCTGCGACTCTTGTCACGATGCTGTCAAGATTGGTCCGACGTTTCGACTCGATTACTGGGCAACCTTGCAGTGGCTGGGCAGAAGGATCTGCTGGCCAACCGCAAGCTTAGTCGGGTCGACCTTGGGGTTTACGCCCTTGATGTTGCCAACAGTGGTGCCGGCCTTCTGAGCCAGATCGAAGTAAAGGTCGCCGCTCTTGATGTTGTAAGTCTTGACAAGGCATTGCGATCCAGCGCAAACAGGGACGTTGATGAGTTGGTCCGGGAAGATGAGGTCGATGTTCTCGATCTGCTTGTTGGCGCCGACGAGGGCGTCGAGGGTGATGTTGTACTCGGTGGCGATGTTGGAAAGGGTGTCGCCGCTCTGGACGATGTAGCCGGAGCTGGCGGCGATGGCGCAGGTGGCGGTGGGCACGGGAGCGGACTCGGGAAGGCAGGAAGTGTTGTCGGGGGTGGTGCACTGGCTGGGGATTTCGAGGACTTGGCCGGGCTCGACCAGGTTGGGGTTCTCGATGTTGTTGAAGCTGGCGATGTCGCAGATGCCAGAGGAGTACTTCTCGGCGAGGGAGCCGAGGGTTTCGCCCGCTACGATGGTGTGGTTGACAGAAGAAGTGGCACCGCAAGGGAGATCGCCTGCTGTAGGTGAATTAGCGAGTGGAAGAAAACATAGTGGAGCAGATGTCTTTACAGGTGCTGTTCGTGATGGTGTTGCCAATCTGCGGCAGGGCTGCTGCGCTGGCGAGCGCCAACATGGCAGCGGAGAGGAATGCGTAGGCAGGCATTGCGTCGTGGGTTCGAAAGTGGTAAAAAGAGTGTGTTGAGTTGGATTAAAGGACTGTTGAAAGAACGACGAAAGGCTGTGTGTTTAGAAAGAGTGTGTGTTGGTGTCTGGAGGATAGTCAAACACAAGGGCTATGGTAAACGATATATATATATACTGACTCCCAGACTTACCTTGATGTCGCTCTTACAACCCTATTCCGTGGGTTGGGGAGAGCCAAGTGCCTGTGTATGCTTGTCCCCTGCCAACTTTGTAAGATGAGGTGAGATCTTTAATGCCACCTAGTCCTGCCTCACCTGACGAGAGTTGGGTGGTGGGACTATTAGACTGTATGGTCAGTGTGAGCGTATGCAAAATCTCTGGGCAGTTTCCTAGCATGGTATTCTGAAGTTCTTGCTGTGCGAATGACCTGACACTCCAAATTATGGGCAATCTGTTATGGAATCAAGCTCTGGGTAACAACCATGCGATGCTCATGCGATGCTCTGACGATTCCTACGACCAGAATCTGATAAGAGAGTAGTCAATGTAAAGTCTTGGTGATTACGATATCGTTTGTCCAAGTCCAAACTCAACTCAAAGCCCTGATCATTTCCGCCATTTAGTTGTTCTTTCGAGGCTCTACGACTCAGATGCGAGAGTCTAAGTAAATTAGCGTACGCGTTTCACGTAACCCGCACTTTATACTTTTCTGGGGTTGAAGCTTTTGATGGTGCCGGCGAAGGATCATACAGTAGTGATCAGAGTATGTTTGACAGCTATCGGATCGCGCCGTACTCTCTGTCGTGATGTGGATGTTGCCAGTCGTTTTCCACGTGCGGTTCCAACGTACGAAAAGCATGTCGTATCCCACCGTGTCCAAGATGCTCTACCTGGATGTCAATTACTCTTGCGACATCACATCACAGACGTTTACAGTCACTCTCAGGCGGCCAGAGCACCACATTTGAAGGCATAGTCTGGTGCCTGCCATCTCGTCGTTCTCACTTCTCAGGCTGTGTTCCTTCAACGATCCCATCTTTGGCTGGAGGCGCACTGGGCGCACTGAGAACATTGTGTGCTGGGGAAAATGTACTGGGGTGGGTGTGCTGGGGTTGTGTATTGTTCGCGTGGTACTGAGTGGACGGACTGCTTGTCGTCCACAAGCCCCAAGACATGTCATTCCCGAAGACACACCTTATTGATCCATCCCGGAGACATCCGCTGCCCGACCTGTGTAAGCCACAGTCTCAAGTCTTGTGTTGATGCACTATTCGGTCCTTTGCCTGTCGCTGTGAATCGTAGCGTGTAGGCGCCAGGTCAAGGCTGTCGTGCGATCAAGAATGACAGTGCTTGCGTTCAGCTGGGGTGGTGGATCAAGGATCGAACTGCCAGTGTGCCATTGAAGTGTAAGGGTGAAGTCCCTCGCGGCTAGCATCCCCTTTAGGCAATCGCGACGGCAACATCACCTCACCTCGCATGCAGTACTTCGACGGCTGCCTACCTCTATATCTACATAACACGACACATTTCTCGGTATTGGTATCCGAGACATCAAGACAGTCAACATGTTATCTCGCTCGCCCACAAAGATCACTCTCACTCAGGCCGACATCGCCGCCTTCGAGCAGCGAAAAGCTGCCAGCGATGCCATGAAGTCACAGCAGCAGTTCGACAGCTCCCAGGATACGACAGAAAGCTTGTTGGAAAACGACGATTCTCCTGCGGCTGGTGTGCGGGCCAATGCAGCCAGGCAGAAGAAAGCGAGGGAGCAACGTATGGGCTTGAGGTAATCATGTGCATGGCTAATCGGCGGCTATCTTCCTTATGGTTTCTGATAGTCGAAAGATGATCCCTGCAAGAACAAATCATGCAACGCCCTCGAGTCCAAAGGCACTCGAACAAAGCGCTGTTGTCACTACGCCTAGTCGAATTCCGATCTCGACATACCACATCTTTCGAAAACATGAGACTTCGTGCAGCAGACGCAACATGATGTTAATTTGTGATATTGTGTCTTTGCGTAACTCTGTGGCCAAGACCTCTAAACTCGAGAAACTCCATACCCATTGAAACAGCAAACACCCGATGTGCTTGCTATACCTGAAAGCTCTGCACTCGAACCTCCCATTGTACGATTCGCGCCATCAAAGAAAAACGCCGATGAAAGAAACGTCAACAACCCCTGAACACTCTCGGAATCTTCGAAACCCCTTGTCGGACCGGGTATTCAGCTGCCGCTGCCGCAGATGGAGTCCAGCAAAACTTTTGATGAAGCAGCAACAGTCTTTCCCCGATCCTTTGGCGAAGAAAAAACATGTCTCTCAAAGCTTCATCTGCCACGACTGAGAGCCTCGCACTCGACATCTCGTGATTGGAAGAGCCTCTGCCGAAAGACGGACGCAATGTTGAGAGAGCCGCTGCTGTAAAAGACGTTGACGAAAGGGACGCTAACGAAAGGAGCTCCGATGAACTTGAAGCCCTTTCTCATGTCGGAAGCACAACAGGCACCCAAGTCTCAGCTGACGCTGCCGTAGAGGCATGTGGTCAACTCTCCACACGAGGAAGCAAAGTCCATCCCAATTCCTCTTTCGGGCTGACATCCCGTCGCTTCTGATCCGTTGCCCCAAGAGATGTTTAACTGGCCAACACCTACCAGTCTTAGTCGAGTTCAGTCTGGATTACGACGGTCACACGCAAGCCACGTGCGCTAAACTCTTCGTCCAGCCATCTGGTCACTTGCTGACAGCCTTTTTGGATGATCGCCTTCCACTCGGGGATGTGAGAAACATCGCGTGTAGAGTCGACGGTGCTCAATTTTATGGTCACCGTTACCTTCCTCAGGTTGGGCAGGTCGAGCGATGACAGGTCGAGGTTGCATTCCCGGACCCTCGCTCCCAAAGCGCCACCAGAGATGCCGTGCTCACAGCCAATGTCAAACATCTCGGTGGCATCGGTGCTGAGGAAGCGTAACTCGCGCAGATTTTCAAACTGTCCGAGCAAGCGTGTGGTTTCCTCCAGGCGTTCGATGCAGGTATTGGAGTTACCGGAGATTTCCACAGTGCGAATCGCACCGAAGCCATCTCGAGGACACGTCATCCCGGCGCGTTGTAGGACACCGAAATCGATAGTCGACAACCACTCCATTGTGCGTTGTATCGCCCAAACAGTGCTAAGAGGATTGTTCTGGAGCGCGACGAGAATAACTTCTTGGCGAAGTTGCTCGTTTCCAGTGGCGGCGCATGTAATGTTCGGTAGTCCATACCAAATCCAGCTTAGGTCGCATTGGTCACGCAGATGCATGACTAGAATCATCCTCCTCAGTTCTTTGGGGAGATCCATTAAGCGGAAAACGTGTCTGCGCCTGATGTTGGCCAGTGAAGTTTGCGTGGCTTCGAGCTGCGCTTTGTGCAGGGCAAGTGCGGTTTTGCTGTGCTTGGCCTTTGCGGCGAATTCGGAAGACATGTAGAGTCCGTCGACTTGCGCGATCTAGTTTCTCATGTCAGTCAAGTTACTAGCTACCAGCGTGATCATGATGGCTTACCTTTCCGCCATTGCCCTTGTGGGCGACGAGCGCGTACGAGAACTTGCCTGGTATGGAACTAACGTACGACATTGTGCCGAGGAGTGTAGTGATTTGTTTGGGAAATAAGAACTGCGAGGTAGTTGCGCAGCTCTGTGCAGCCTGACCTCGAGGGTTCGAGGCAAGAATTGTGGTATGTGAGTGGCGGCTTGTGTTGTGGTCGGCGCCGAGGGCTTGAAGTGGTTGTTTTGTGAAATGCGCGGGTGGAGAGGTTGCAGAAATCAGTATGCAGACTCGAGGTGGTATTGGTTTGAAGGAACGTTTGGCAGAGAGGTTGCAGAAGTCGAGGACGGAGGTGGTTGTTGTGTGATGGAGCGTTGGTCGAGAGGTTGCAGAGACTCAAGGCACGGTGCGACTTCACGAGAGCAGGGCTTAACTTTTGAAGAGTGGCAGAGGCACGGTGCCACTTCCATTTTGACTGAAGTGTGGCCTGATACACAAGTACTCGGTGTATTCACTGAATCGCAAGCCACTCGAAGGTCAGCGAGCTCATTGACTCGATCCATCGATAGGTCAGCAAGCTTGTGACCACGGCCGAACGCGCTATTCGCCAGACACAACCACATCAATCAAATGCGGACAACAGGAACTTAACAGATCAAACGACAATGTCGGAGGATGGCTCTCAATCTCAGAACTCATCGCCCATTATGTCTCAGCAATCCTTCTGGCCTCACCTCATTCCTGCACCCGCAACGCAACCTACGAACAAGGCCTTCCTCTCGAAGCATCGCATCGTGCCGTCCGGCGCAGTTGACCGTAAGCATCCATGTGACAGCGAACAAGTCGCGAGCAACGCACGTGAATCCTAAACGATTGCACTCACCAGGGTAGCAACCCCTGCGTGTACCAATCGCTTCGGCGAGAAGAAGTCAAGCAACGCTGCAACTCCGCTCCGTTCAGGGGCAATGCTCTTCAGTCGACCTGCAATGCTACCTACATTACCTACCAACTTGCGCAAGTCGGTACAGCGTAAGTGTAGCTTCTGTTGGACGCGAGTTCACTACTACGATTCCTCAAGATCGTCGACCAGAAGAGGCGGGAACCTCGAGCTTGCAGACCTCCCGAGTTATGGCTTGATGGACACGGGCTTTTGCATCGTCAGAGTTCAATATGGAGATTAAGGAACAACAACCACCACCTCGCTCCGAGAAAAAAAAAAACCTCTCTGAAACCGTCGGAAACCTCGAAAATGTTTGCTTGTATGAATGCGATTTTTCCCGAGTCACTCGCGCCTCTCGCTCCGCTTTCGCTATCGCTTTCAACTTCACTTCACTACCCAATCTTTTGTTTGTTTGTTCGGAGCTATTTATTAATCTTGTGAGAACGAATCGTTCGTTTCTTGCTTTCCAATCTGATCGAATAGATGACTAGGTACCGTACCTAGCGACTACATGACATGACATGACATGACATAACATAACATAACATTCTTATTCTTATCCTTGTTCTTATCAATACCCAAGTTTCCCAACAAAAAGGGTCAAACAAACGCATCCATCCATCCACCCACCCTCCGCTCTCCAGCCCAGACCGACCGCATCCAAATCCCCCCCCCCCCCAAAAAAAAAAAGAAAAAAAAAAAGAAGAAATTAGGATTGAGACCTCCCCCAACAACCTCAAGGATATTCAAAAACCGCCAACGTCCTACAAAAGAAATTCACATTCGCCCCCTCGGGCGCGAGCGCCACGCCATCCACC
>Ga0265797_10007122_pt1 | contig 15456 bp, 14 predicted proteins | sample P2T30metagenome_FD_192433 | JGI IMG/M metagenome (GOLD analysis project Ga0265797, IMG submission 192433) | Plant litter microbial communities from East Loma Ridge, Irvine, California - P2 T30 | ecosystem: Environmental > Terrestrial > Plant litter > Unclassified | place: USA: California... | reverse complement strand
TGACCGGAACAAGTAGCCCATGGCGCCCGAACACTTGACGATCCGAAATGCTGAGCTTCAAAGGAAAGCGGATCCCCGATCGACATCGTCCCCACTCTCTACGGTGCCATTGCTGCTATCCGGACTTCCCTGTAGATCGCTGCAGCTAGGTACGCTTACTGCTCCGTTCCACAGTTCCTTAAACGACTTTACAGGTGCCCGATTGGCCGACCGGTAGCGTCGACCTAATGCCCAAACTCCTTCGCATGTATCTGCTCAAAATCTGCAGCCGGCGTCAAACTTCATAGCAACAAATTCATCCACTGTGACTGCATTACGTCATAATTTGTTGCTCTGCGTCTAGTAAAACGATAAGGTTAGGCATGACAACTCAACCTCCGATCCCGACGCGAGAATGCGTCTCCGACGAATTGAAGATCGAGGCGTCTAGCCAGTACAGTCTGTTACGAATGATCCTGGTCGACTCACTCAGTAGCGGCCGGATTGTCGACATGCCGGTCGACGAAGGAGCCGTCCTCACAGGCCGCAATGGCGCCGGTAAAACATCGATGCTGCAGCTACTGCCTTTGTTCTACGGAGAGAGTCCAAACCGCATCGTCACGGCCGAGGCAGGACGCCAATCGTTCATTGGGTATTACCTTCCGCGCGATACCTCGTACATCGTTTTCGAGTACGAGCACCAAGGTGACAAGCGCCAGGTTGCGATTTACGCAGACCGTAATGGTGAGAAGGCGATCTACCGCTTCATTCGCCATGGTTTCGAGTCGCGGCAGTTTGCCTTGCCAGACGGGGAACTGGTACGGACGCAAAATCTTGTCAAGCATCTCAAGATGCAGGGCTTTCAGTGCTGCGAACAGCAGATTGAGTCGTTGTCCGAGTACCGCGCCATCGTTCAGGCCATTCCGGCCGCTACGCGCGATCGCCAGCGTCAGCGCTACCTGCGCGAGCTCACGTCAGATTATTCGTTTACCCCGCCGAATCGCCCTCTGCCGCAGATTGAGAAAATCGTCAGCGGTATGTTCCGTCGCAAGACCAACTTCGATGACCTTCAGGGCATCGTTGTCGAGTGCGTTGCCGACCAAGGCAGCACCTTGGCGGTATCAGGTGATCGCCGAAAAATCGAGGATTGGCCACGACACTATCGGGCCTACACGGAAGTCATGTCATTGGCGCCAACGATGACAGCCGTCGAGGAGGCCCATAGCCGCTTGTGCGCCGCTGAGGTGGCGATCGGGGATGTTAGGGCAAAATGTCTAAGCCTGCTAACACACCTGGATATGAGGATTCACGCGACCAATGCGGAACTGCGCACCCATCAAGCCTCACTGACCGGCGAAACTGAGGCATTCACAGCTCAGGCTGGCGAACTGCGCGGCAGGCAACAGTCCGCGTCCAACGACGCCGCGTTCGCGGAAACGAAGGCGCGCGAGCTTGAGCAGCAATACGTCGACTTCGAGCACCAGGAACTGAGGGAAAAGGAAAAACTCGTGTCGCGCTCCCAACAACTGCGTGACGAGATCGTTCAGCTTGAGGAAAGGCGACGGGCACTGCTCGGTGAGCAGTCCGAGATTTCCGCCAGCTACGAACGGATGAAGCAGGTCGAGAAGGACAATTTCCGAACACAGAAGGATGCAGCGCAGGAGCGATTACGACAGGTCGCTGAACAATACGACCAAGACCTGGCGCAGCTCGAAGACGCACACCTGCAAGCGGAAGAGCGTGCGACTGCCGCCAGTGACGCAAAGCGCCCCGAGCTGGACCAGGCGATGCAAGACGCCAGCGCCAATCAAGGGCGTTGGCAACATGCGGCGGATCATCCGGCACCAGATGCCATGGCACTGAAAGCGCTGCAGGAAAAGCAGGACGCCCTCGACAAACTCCGTAGCGAGCGGGATGCGCTCGACAGGCAGCGCCGCACCCTCGAAGCTGCATATCGCAATGCCCAAAGTGCGTTCCACGATCAGGAAACGCAGAAGTCTGTCGCAACGCATCAGGTGAAGGCCGCTGAAGACGAGTTTGAGAACATCCAACGACTATATATGCCTGAGGACGGCACGCTGCTGCATTTTCTGCGCTCCGAACATCCTGAATGGATATTCGACATTGCCAAGGTTGTTCGCGAGGACATTTTGACTCGTACGGACTTGGCGCCGATCCTGGAGCAGTCCGCATGCACCCTATACGGTTTGACACTCGACTTGGAAAAGCTCGACGCCTACTCGCTCGCGGACCAGCAAGCCGCCGAGCAGGCCATGGCACTTGCCGGAAAAAGATTGGCGGACGCCCGGACACTGCTGAGCGCTGTTTGCGACGCGCTGCGCGAACGCGGCCGTGAAAGAGAATCGGCCGAGCTGGCGCTCAAGGACCATGAGCAGAAAGTGCTGACACAAACAGCGCGGATCCAAGCTGCCGATTCTGAAGTGGCATCGGCGAAGCGCTTAGTCGATGTCAGCAAAAGAGACGCCGTCCAGGTGGCGCAGCAGGGGCTGGACCAGGCTCGGCAAGCCCTTGCCATTGTGCGCGCCCGTCTTTCCGAATTCGATGGACAGTACCGCACTGAGAGCCGCCAGCGCCGTGCGGAATACGATCGGCTGCGTAACCAGAGGCTCGCCAAGCGGGCGTCCGACCAGACAGCCATCAACGCTGGCATCGCAACGCTGGAGTCGTCCTTAAAAACTCGCCTTCGCCAACTCGACGACGAGCGAAATGAGGTGTTACACACGAAAGGCGTCGACACGGAAAGGATCAATGGCATCGACGCCCAGCGCGCAAAGATCGATAGCGATCTGCAGACGATCAAGTCTGTGATCGAACTCGTCCAGCAATACCGGCACTGGATCCGGAACGAATGGCCAGCTCACCAAAAATGGCTGGAAAAAGCCAAGCAAAGTCGCACCGTCGAGAATCAGCATGCTAATGCAATGGCCGAGCTAAAGACAAAGTGGGACCACCGCAGGCAACAGTTGGCGACAGCGGCGAAGGAAGCCGACGGGCGCTTGAATACGCTTACCAGAGAGCGTCAGGTTACGCAGCATCGTGTCGAGAAACTCCAGGGCTATCCAGAGGCCGATATACCAGACTACGATCCGACGTGGACGCTCGACGCCCTGATTGGATTGGCGAACCAGTATGCCGAGCAGGAGCGAACGCACAAGAACGAAATCCGCCGGCAGGTCGCAGATTTGCACCGCGGATTCGGTTCGCACCTTGGAACCCCACCCGACCAGTATCTGCAAAGCTACCGAAGCAGCCTGTCGACCACTGAAGAGCGCGACTGGGTTGAACCCTTCAGCAAGTGGTTTGCTGGCGCTCACCTCGAGTACCAGCGGATTTTACTTACAGAGGCGATCACGATTGCCGGAGACGTCCAGGCATTCCATCGGACTCTCGACGATTTCCACCGGCGCGTGAACCAGTTCAATAGAGAACTGCAGACGTATCTGGACACGAACCTCGCCTTCGACAGCATTACGAAAGTGGGCGTCGAGGTCGTGTCGACCATCAGGGAACTCAACTATTGGACAGCAATTTGCGACATGGCCGAAGCACATCGAGCCTGGCTAGGCGGCGCCTCGACCGACCTACCGCCGGCCGAATTCGCACAGACGATCGAGCGACTGCTCGAGCATTGGGAGGCGAAAGCAGGAATCCGAGCGGATCTCAAACACCTCATCCGTATCCAGGGTGAAGTGGTTGAGAACGGCAATAGACGGGTGTTTAAGAAAGCATCGGATCTGGAAGCCGTATCGTCGAACGGTCTGTCGTATCTCGTCTTGGTCAGCATCTTCGTCGCATTCATCAACAGGATCCGGCGCGACGCAAGCGTCAACATCGTATGGTCGCTCGATGAGCTGAAAGACCTCGACAGCGGCAACATCGACCGACTTCTCGAGCTACTCAAGCGCAACAACATCACTCTGGTATCGGCCTTCCCGGATCCGGATCCGGACACGCTGTCTCTCTTCAAGCACCGGTTCACGATTGAGCCAGACCGTCGGCTTGCCGAAGTGCGGATCACGGACGATGACGAGCTGATGGAACGCGCCCGCGTGGGGGAGACGACCAATGTTTAAGAACGTGATTCCAGTCCTTCTGTCCGGAGAGTTCGTTTGCCCGATCGCACACCGAGATGAGCATGCTTACCTGACTGATACTGCAAACCTGGCCAGTGTGAACGAGTACCTCACGAAGATCGGGTATCGGGTCGCCCAAACCAGGCATGGTGCCGCATTTTTTGCGACCCACGTCGAACTCGGAGGGAAGGAAGAACGACGCGACGCCAGAGACCTGTTCACTCATATCAAACATACGCTGCGCCCACTCGTGCATTTCATCGAGATGGTCATGCGAGCGATGCAAAGCGATGAATTCCTCTTCGCTGGCGCCGTAATCGAGGCCAACAAACTCATGGCCGCAATTGATGCCAACCCCAGCTTTCGCAATGACCTGCAGTCGCTCGCAACGCAGCTCAAGGGTATCTCGGCAGACGGCTCTGACCGCGGACGCTTGGACAAGGTACTGCGCCGCCTAAGGGATGATGGCTACCTCGTGCTGTCAAACCCCGACAGGGAGATCTACCAGATAACCGGGAAAATCGAATTCATCCTTGAAGTCATTGAGTTCCTGATGGAGCATCAGGGAGCGGTCATCGACGATGAGGAGCCCGCGATGCCTGAGCAAGGGGATCTCCTGTGAGCGAAAACACGGACGGCATCATCTCGTACCTTGAGGCGCTTCACGCTAATCGGCACTTAGTCGCTGCCGCCTACATCAACGGCGGCGTCGTCATGGACGAGGAGAACCAGCGCAAGATACGCCAGCTTCAGCAGCACCGAGCACTCGTACCTTACGTGCAGGAGGAATTCAGGCTCAACTCCAGCCTTAGCCGGCACTTGGACGAGGTCTTCCAGCGCCAGCGCAACTACGTCATTGGCGCTAACTTCGGAGAGCAGATCAACCGGCTCCAGCGCTTGGCCGATGAGTTTTTGAAGGCCAGCCATGAGGACAGGCTGGAAGATCGTGACAACTACGCCACCGACTTCGACGTCGGCGTTTTCGAGCTTCGTGAGGGCATTGCATCCACGCTCCTTTTGCTACGCACGCTGACCGATAACCGGTTTGCCAACGTCAGCACGATAGCCGAAAAGCAGCGCCAGAACGAATTTTATATCGCGAAGGTTGAGCGACTCGGCAGTGCACTTGCAATGCTACAGGCCGACCTGCTGCTCGAGCAACTGACCGCCTCGTCTCTGCTTGAGCCACTCCTGTTGATTTACCGACATCAGGTGCTCGACCGGCTTCCCGAGTGGCGAGCCACTGTCTTGGACATCACCGCGGTGCTCAAGGCCTACCTCTATCGGCTGCGCCAGGTGGAGCCGGATGCCAGGCGAATCCGCAGCTTTGCCTTGTTCCTGAAGAAGAACCCGGGATACGAGCCTCCAGAAGCCGACGATCTCATCAATCCGCCGGCTTGGGCATCCAAATTCAGTGGGTTGGAAATTCGCTCCCATTCGGACATCGGATCCGGCGCGGTGCGCGACGGCTTGGCCGAGGTGGCGCAGGCCGTGCCGGCGGCCAAGGTATCGATCGTCCGTGAGCGCCAAAGCGGGCGATTGGCTGAAGGCGCGGATTCGAAACGCGTGGTTATGCTCCAACCGAAACCCATTCAGGTTGCATTTCGGCGCTACCTCGATACTGTGCGCAGCGCGAGCGATCCCTTGTCAGCCCTCGAATGGAAGCGCCAGCAAATAGCCTATGCGGACTTGGACGACGGAGCCTGGCTTTTATATACCATGCATTCCCTACGTATCACTGGATCGCGCGCTGGTGTAGCATCCGGCATCGATTTCAAGTGGCAAGAGCACACACCTTCGCACGCACGCTCCGGCAACATCATTGTGAGTGACATTCTGGCATGGAAAAGAAGCTAATCAGCAGTTTGCTTCGCGTCTATCACAGTGACAAGACGCGTTTTACCGCCAACGTCGCGCTATCGCGCTTTGTGGAGACCTACAACATCGGTCATGTGAAAGGTGCATCCATCGTTTTTGCAGAGAGTGACAAACGGGACATTGCTACCTTGCTGCAGTCGACAGATGGCATTGACGCGGCTAGCACGACTGCTGAGAGCTGGGACTTCCTGTCACGGACCGAAAGCCTGGCGCTGGGCGCTAATGAGAAGCTGACCACGGCCACTGTACGGAACGGCCGTGTAGCGGTCAAAGCGCTTCCAGGCAAGCCGCTGCTCGTCGGCGGCCGAGAAATGCATCTGCCTGAGGGAGCGAACCTAGACGTCGACTGGCATCTCGTCAGCCGAGAGAATGGGCACGGCTCGGTGCTCGTTGTTGAGAACTGGGAGGCGTTCGAGCACATCGGGCGTACAACCTTTAACTTGTCAGCTGCCGGCGCAAATCCACTTGTCGTATTTCGGGGAAGTCCGGTTTACCGCCAGGATCATATCCGCTCCCTGTTAGAAGACCTGCGGCTACCCGTCTACGCGTTCGTTTACTTTGATCCGGCCGGTCTGGTTATCGCTCAAGCTTTACCGTACTTCGTTGACGTGATGTCACCGGATTTCGACAACCTGCATCGCGCTTTCGAAGCGTGCACGAACACAGAGCGATATCAAAGCCAGCTACCGGAAACCCAGGCCCTCCTTAACGCGGCGACACACCCGGCCGTTGTCGCACATTGGCGATTGCAGAAAACGCACGGGAAGGCGCTTCCTCAGGAATACTTCCTCGCCGTGCGCCTGTAGCTAAATGAATCGCTAACTACCCTACAGGAAGGGCGGATTGCGCATTGCGCATTCGTACTGAAACAAAAATGGCCCGGCCACCGAAGCGACAGGGCTATCTAAGCTCACCGGGGCGGAACTACTTGACGGCGCGACGGCGGCGCACAGCGCCCATGCCCAGCAGGCCGGCACCCAGCAGCGCGATCGATACCGGTTCCGGCACGGCGGCCGCAGGGTTGACGGTCAGCCTGGCATCGGCAAAGCGGAAGTCGCCCGGCGAACTAGTGTTCGTCACGGTAACGAAAAGAATGCCATCGGCGTTCAGGTCCCCCAGCGAAGCCTTGCTCAGGACAAACGAAAACATGGAACCGCCAGGCGCAACGTCGCCATCGGTTCCGTTCTTCACGTTTTTGAAGTCGTACTTTTGATCGCCGACGGAGATAGTGCCGGTCTCGTCGCCGCTCGCGTCGGTCAGGCGGACGCTGAGCAAGCCGTCGAGGTAGTTCGTGCTACCTGCGACAAAGCCAAGGTCAGCGAAGTTGAACTCGAACGTCGTCGACTCAGTCTTGTTGAGCTTGATTTCTCCGGCCTTAGGCGCGAAAGTGTCGATGACCGAAGCGTGAGCATTGATCGAGAACAGCGATGCAGCAGTGAAGGCGATGGCGGACAAGGTAGATTTATTAAATTTCACTGGGCGCTTTCATGTGGGTTTTTATTAAACACATAATATCTTATATGCAATAATAATGCCAGTGAAGTAAGCTTCTTTAGGAAAAAGTAACGAAAATTCCTAACGCAATATACGGCTCCGGTGCAAATTATGGATGAGGTCCGGCCGAGGCGCTTCGATGTGGCTGTAGGGGGCGCGTTGGCTGGCTGTGGTGCAAATCTGCAGCTCGGCTAGAATGACGCCTTTTCTCAGCATGCGCAACCGCCCGAGCAAGAGCGACCTGTTCAAGGGGCGGCACTTCGAACAAGAGATCATCGTTCTGTGCGTGCGCTGGTACCTGCGCTACAAGCTCTCGTACCGCGACCTGGTCGAGATGATGGCAGAGCGAGGCCTATCGATCGCTCACACGACAGTCCTTCGTTGGGTTCGGCGATACGCGCCAGAGTTCGACAAACGCTGGAGCCGCTTTACGGCGTCGGCTAGCGCCTCCTGGCGAGTGGACGAAACGTACGTGCGCATTCTCAGCCAGTGGCATATCTCTACGGTGCAGTGGATGCGCCAGGCAAAACGGTCGACTTCAGGCTGAGTCCGCGGCGAAACGTCGCCTCGGCAAAGGCGTTCTTTCGCAAGGCTGTGCGCTCCCAGCGGGGATCACCCGAGACTATTACGCTGGACGGTTACGTAGCCTCCCACCGGGCCGTTCGTGAACTTAAAGCAGGCATGGCTGCGTCAGGACCCGGCCGCCAAAGCCATAGCCGACATTCCGGGTGTCGGCTTGCTAACCGCCACCGCGGACGTGGCCACCATGGGTGACGCCAAGGCGTTCCGGTCAGGCCGCGAGTTCGCGGCCTGTATCGGACTGATACCTGGCCAGACCGGGAGTGGTGGCAGGGTCAAGCTGCTGGGTATGAGCAAGCGCGGCGATACCTACCTGCGCACCTTGCTCGTACACGGCGCCCGATCGGTGCTGCATCACACCAAGGTACCCAGCCCGTGGCTGCAGCAGATCCGTGCGCGACGGCCACTCAACGTGGTGATCGGGGCCCTGGCAAACAAGATCGCACGCACGATCTGGGCAGTGCTGGCCCATGAGCGCAAGTACGACAAGGCATACGTCAGCTCGATGCCGCAGGTAGCGGCAGCGATGTAAGTCGAATCGAATTTTTGAAAGGATGGCACGTCACCAGTTGCGACAGGTGTAGACAGCGATGACAGACAGGTAGACCGGGACCCATCAAACCAGAAGATTGTTCAGGGCTAACAGCCCGTTACCTGAATAAGGCGTGGGTCAGCGTATTTCATCGGGGCCAGCGGCGTTCGCCGCGCAAAAGGCCGGTTATAGTACTGCGACTTACTTCGTCTGAACAGAACTGAAAATGCCTTGCAAAAGGGGGCGTCCATATAGAACAATCTGATCGAGCAAGACCATCGTAATGTCAAATCTAGACTAGGACCAATGCTGGGCCTGAAAAGCCTCACTTCCGCCGCCACGACAATACGAGGCATTGAGCTCATGCATCGCATTCGGAAAGACCAGTTCGACCTACGAGATCTGGCATCTCAGGGGCGAACTGCGCCCGAAATCTGGGCAGCTGTCCTGGCTGCGTAAGCGCAGCCGGTGAATTGGCCGTCTCGCACCTAATCATCCATAATTTGCACCACAGACCATCGTCGAGCAGGACCATAGTGCGATCAAGCGCTTGACCAGGCCGATGCTGGGCTTCAAGTAATTTCGCGCTGCCAGCAATGTGCTTGCTGGAGTGGAGCTCATGCACATGATCCGCAAGGGTCAGTTCGAAATCGACGGTGCCCTCCCATCAGTTGCCGGCCAGTTCTATGCGCTGGCGGGACTGGTCCGTCCAGCGTAAGCTGACGAGATGCTCGGCCCGAAAAAATCTGCTCGACCTCAACAATGCGACAGAACCACAGAACCGCCGTGGCCATTTTGCCCCGGACTCTGAAATTCGTCTCGACGGTTTAATAACTTGACAGTGCCCGCCAGGGTAAGCATTTACCCCAGACTTGCATCGTCAACCTTCACTTTTATCATGGGTTTGTAGCAGGGACTTGCTACTTCCCGTAAACAACCCATCGGAATTGCGCAGTGCGAGCGAGTAATTACGAGCGACATGCTATAGCTTCGACTGCGCGATGACGATACAAGTTAAGGATGATTGCATGTGGAAAGAAATTTTTGAACACATTAAACATGTCGCGATAGATGATTTTAAATTGTTCTTCGAACCGTATGTTTGGGTGTGGCGTGGTATTCGCAGATTCATGGGGTTCATCGTGCGTCAAATTCGATGTTGGCTGGGTATACGAAAGAAAGGCGATGAGTAAAACGATTATTCATAGATTAGCCCTAGATTTCAAGTGTTACTTACGATACTAACGGTGTAAGTTAGTCTTCTTCTCAACTGCCCTCCAACTAAACGCCATGAGGCTTACCCTCATGGCGTTGTTTTAAGAATGTTCCTGATTCGGATTCGGAAGCTTTATTTCTCTTTAAGCCTCCTCTTCAGATGTTTCGCCTTCAAGCGTTGCGCGTAGGTAGTTGTTATAGACCCAGCGACCACGACTTTTGCCATGTCCCAAATCATTTGCAGTTCTGACGAGCGCAACTTTATCGCTGCAACCTTCTGCCAGATAATAATTGTACTGGTCCATTGCAAAAGCGCGCCGTAGTGAATGGCAAGAATTCTCACCTTTGAGACCAAGCTTGGCCAGTCGGTCTGAATGCTGCTCAACGGCTGCCTTTAAATTCTTACTTATAACAAGGTATTCCTGACGCTGAAGTATAACTTGGGCAGCTTGAACAGCCATCAAGGCTTTTTCACGGTTTCCTGGGATGACAAAGACGTCCCTGATCCGTCCACCTTTTGCTCCATTCCGGACAGTGATGGGTTGGCCTTGGATCAACGCCCGCGCCCATTCGTTGATCGAGTCACCCGACATAACTGCCTCTCGTTCGCGTAAGCCTAGATATCGGCTTAACTCAATGAGCGCCTTCGTGTTATCTGGAGCGTCGTCCAGAGCGTTTGCCAGAACTTCAGCAACAATAACTTTTCCAGTGCCAACCCTAGTGCCTTTGGGAATTCCCAACTGGTTGTTTGAACACACCTTCTGAGCAAAGTCTTTTCGACCAACTCCTTCTAGGGCGCGTCGTATATGGCTCATCTCGTTATGAAGTGAACGGGCGCCGATCCCAGCTTCCAAACGCGCAGCGACATATCCATTGAGCTGTTTGAACGTCAAGGTAGCCGGCTCGAAGTCTCCCCATCGATGCTTCTTCGCATGATGGCAAAAGATATCAAACGTGCTGCCCATCTTTTTTCTCGTTAGTGTCGCCGCCCCTCTCAAGGCCAAGGCAGCTTTCATGAACTTCGCCCGACTAGAGTCGCTTGGCAGGTAGATCCCAACGATAGCAGCCATAAAATTCTCCAATGTGTAAATAAAGTATTGATGAAGCAACCGGATACACCAACGCCGTACTGCACGCACGGCGGTCCAACGCGTTTAGATAAGGGTCGGCTACCCGTCGTGCAGACGGAGGTACTTCGGCCAGGGAACAACATGCTGAAAGGAGCGCTACGTGCCGCGCCAGGCTTGTGAAGAGAGCTCTTCTAGGCTGCTTTGGAAAGGAGGCCGCATCTAGAAGATGGGCACGGTTGGGGATGGGAGCCGCGTTCTCGGCGGTGGCATAGCCAAATTTTGAGTGTCACTTCGGGTTCCAGACTTCAGAACCGCATGAACACTGCGTTTGGAGGGTTTTAAAAGTCGCGTCACTATCGGATAGCGACGGTTGAAAAAAAAACGCAGCAGTATCGCAGGCGAACATGTCAGCACATGCCCGGGCGATAGGAGCTACGTCCATCAGTGGATTTTTCAAGTAACTGCGTGGTTACAGTCTTGCGATAGGCCATACGGCCGCTCAGATCTGTTCCGCAAAGGCGGAAAGAAACCTAATCAGATGCACTTTCGATGCTCTTTCACCAACAGGTGTGGCTGGTGAAAAAGATAATTTTCAATACAGAGGAAGCGGGGGCATTGCCGGAGACCGGCTGGGCTTATTGTACAGCACTTCTTTCCAAGGGGAAAGTTTCGCCTTCTGCTTACTGTGCTAGCTAGCTAGATAGCGCTGTGGACCTTGTTTGAGGGTCAGATAGGGTCAAATCGACCCGATTTGGCCCAATTCGACCCCGAAATGGTACGACCGAGACGGCTTATGCACCTTGCGTGAGGCCCATAGGGCCATACAGGGCCATACAGGACCAAATCGGCCCAATCCGGGCCAATTCGACCCGAAATGGTACGCCTAAGGCCCGCCTGCGCACCTTGCATGAGGGGCATTGACCTGATCAGAATCTTTTAGCCAGCGGGATAGTTAGTCTTCATGCCAAATCGACCCAATTTGGGCGTACGGGGACTAGGCACGGCATCACGTCAAACATTTGGCGCTGCGCGAGATCGACCTGGTTTCAAAAAAAGTTAGTACGGGCGAGCCAGGACGAGTCTCGCCAACTGCAACAAGCTGGCCAAAATCCGCGTCCTTAAATTGAAAGTACAAAGTTTTCGATCTGCTTTCCACGTAGAGAACGTTGCTACACGCGTTAATATCGATATCACTCGTTTGGCAATGCAGCGAGTGCATTCGACCGAAATGTCGATCGCAGGCGGCGTCGCAATAAGCTCACGAACATCAAGCTTCTTGAGTTGTCCCGACGCTAGGATAAAATGATACGTTGAAGGGTAAAGATGAGTGTAATTAATGTCGTCTCGACGGGAGTAGGTGGCGCTGGCACGTCGTTCATTGCATGGTGGTTGGCCCAATATTTTAGGTTTTTCCAAGAAAATCCGTATTGTGCTGACATAAGTTTATGTCCAACATTCGCACGGTATTCTGGGTTAGAGGTAGATTACATCGACATTTATAATTGCGGTGAGCCGTTCTCACAATTTAACTTACGAAGCCTTGATATCTGGGTAGATAGGGTTCTCACGCAAGGACGCCCTTGCGTCCTTGATGTTAGCGCGTCGTCATTTTTACCTTTTTTCAGCTATGTGCAAGAAGCTGATGTTTTTGGTTTGTTGAAGGAGAGCGGACTTCGTGTAATCGTTCATGTTCCGATTACTGGAGATGATAGACAAAACGCGTCCGTGTCTTGTCTTAAGTCTATGCTTGAGTGGACGCAAGCAGATTTTGTCGCATGGCACAACGATTTTCATGGACCTGTGGATGCGGCCGCGTTGGCATCTTTAGAAACCGGAGCCCGCTGTTTGGGGACCGTCAAAATCGAACGGAACAGGTCTTCCACATTCGGCCGGGACATCCTCGACGTGATGATGGCTGAACTAACGATCGAGGAAGCGCTTTCAAGGCCAGAGTTTGGCGTCATGCCAAGACGAAGACTTTCGATACTACGACAACAAATGTTCGAGCAGCTTGCGGCAATTCCTGCTCTCTCGCCTTCGAAACGCCTTTTAAGCAGCCCATTAAATATACCGTTGTCTCTTGGTCAAGATCGATCATTTGCCAAAGCGAAAAGGAGGTAGCGTTATGGATCCGTGTCCTTGACCTGCTCTCGACGTTGCCGTCGCGACGTCGTTGTCCATTGCGTGAGTCGTTGCCGCGACAATGAACCCGCGGTCAAGATCGTAATACTTTTAGAGAGGCGACGAAGATTCCTCACCTTGATCTCGGTCGCCTCTCCGATAAGCGCAAGTTCATCCCGGCACGGTGAAAGGTTAAGCTTTTACTCAACAATGGGCATGACTTGCGCAGCCCATTTCTCTTGTTATCTTCGTCAAGATGGATCAGCGTAGAACAACATGGTCCTTCTGCTGGACACACACCAGCGGTTACTCAACCGATATCAAGGGATGGCATGAAGATGAAGATCAAGCATTTTGAGAACAGCGATATCACGAGCATGGACTGGGTTGAATATGAACGCAAGGCCGCGCTACGTTTGATGAAGAGTATTCGACTGTGCAAAACGGCTACGACGTCCATTTGGGGCATCGATGTCGCCAGAAGCGACGCGCGCTCGGTTGGGGCATGGCTGGATGGCCGAGGCGATATGCGTGCGGCCTGGTGGAAATTCTATAGCCGCGTCTATCAGGCAGTTGTGCCCGGCGCCGACCTCGAGCGAACGATGTACTCGTTCCATCGTGTGCATCACGCCGTAACCTTCGTCTGGCTCTCCTACCTGGTGTCGGTGCGCCTGATGACGATCGAAATCAGGGAGCGCGGGCTGTTGGCAGCGGTTCGCACTGCGGCGGCAAGTAAGGGTTCGCCGGCCAGATAATACGCTCTGGTTGGGCCTGTTGCTCAGCAAGGGAGGTTGCGGAAGAGATCGCGCTCTGCGGTCCTGCGTTCGCCGACTGGCGACGAGATCGTCGCGCAGATGACTACCTCAAAAGTGATGTTGGAGACAGGGGCTGACAATTCCAGCATCGTCCGGTGCTGGCCGATTTTTGCCTTGGGGACATATGTCTTCGGTCGACCGACACTGAAGGTATGGGTCGTGTCTTGCCTGTTACTGGAGCGTTTCGGTGTGTTGAACGCCGTGCCGTCTGCATAGTCGATGTCGTCGGCTGGGGTAATCGGGTCAGGATGGCCACTCCGATTGGGGCAGGACTCAGCCGGTATGCGTCATGGTGATGACCTTCACGTTGCTACTGGCGTGCTCAAACGTAAGGCGGGGTGTTACTACAAATCGCTCAAGTCGGCTGTATGGGCGCTCCATTTATGGAACCGTCAACAGGACTGATTCGGTGCTGGCCGACTTGCTTGCCAAGACCACGCGACGTCGGGTTGCATGGGGCAAATCGCCTGCTCTACTAGAAGTGTTAGCCACTTCAAGGACCATGCCATGACCTACGAATACAACCGTGACGATACCCTACTCAACGACTTCCCGAATCCCTTCTGGTTTGAGAACATCTTCCTTTTCCTTGCGGCGTTCGCTGCGGCAGCTGTCGTCTTTGGTAACTTGTTCTATCGGTTTCGAGATCATCTGTTTTCCGTGGTCAGGCCGAAGGGTTCAGTAGGTCTATCGAGAACCCTGCAGGCCAGCCGTACGGGTTCACTCGCAGCGCGTCCTCAAGGATCAGTTCAGGCACAACGTCGGCATAATCTTCATCGTTACCAGCGATCAGGACAACTGCACAGTTGCCGCCTTTCGCATCCGCGATCTGTGATGCCAGATGACGCAGTTCCTTTGTCCAGTGCGCGACCTGCTTGTCGAGGATCGCTTGATGCTCTTGACTCACTTTGCTCATGCTCTTCCTTGGCGAGATGGTTCTGGTGCAAACCTGCGGCTGGGCTAGAATGATGGCCTTTGTCTGCCATGCGGAATCGTCCGAGCAAGAGCGACCTGTTCAAGGGTCGACATTTTGAACAAGAGATCATCATCCTCTGCGTGCGCTGGTACCTGCGCTACAAGTTGTCATACCGGGACCTGGTCGAGATGATGGCAGAGCGAGGCCTGTCGATCGCTCACACGACAATCCTTCGCTGGGTTCAGCGGTATGCACCTGAGTTCGACAAACGCTGGAGCCGCTTCGCCGCGTCGGCTGGCACCTCCTGGAGAGTGGACGAAACCTATGTGAAGATCCGCGGCCGGTGGGCTTATCTCTACCGGGCTGTCGATGCTTCGGGCAAGACGGTCGACTTCCGGCTCAGCCCGCGGCGCAACGTCGCCTCGGCCAAGGCATTCTTTCGCAAGGCTCTGCATTCGCAGCGCCAGTCGCCCGAGACCATCACGTTGGACGGTTACGCAGCTTCACATCGGGCTGTTCGAGAACTTCAGCAGCAAGGAAGACTTCCTAATCTTACCAAGCTTCGCTCGTCGAAATACCTGAACAACCTGATCGAGCAGGACCATCGCAATGTGAAGTCCAGACTAAGTAGTCTGGCAATTTTTGCGGTCAAAGTCGAATAGACAATGCTGCAGGAGTTGGTGCGATGAAACGGTTAGAACTGTCTGAGGATGAACGGCGAACGCTGCGGGAAATGGGCATTTTTCACTCCCATCCACGAACT
>Ga0265797_10007120_pt1 | contig 15458 bp, 6 predicted proteins | sample P2T30metagenome_FD_192433 | JGI IMG/M metagenome (GOLD analysis project Ga0265797, IMG submission 192433) | Plant litter microbial communities from East Loma Ridge, Irvine, California - P2 T30 | ecosystem: Environmental > Terrestrial > Plant litter > Unclassified | place: USA: California... | reverse complement strand
AGATGTGCCAGGAGGCCGGTCCTCGCATCCTCGAAGAGTGCAAGCCTCACCTCATGATCGCCATCGGCGGTGGTGGCTACGTTCCCGCTCGCATCCTCCGATCTTTCCTCAAGAAGCCCGGCAACCCGAACATTCCCATCCAGGCTATCGGCCTTTCGCTGTACGAGTCGCTCGGCACCGACACCGAGGTTGAGATCCCTGGCACCAAGGTCACAAGGACGCAATGGCTGGACCTCAGCAGTCTCGAGATGGCCAACTTGATCGGAAAGAACGTTCTCATCGTTGATGAAGTCGATGACACCAGGACAACTCTCGAGTACGCGGTCAAGGAGCTGGAGAAAGATGTTGCTGAGGCGGCCAAGGCGGCTGGCAGAGATGCTGAGACCACAAAGTTCTCCATCTTCGTGCTGCACAACAAGGACAAGCCTAAGAAGGGCAAACTTCCCCAGGAGATGATTGACAGTGGACGCTACATTGCTGCTGTCACCCTTGGCGATGCCTGGATCAACTACCCGTGGGAGGCCATGTAAGTTACTTGTGATACCGGGTTGATGTGGGTATGGACTAATGTTTTTGCAGGGACATTGACGAGCACGACCGTCACGCCGAGGAGGCCAGGAAATAGGTTCTCACACTTACGAAGCATGGATTGGATGGTCTTGGTTAGCGATACAAAAGCGCACGCGCATACGGTGAAGTGCTTGATACTCGAGGGTGGCAAAACTCTCTTTCTCGATATACCCTACATGAAAGAAATAACTCCTCCATTTCTGGTGGCCAGATGTCCAGCTTTTTGACAGACACACGCATCGATAAGATTTTCAGCATCATCTGGGTTTCCGGCGTGTTGCTGGACTGCCAGGCAATGCCGGACCTTTGCTGGTGTACACGATCGACCCTCGAGATCTCTTGACGCTCTTCTCGAGAGCTGCCTCATCCTTCTCATCTTCCTCCGCCATCACTTTGATCATCTCGTCGATCAAGTCTCCATATGTGATCCTTTTGTTCTTTCTCAGCCACGCCTTGCACGACTCGCAAGTTACCGGTGCCTGCCTCAATGTTTACTCTCTGTCTGTCAATTTCGGGCAAACAACGTACGTACGTTCAGGCTCTCAAAGATCGTCCAGCCGAGCGAAGGAGTGCATGTCATCCGTGGTAACAGTTCCTCGCCGGACACAACCGCCGTGAGGTCCGTGTCTTCGGGCATATCATTGCATGCGCGCCGGCAGAGGTCGATGGTGGCCAGCTCATGTTGGCACTTTTTCACCACAGAAAGCGTAACGATGCACATGGCGGGATGATCGAATTCGAAGTTGAGGGAAGTGTGTTGGATACAAGTTATATGAGTGCTAATGATTGCTCTTTATGTGTTTGTGGAAACACGCCGGGCGTCATTGTATGCTCAAAACAATGCGTAGCAATCGTTGTCACAATGGACCATTCAATGGCCGCGAAATGGCGCTGGGCGGCTGCTTCGTGAACATAGATCTCGTAGCTGTAAAACATGAACGGATTGTTCTACTCTGGCATCAAAAAGAACAGGCATCCACCCTTGAACGAGCAAAAGAAGAAACATCTCGACGTTGGCAGGACTCGAACCTACGCCCCCGAAGGGAATTGATTTCTAGTCAATCGCATTAACCACTTTGCTACAACGCCATTCGATAATGAAATCGCAAGCCAAACAAAGTATTATCCTAAACAAATTGAATGCACTAAACGTTGAGGAAGCAGGAGGAACTCGCCAGGGAATAAAGGTGCTCCATGTAGGATGTTTTCTAAGCTCATTGGTTGATGAAAATACTGATTTCAGCAACTCTAAGAAAATATCAAGCATTTGACCTTGACCTCAACCTCAGCCGCTTGCAAAAACGCCGTGCTCACAGAGTCAAGCCTCTCAATGAGGAGTTTAGCAAGATCAACAAGACTTCGACATCAGTCACCACCTCTGCCGATTTCAAAGACGCTGTGTTCGAAGCGTCAGATGCGTCCAATGACAAGTTCAGCAACATCAAGAAGGCGCTGACCTCGACCTCGACCTCAGCCTCAGCCTCTGCTTCAACTGCCCTCAGAGACGTGCAAATGGCAGCACTAAATGCTATTGTTGAGCTCCCTGGTTAGCATCCGAGCGTCATCCTACCACTCTTCGAGAACTGCCAATGGATAGCCAACATTGTAGAGGCTGTTTAACATCGTCAAACGTGAGCCTGGGCTAACACAAGCCTCGCTGATGGTCCAAAATGCCAGTAGCTCGGTCCCAAGGGAATTCTCATTGCGACACTGGGTTTCGAATATGCGCATTTTTCGATTCGCAATCGCTTCTTGGAGTACATCGTGATTTGCTCAAAGCTGGTAGTTGGGTGAAGAAAGTCGTCTTCCTTGGGTGTTGCCTCTTTATGAGCCAGGTACTTTGCTTATGTCCACGGCACTATCTCCAGTTATAACAACTTCATACTCGAATGAGTTGCGCGACTGCTTGTTACTATCACTCAGCCCTTGTGGCCCTCTTAGGCAATTATAGTTGTCGCAAGGGCTCGGCTACATATACCTAATAACACTATGAGGCGAACGAAAATCGTAGCGAGAATGCCGTGATGGAGTCACTGAGCTCCCTGCCGGCCGACAATGTGCTGAAGATGGGCTAGAAGTTCTAAAACATACTACAACTCTTCAGTGCTCTTGCAGCTCGAAGGCACAGTTGTGTGCATACATGTTGTCGAAATGACGTATAATCAGTTTCTGGACGATGGTTGCCAGGGCTCTTTCAAGCAACGGTTCAAACGTCGACCTCGAACAGCCGATCCCTCGCGATGTCGTCACAACGATCTCATCAACCCAGAAAATACAATGAAACAAAAGCACTTTACGCGATCAACACGAAAGATACACGTCAGTATCGAGCGACAGTGCGTGCATTAGCGCCAGATTCAGATCTCAAGGGATCTGAGATGCAATCAACCCCCCAGCTTTTGACAGGCATGTTCCTGCGCTAGACTCGTCTTTTGAAGTCGTGACGTTCATCATCGCGCGACTCCAACCTTTCCAATTTCCTCAAGGCTTACGCTTGGGCTACTATTTGTGCCATCTTAAGGTCGCTTCCGTCATCGCTATGTCTTCATGGGGCAAGGTGCGTCGCTCATTGAGATAGACTTTGCAGCCGATCGTGTGCCGGAGGGCCGTCACTGGCTGCCCTTGAAATCGCCATCTCATAATCATGCACTATCGGGACCCCTTCCCCATGTCTCCAGGTGCATTGAACGCGACCTGTTGCACTGGCGTCGTCTGTTGACATCAACATGACATACTCGGTGCTCACCAAAGTGCATGACGCGCCGGGTACCTGGGAGACGTCTAGGCTGAGTGCCATGACAGTAGGACAGACGAGAAGGCCATAAGTACTGCTTAGATGCTCACTGATGTCCATTGCATTTTCCACATAAACATTCCAATCACTCCAACCGATTTTTACATCTACTCACACACAACAACTCAACAAATAACAATCTCGACCACCACAACGCAATCATGAGCGCCCAAGATATCCCCACCGGCGAGGTCCAGGACAACGAGTACCAGAGCCGCACTGGTCAGAGCGAGATTCCCGTACAGAGCGACGACAAGGCCGTCGAGGACCCCATTGACCCTGACACTGCCGACTCCGATGCCCAGCTTGGTAGGTCGACGCACGATGCAACTCACCTTCTCGTATGGACATCACTAACACCCTTAACAGAGGCCGACGACAAGAACGCCATCGACCAGAGCAACGTGATCAACGAGCGCACCAGAGGCGCGGCCAAGTCTTCTGGCACCTACCAAGAGCCTGGTGATGAGGAGGGTCTCCCTGGCCCTGACGATGGCACCAGCCGTGTCGCTGGCGGACCCAACTAAAGAAAGACGTGCACGCATAATGAACATATTGTAAATACCATAATGACAACATTTTAAACTACCAAACCTCTTCGTCCCGTCTCGCGTGAGAACCAATGTTAGCAGACAGGCTCTGTGATAGGTGTGTAGAGGAATTCCTATGAGTTCTATACCCAAATAGTATTACTGCAGTGTATACAATCAACTGTTGCGCCCGAGAATCATCGACATAGAATCAATTCCATGACTTTCGGCCATCTCTTGTTTTAGCATCTTCGAACAATCGTCACCAAATCTCCAATGCACACTTGCGCATACCAATCAAGCCAAAGAATAATCATGAGCGAGCAAAATGATGGACGAGTATCACCGGATCAGCAATGTAAAAGATGAATGATAGAATGATCAGACAAAAAGCAAAAGCAATGCCGCTTCTGTGGATCGAACACAGTACCTCCAGAAATCGCATGTTAATGCGGGACTCAAGTGAACTTCAGTCTGGCGCTCTCCCAGGTGAGCTAAAGCGGCTTGATAAGAACCATTACCGATACATCAAAATATATCGCTTGCAAAACAGACCAGACTTGGTAGAAAGCTCGCAACATGATAGAAATATTGGAAACGACTTGCCAAAACGTGATGACTTCTGGACTCAACGAAGTTCTCTCAAAACCCCAAAGAAAGCTAAATCGCAATCTCCGCAAGATCCTTATGGATCTGCGTAAGAATACTCGCTTGCTTCGGATTGTATCCCATCGCAGCAGCCCGAACCCCCTTGAACAGCATGTTCGCCGCGACCAAATGCTTGACCTCGCCTTCGCCAGCTTGCTCAAACGATACTTGTTTTGGCTCTGGGCTGGAGAAGAAGCCTCGTGCGTGCATAGCTTTCGCAAGCTCGGTTGCCAAATCCTTCCACTGGACTTTGGAAGTCTCGAGCATGTAGTAGCGGCTGTAGGCTGTTCCGGATGCGGGACCTTCGGCTGCGATGGCGGTGATCTGGAGCATGAAGTCGATTAGGTCGAGGATGTGGATCTGTGTGGAGGCTCAGTATGCGATTCATCGAAGTGATAGTAACATCTACGAGGGACTTACGGTGCTGACCACAGCTGTGCCGTCGCCAACATATGGGACGTAACCAAGCGGTTTGGCGTTTCCAGTGAGAAGCGAGTATCCGATCCCGAGACTTGGAGCAGAGACGTCTGCACCACCGTAAACAACCGACGGACAGACGATGTAAGTGTCCACAGCGTTCTCCGCACCAGCTTCAAGCACGAGAGTATCCGACTGGCCATTGAACATGTCTTTACGGATGGCTTTGATGTCGTCCTCGTTCGCATCATTCCAGACTTTACTGTCAGTATTGAAATTCCCAGAAGTACCGTAATCGATCCAATTGCCCGCACCACTAACGTGGATCAGCTTGCCCTTGGGGCCGCCGACTTTTGCTTTCTGGCCGGCGATGATAGCGGCCACGAGATCGCCGGTGAAAGAACTGCCGGCGTTGACAGAGATGTCGTGCTCTTTGCTCAGGGCGCTGATCTTTTCGAAGTCATCGAAAGTGCCGACGGCGATGCGATCGGCGTGGAGTGTGGCTTTGAGCTCGTTTTCGGGCTGTGTGCTACGGACGTAGGCTGTTACAGGCCATTCGGGGTGAGCCTGCTTGATGGCTTTTATGTAGGGTGCTTGGAATGTCATGTCAGTCTTGCGATCTCTCGTACGGGAATGCAGTATCCTCTCATACCCCCAACGTAGCCGGAAGCGCCATAGACGATGATCGAAGGCATTATTTCGGGGTTTGAGCGACGGTGCTATTTGCTTGTTTGCTTGATTCCTGGAGCTCTAGAGAAAGTATTGACGAAGGTCCGAATGACAAGAGCTGGATCTGGCTTGATGTGATGAGTATTCCGATGCCGACAACGCAACTATACAGCCAAAACAATGTCGCATGTGCTCGCAGCTTTATCGCAGCATGAAATAATTACTTCGGCGGTTAGTAAGCCATCGGCAGCATTGCACTCGTTGGCTGTGGGACCATGGGAGTTCAGCGTGAGCTCCGGTCACAGTCAGCATTTGGTAAATGCAGGCAGCGATGGCCCCGATTTCGCCGGCCACTACCCACTTCCAAGCTACATTACGTTCGCTGGATCCTTAGCTCGATGCAAAGATGCGCCTGTGTTGCTGTTGATTGGAGGTGGCAGGTGAATACGTTTGATAAGCTACGGAGCTCCGATCTGACACGCCGTGATTGGTAAGCCGGGTTGTCCCAAAGAATGCTTCCACAGAGACAAACTGCCGTGTTTTGTGAGAATAGCATACAAGTGTACACACATAGACATTCACTACATGTGAGCCTTTTGAAGGAAAGGAAACAATTTCGTCATGCCACTTAGATCATCCAGACCCGTATGAGAGAACAACCGTCGACTTGCCAGTGCTTGCGATCTACTTATGTCGCCTGAGAACCTCCTTGAATTCCTCCACACCATGGCTGCATCCAGTATCGAGCTGAGCGGCCGTATCGTTGAAGATTTTGAGAAGATAAAACATCTCCTCGACAATGCGCTTGCTGATCTAGCCAAAGCTCGGAATATATGCTGCCCAAGTCGGAACGCGAAGAGCAGATTCCGGTATGTGCGCAAGGAGAATGAAGCTCTCGACGACGATGAACGTTCGACACAACGTGTACCATACGCATGCCAACAATATCGAAAGCACGAAGAACCATTCCAGGGCACTGTCTGGTCTGTCTTCCTTAGGCAGGAACCACTCGATGACCTCTAGGTACGCCGAAATGGCAACACAAAAAGGCCCTGTCGCGAGCATAGTGACACTGGCTGCACGCCACATTACTAGTGCGGCATGAGAAGGAAATGCGCTTGTCCAGGCGATGAGGTGCAGGCCGCCATAGCACGCACTAGCAAAGGTGATTCCTGCGATCGTTCGAACGTGTCCAGATTGCAACCCGATATCAAAGATGTTGTCTATTTGATCGCTGCGAAGGCTCCAATCCGATATTTTGTACTTTGAAAGAGGAGCGACCGAGGTTCCTGATATTAGTGTTCCTCCATTTGTCAGCCAACATTGCGCGGAGTATCCATACAGTCGTTCTAGTCGTGAGATGTCGCGGCCAGTGAATCCAACAGCTATTGGGCTCTTATAATGCCCTTCTCCGCGGAGTACAGCAGAAATGGTTCCATACATTAGCGGAACGTCATCTCTCAACTGCCAGTAACTATCTCTGATTTTCAGGAACTGATAATTAGTCAGACCCGACAAAACCATTAAGGTTCCGCTCTCGATGTGTCTCCGAACAATAATGGTTGTTGGCTGGACAATCTCAAAGTACTCGTCTGGCGATTGGAGCGTAAATATCGGAATCAAAAAGTACTTCGTCCCCCGAGCATCCGCCACTGTGATCTCAGAATAGAGGTTAGCGGCACAGATATCGAGAGCCTCTTCGCTGCTGATAGAGGTCGGCACAAGGACATCCCGCGGCTTATCCCACCAAACAAGGAAGAGCAAAAGAGCACATATGGCATGTGCAAAAACGTTCAGCTCAAGTAAGGTGATTGATAGTTGTTGTGAGAGGCGGAAGGTGCACTGGATGCAGAAATAGCCAGCTTGCCAACACGCGAGTCCCTTTGCGAGCCAATCGGACTTGCTCTTATCTTCGATATATTCGCGGGAAATATCTGGGACAAGATGAGGTCGGAATTCCGCCATCCAGGCGATCATCTCCGAGGTGATATGGCAGCGTGTTCGGTTTCCAGGCATGAAGTGCCGATCCTCCGATGATCTGTCTTCAAACACCAGACCACCCATTACGACGAGCCAGCTGTGAACGTCGGTCCAATCATTTAGACGGTTGTTGCGACCTCTAGATGACATGAGATCTGCAAGCTCATGCGGATCCTCATTGTCAGGCGTCAAGGGCGCACGAATCTTCTGGGATGCCCTGTTGAACCATCTGGAAACGCGTCCCGGCGCTTTCGGTTCCTTGAGCATGAATCCAATTTCTTTCATCCGCGCGTTCAATTGCTTCACCCTTTTCCTCTGCTCCCATGCGTTCCAAACGACAAGCTCTGGAGCCAGCAGTCCGAGTACCATCCAGCCCAATTTGTGGTACTTCTGAAGATGCTCTTTTCTGTGTTCCGGAACATTCAGATGAAGCGATGTCCAGATACACAGTAGCATGGTGATCAAACAGCTGGAAAGTATGCTGAATGTGCCCCGAAATTGTGGCTCTGGGTGCCACTGTGTAGGCGGGAGGACTGTGGTGTTGCCGAAAGGTTCCCACATGATGTGGCAACGCCGCGAGAGGATTGCGTTGTGATAGCTTGTGCATCTAGTTGCTTATCGCATGAGTGTACACTTGAGCTTGTTGTGTGTTCAAGGAGTTGGAATTCAGATGGAGCAGCAGAGGCGGCAGCGGTACCATTATTCCGAGGACTCAGCCTTCTCCTATACCAGTAGGCTGTGCAAGCCCAGCTGCATCATCGTGCAGGATCATGCCGCCGGGCCAAGTCTTCCGGTTTCAAATGGTGAAGAGAAGAGCAAGTCAGCCATGAGACGAGCTGATGAAAAAGACTTGGCTGAGTGGCAACTCTTGATGCGAACAAAAATACAGCTCTCGCGCATGAGTACCTTACCGTTCCGCATTCGCTGCCGAGATGCTGTAGCCTCAATTGTGATGACTTGCTGTATGAAGTAAAAGACATGACTGCCATATACATGCAGCGTATAGAGTACAGGCTTGAAATCTAGTATGACCATCTCTTTAGAGGACAGACTGCTTCAGGCATAGAAATGAATACCTATCATTGCCTGTAAGATAGCTTAGCCTGTGAGGTGCTGATTAAGCTCCAATGGCCTTTGTGCATCTGATGTACTGCTGGCGCTTGACAAACAGCGCAGGCATTGAATTCGTTACTGGAGAATGTCGAATGGTGCAATAATTGAAGGAGTTTGAATATAATTCAATAATAGAAGAAGTGAGTGTCTCAAGTGCGAGGAGGACCCCTTGGACAAGGTTAAGGCTTCTTCCTCAATAATAAGGTTTTGGCTAATGCGATGTTATCATCTACCCCAGACTCCACACGATCTTGATTAGCATGTGAGCTGCTCCTGTGCTCGACTGTCTTGGCTGATGTCGGAGCGTGCTCTCTCTCACCAACAACACCATCTCCTTCCTTTCTCTCACAACATCTCTATTCCTTGCTATACCTAATACCACCAACAGTGCGCCTTCACCATTGCGGGCAGGCAGAGCAGCGGATGTCGATACAACTCTTCATCGGGCACTCCGGCCAGCGTCTCGCCCTCGACTCCACAGTCACGAGCCTCGACGGCCTGCGGGCTTGGGTCGCTCAGCATGCCGGCATCCAAGCACGCAGCCAGGTCCTGTTGACCGCCCAGGGCAAACAAGTCAGGCAGCAGACTCTCCTCACCGAGACAGAGCTGTTCGTCTTCGACTCGAAGCTATTCGCCAGCAAAGAGCCCGTGAGCCTGCCAGGCGTCGATGCGCTGGACGAGGTCACTCCATACAACCCTGGGACACCACCCGACACAATCGCAAATCAGAACGACCTACAAGCATGGCAGACACTGTTCAGATCGAGAAAGAGCTGGGCGTCGGCGTTACTGGGAGGATGCAGCAAGCTTGCGACGCAGACGGAGGAATACCTTGACGAGGAAGCTGTGATCGCGAGGAGCTTAGGAGTGGCCGTGGCAAGCCTTCAACAGCACATTAAGAGTGGCGAGAAGAAGTACAACTCGGTCGTTACCTGGGCAGATGATGTGCTCCGCGAGCAAGAGGAGCATGTTCATGGCTGGGAGCGCAACCTGGATAGCCTGAGGAGTGTGCCTGCTCGACCAGAGTTCGCTCGATTCTTGAATCCTGCGACTCCGGTCGCTCGAAGGTCCTCTCAACAAGGCGATACTGCTACATTGCAGGTGTTTGTCGATCTGGCCAAGACGCGCAAGGCGGCTAACTCAGCGAGGAATATCACGGAGGACTTGACAGAACGTTTGAATGGACTACAGGCCAAGCTAGAAGATGCTACAAAGCAGACTGATGAGCTTCTGCAAGCCGTTGACCAGGTTAACAACGACACCCGATCATACATCGAAGCGGAATCCGAAGCGTCTCAGCTGCGCAGCGAGATTGAAATTGTCGTCAACAAGATCTCGTCAGATCTCGAACATGTACAATCACTCCCTCGCACATCACCATCCGCAGTCCAAGCATCAAAGATGGCCCTGCTACACACGCGCAACTACCTGCCAAATCTGAGCGAATACTGCCAGGAAATGAACGAACTCGTCGGCCGCGCTCGAGAAAGACGACAGCAAGTAGCACTGGCGGCGCTGGAACACATGCAAATCCTTTCCTCCATTGAATCGCGCCTCTCACAACTATATGCTGGCATTGAGACCTTTGGAATGCCTGAAGAAGACCAACAGTCCTTTGCGGTTCTGACATTGGTCGGAAGAATACCCTCCGTTTACGGTCAACTGTTGGTAGAATCTGTTCGCCGACGCGAATGGGTTGCGAAAATGAAGCGCGACTCGTCAACCTTGCAGGAAGAGATGGCAACATACCAGGAAGAGGAAGAGAAGCGGCGCAAGAAATGGATACGTTCGGTTGAGGATGTAGTCAACATGGACGCCTTGCAGTCTAGCAGAGTGCTTGGAATAGAACTCAGCATGCAAAATGAAGGCGGAAGCTGGCCAATGGTGACTCGCGAAGAGCTATCGGACTATCTCAACACGCTGCTGCAAGTGTATGGCGACGGTCCTGTTGCTGAAGAAATGGAGCTCGCGATCAAGGATCTGGACAAGCCAACACGAAAGCAGATCAAGCATGCCAAGGCGTTTAAGAATGGCAGTATGCACGAGGCAGCCTTTGGTGACACTTCCTTGATGCTCCGCGGTGACGAGCAGTACAAGTCGTTGCGCGATATGAACGGCCGACTTGAGGACGAGCTCAAGGGCCAAAAGAGCAGGGTACGCAAATTGGAAGACCTCCTCCATCGCTCGACACAGATGAGTCGCGGCAGTACCGATATGTTCTCGCCTCAAAGTCTGTCACGAAACTTGACACCACCTCTTGCGTCTTCACCACAACCATCTGGCGAGCTATCTAGGAATGGCTCGACTAAGCATCGACGACTATCTTCCACGGCGCAAGGACTTGAGGAAAAGAAACTTGCCCGACGCGTTGTCGACCTCGAAGCTGAACTCCATGCTGCAAAAGAAGAGGCTAAGAGCCGCAAAAGTTCGGACGCGGAGGCAGCGAAACAGGTCGAAGATGCCGTCTCTACCAAGAAGGATCTCATGGAGAACATGGAGGCGCAGCAGAAAGAATTTGCAGGCGAGCGCCGCAACCTCGAAGCTGAACTCAGAGAGGCAAAGGAGAAACTTGAAGAAGCGGAGTCGGAGATCGAGCGCTTGATGGGCAGTCGTTATGATGAGAGGAGCAGCATTGATGTCAAGGTCGCAACTCTCGAAGACGAAATCGCCCGTTACAAACAGGATGCCGCTGGCCACGCTGCACGAGCAGCCAACGAGCACGACGCACGCAACAGTCTGGAGCGCAAGCTTGAGATCGAATCAAAGGCAAGGGCTTCGGTAGAGGAAGAGCTGCAGAAAATGAAGCTGGAGCAAGAAGAGCGTAGAGAAGCGGAGGCTGATTACCACGAACGTCTCTCGACGGCACACGCTCAGCTTTCGCCCGACGCTGAAGCACCGAATGGCATCGCTGGTCTTGCAACCGCTCTTGAGGAACTTTCGAGACGTTCTGCTGCTCACGCGAAAGACTTGGCAGATGCTGTGGCGTTTGCAAAGTCTGAGAACGAGACGCTGCAGGCAAGTAACGACGCTCAGAAGTCCGAGATTGCAACAGTCAAAGGCAAGCAGAATGAAGCAGATGAGCAGGCCAGACACTTGCAAGATCGCTTGTCAGCCGAGGAAGCAAAGTCAGCGTCCTTGCATCAACAGCTGGAGGATGAACAGAACCAGCTCAAGACTCTTCGCAGTAAGTTTGCGGAAGGCGAAACTGGATCTGAAGTGCTTCGCCAGCGTGTTGCGGAAGAGGAGGCAAGGGTCGTTAAGCTATCTTCTCAGCTTGCCGAGTCACAATCACACGCCAACAGCCTTGACGTCGAATTAACTCGCCTGCAAAAGCAACAGCAAGCTGCGCAAGCCTCCGCTGACGCTTACCTGGAGCGACTCGAGAAGCGGGCAGGCAGGGCAAAGGAGATCTCGCAAAAGCTGTACTCGCAACACGCTCGCTTCAGCCGTCTGCTCGAGCGTCTCGGTCTAGCCATCTCTTACCAGGATGATACTATGGTTGTCGAGCGCGCCTCCAAGCTTGGAGCCAGCACCCTGACCGACCAAGGCCGCACGAGCATGATAACTTCGCCTCCGCCCACCCGCAAGTCCTCAAATGCTGACGAAAATATGGATCTCTCGATTCTCCGCTGGGCCGACGCACAATCTGCCGAAGACGAAACAACCCAGTACGCCAACTTCCTGGACAACATCAACCGCTTCAACGTCGACACATTCGCCGAAGCCGTTGTTAAGCGCGTACGAGACTTCGAGTACACTGCCCGCAAGTACAACAAAGAACAGAAAGATGCCGTCAGACGTGCGGATGCTTACAAGGACCGCGCTCAGCGTCTAAAGAGCGAAGCTCACACCAAGATCGCTGTGCGCGACTTCAAGGAAGGCGACATGGCTCTGTTCCTGCCCACGAGAGGTCAAGCCAAGGGCGCTTGGGCTGCTTTCAACATCGGATGCCCGCACTACTTCCTCGCCGAAAGGGAGGGCATGCGCCTGGGAAGCCGAGACTTCATCGTCGCCCGCATTTCCAAAGTCGAGCAAAAAGTCGTCGACTTGAGCAAGACTCTCCCTCAACACTCCGCCGACGGCCGTAGCATCGACGAGCAGAGCGAAGCCCCCTCTTTCGACGACGACAACCCTTTCGAACTCTCCGACGGTTTAACCTGGTGGATGGTCCACGCGACCGAAGAGCGCGTCCCAGGCGCAGCGCCAACCACACCAGGTCTAGGCAAAAGCACCGTCGCAGCAGCCAACGTCGACGCCCGCGGCAGCATCAAGCTCAAACGCACGAGTAAAAGCGACGACGCCAGCAAGCACCTCAACAAAAGCCTCGACAGCAGACGCAGTAGCTCTACGTCCAAGAAAGGCGTCCTCGCCGTCCTCGGCGGCGGCAGCGGTGGCAACGCAGACCCCTCCTCCTCCTCTTCCGCGCGCCCAAGATCCGACAGCCAGTCTTCCATCCGTCCCTCTGCTCCCCCCGGTCCTTCGGGCTTAGGCATCGTCACGCCCGTCGACGGCGCCGCAGACGAAGATCTAAATCCAACCGACCACCGCAAACCCCTCCCCATCCCCTCCTCCCATTCCCACCGCCGCCACTCCTCCCACTCCCAAGACCCCTTCACCCAAGACACCTCCTACACGGGAATGGGAATGGGAATATCCCCCAGCAACAACACCCGCCCCCCACCTCATCAACGCTCAAGTTCCCCTTCGAAATCCATCCGTTCGCTGCAACGACACTTGGAACCACAGCAGTCGCAACAGCAGCCAGTGAGGAAAATGTCTTCTTCGAAAGATAATAATGTGTTGACGTCGCCTGCGAAGGGACAACAAGCTGCGAATGCGAATGTGGGTGGGAATGTGAATGTGGGTTCGAATGTGGGTGGGAATGCAAAGCAGCCCGGGTGGGAGAATTTGTGGAGTGCGGATTATTCGCTTGAGAGTCCTGGGAAGGGCAAGAAGTAGACAGATGTGTCTTTAATTTTGGGAAGGAGGCCATGGGATTTCTTGGGGCTGGGAGGAACGGTACTTGGATCTTCTTTTCGTCCTGTGACCTTTTCACTTGTTTGGCTTAGGATGGAGCGAGTGCACCCACCTATTAGTGTAAGGATTTCTGGTTGGTCTATTAGTTGTAACTTATCACTTTTGGGGAAAGAAACAAGAATTGGATTGGATTGTGTGTAGAAATCCTGATCAACAGCACTGGATGGCACTTTTTGAGGAAGAGAGAAATCCTATAGTACAGCACGGAGAGCAGAGACAGAACAACTACTCTTGTATTTATTTGTTGGAAAGACAAAGCTTTCAAGATCCTACATGTATCTTCTCGCTGCAATTTCACAATCAGAGGCATTCGATGTGTCAACTGGAGGTAAGACTCAAGAGTAGGTTGGTTCATAAAATTTTCCCATTTCATTCATATTCAGCAGAGAGGCCAGCTTTTGATGGCCCCACCACATTTCTCTATGCTATTTGATGCTGCACAAAACTTATCAACAGAACTCTGCCAATATTGGCTGGATATACTTTTTCTTCATTGCATCACATCTCCTTCGCTTCGCTCATGAATTTCAAAACAACAACAACATTGCAGCAAAATAATTCCTGCACTTAGGTCCTAACGTCAGGCTCGACGCGACCAATGAACTCCTGCAGCTTGAGGAGATCGGTAGCGAGCTTGACGTTGTCCTTGAGGTACTCCTGAGCATCAAGGCCGAACTTGCTAGAATCAGACTCGTGCTTCTCGACGTACAAGCGGATGGTAGCGCCGCTGGAGCCGGTGCCGGACAAGCGGACGACGATGCGGCTGCCGTCGTCGAATTTGACGTAGATGCCCTGGTTCTTGCTGACGCTACCGTCGAGGTCGGTGTAGGAGAAGTCGTCGGCCTCGACGACCTTGCGGCCGGCGACGGTGGAGCCGACAAACTCGCTCTTCTTGGGGCCGATGAGCTCGTTGACGTGCGCAACCATCTTGGCGGCGTCCTCGCTCTTGCAGCCCTCGTAGTCGTAGCGGGTGAAGAAGGAGCGGCCGTAGATGCTCCAGAAGTCCTCCTGGATGCTCTTGATGCTGGGGGTGGTGCCGGTCTGCTGGCCGACGCCGGCGATGATGTTCAACCATGCGACAACGGCCCAGAGACCGTCCTTCTCGCGGATGTGGTTGGAGCCGGTGCCGAAGGACTCCTCACCGCAGATGCTCATCTTGTTGGAGTCGAAGAGACCGTAGAAGAACTTCCAGCCAGTGGGGACCTCGTAGGATTCGAGACCCTTCTTCTTGGCGACAAGGTCGACGGCGCCGGAAGTGGGCATGGAGCGGGCAAGACCGTAGACACCCTGCTTCTTGAAGTAGGGGATCAGCTCAGCGTGGTGAGCGATGATGGCGAGCGAGTCACCGGGGGAGACGAAAGAGCCAGCGCCGTAGATCATGTTGCGGTCGCCGTCACCGTCAGAGGCAGCACCGAAGTGGATTTGGCCCTTCTCGACAGCGTCGACGAGAGTGTGGGCGTAGACAAGGTTGGGGTCGGGGTGGAAGCCACCGAAGTCGGGCTGGGGTGTGCAGTTCTGGGTGCTACCAGCGATTCCAAGCTCCTTCTCGAAGATCTGGACACCGTAGTCACCAGTGACACCGTTGAGGCCGTCGAAGAGGACCTTGAAGTCCTTGTGCTCGGCGAGGAACTTCTTGATGAGGTCGAAGTCGAAGATGTCCTTGAGCATCTCGACGTAGTCCTTGGTGCTGTCGACGATCT
>Ga0265797_10007119_pt1 | contig 15460 bp, 14 predicted proteins | sample P2T30metagenome_FD_192433 | JGI IMG/M metagenome (GOLD analysis project Ga0265797, IMG submission 192433) | Plant litter microbial communities from East Loma Ridge, Irvine, California - P2 T30 | ecosystem: Environmental > Terrestrial > Plant litter > Unclassified | place: USA: California... | reverse complement strand
TCACGCCCACGCTGAGACGAACCAACCTGTCAGGTGACCTTCGGGCCGCAAGCCGCACTAGCAATCGGCGGGGTGATTCGGGCTCAGCCGTTGGCGTCGGTGCTCGGGCCTCACCCAAAACAATTCCCTTCGAGCCTCCACCGACTCCGCCCTTGAATGACGACGAAGACCAAGGTGATCCCGGCGCAACCCGCGCTGCCGGTATGGCCGAAACATTCGTAAGTCGTGAATGCATTGATGAAAACAACACGTGCGCCGATGCTAATGATGCCTCACAGCAAGGATATGGCGGTGGCCAGGTGTCGCAAGTTTCGCCGACGCGCCCGCCAAGCATGCGTAAGCGACAGAGCATGCACGTTATGGACCTGGAATCCAAGCTGGAACAACTGACCGAGGAGAACCGTGCGCTCCAAGAGGCACAACAAAGTCGTGGCCTGGACGATGGCTCAATGGACGCTGACAACCATGGCCTGCAACAAGCACTCGACGCGCGTGAGTTGGAGCTTCGAGAGAAGAACAATGAGATCCAACACATCCAAGCAATGCTCGAGCCGATGCAACAAGAGATCACTAGACTTGTTCAGCTCAATAGTGGTCTCACCGAAGCCAACAGGAACTTGGTCGACGACAACAATGGACGGTTCGCCACCCTGCAGAACGAACATGCGAACGTTACCCAACAATGGCAAAACACCACCCGTGAACTCGAAACCATGCGCCAGGATCACAGCAGACTAGCAAATGGTATGCGTGATGCAGTTGCTGCCCAGCTGAGCACCGCTCTGGCAGAGAAGGACCACGAGATCCGCAAGCTCAAGGATGAGCTAGCAGAAGCCGCCGACCGTATTCGTGCTCTTCAAGTTCAAATCCAGTCTTCCAAGAGCAGCGACTTCTTGAAAGTCCGTGACGAGGACTACTTTGATGGTGCCTGCCAGAAGCTTTGCCAGCACGTCCAGCAATGGGTGCTACGCTTCTCGAAGATGTCAGACAACCGCATCTGCCGCCTCTCCAGTGACCTCAAGGATGAGAAGATTGAAGCACGCCTTGACAATGCGCTCCTTGACGGCATGGACGTCGACAAGCTACTTGGCGACCGTGTTCGCCGCCGTGACGTCTTCATGTCCGTTGTCATGACGATGGTCTGGGAGTATGTCTTCACTCGCTACCTATTCGGTATGGACCGAGAACAGCGCCAGAAACTCAAGGCTCTGGAGAAGACTTTGAGCGAAGTGGGCCCACCTCGCGCTGTCGCACAATGGCGCGCTACCACCTTGACGCTCCTGGCCAAGCGACCGGCATTCTCCAAGCAATGTTCACTTGACACGGAGGCTGTGGCACATGAGATCTTCGGCGTGCTTTCTGCACTTTTGACGCCACCCTCTGGCTCTGAGCAGCAACTGCTCTCATCTCTGACCAAAGTCATCACTGTGGCTGTCAACCTCTCGGTCGAGATGCGCACCCAGCGTGCGGAGTATATCATGCTGCCGCCACTTCAGCCAGAGTACGATACCAATGGCGACCTTGTGCGCAAGGTACACTTCAACGCGAGCCTGATGAACGAGAGATCAGGCCTCTTCACCTCGAATGAGGCGCTTGAAGCTGAACGTGCCATTGTCAAGATCGTACTGTTCCCGCTGGTGGTGAAGAAGGGAGACGAATTTGGCGAAGGTGAAGAGGAGATTGTTGTCTGCCCCGCACAAGTGCTGGTGCACAACGACAGCGGCAAAAGCAGAAAGGTCGTGAGAGTCATGAGCGGTGCTATGGAGATTGATGACCCAAGGAGGAGCAAGCAGAGTCTTATTTCAAGACAGGGAAGCATGCAGTTCTAGATATACCAAAGGATGCGAAGGATGCAAAGGATGATTTGGCGTACTTGGAGTTTGGTTCGGTTACACGATTATAATACCTTGATACTTTCATCGGGCTGAAGATATGTTCGATTACATAGCAATGCACATGACATTATATCACTTGGTTCTCTTTCGACTCTCATCTGTAGGTGCCTCTCACTACTATCATGAAGATCTATAACATCAGCCTCCCAGGACTGTTCCGACTCTCGCGGCTGGTATATTGTGCCCCACAGTCCTCTACAAGCTACGCCGAGTCCGCCAGCCATAAGAGTCCTCACAGCCTCAATGGCTGGTTGAGATCAAACTGAACACCGACTGAGAGCTGAGGTACTTGCTTGTAGTGACTGCCCCTCAGGACAGTCCTTGTATCTTGCAGCGTTTCAATGTACGACGGGTTTGGATTTCGTTTCATCGTCTCCAGGAAAGCCCAAGTCATGGCGCCGCAGTTCTTGCCTGCAATGTACGCATCCTGGGCGTCTCGTTAGTCAAGTCTCACACCCAGAAGAGCGAGATCAAACTTACCGCACTCGTCTCCTCATCCCTACATCCACTATACATCGTCACAAACTTCTGCTCACGGCTCCAGTTCCTCCCAGTGGTGTCCGCTTCGAGTCCTGCGGGACCGTGATGCTGGTGCCGGAAGCCTTGGAAAAAGTTGTTCGCGTCACCGAGCATTTGTTTCGCTGCCGCGACGCTGTTCAGACCGTAGCGTCCGTTGAGTAGATTGTCTGCTTCCATTGCTAGGTTCACGCCGGCTTTGAGGTTGTCCATAACGGAGATCTTGCCATCGTCGTCCGTACGGTAGACGAAAGGCAGTTCGACGGCGGAGCCACTATGGCAGCAGTCCAGCACGACGAAGAGAGTGCTGTTCGGAGGAAGAGACGAGACGAGCATTTGATGCAGAGTCGTGCTGTTGATTTGCCCCGCGCGCTCGAAATCCACGGGACATATCGTGTCGTCGTAGCCGGTGGATCGGTCGTCATCGCGTTCCTGACCGCCGTGACCAGAGTAGTGCAGGAAATTGGTCGTGCCAGGCGAGGAAATCAGCCAGTTCATGGCGCGCAGCATGTTATCGCGTGATGGATAAGCCGGGCCTTGGAGGTCGTCACGAAGGATCACCTGGTCTTCTCTGTGGTAGCCCTGATACGACAGGAACTCTGCCATATTCTCGACATCGCTGTGGCAGCCGCGCAGTTCGTGCTGGCTGCCTGTGTAGTTGATGCCAATCAGTAGGGACTTCTTCACATATCCGCGATCCATCGTGTGTTCTCCGACTTGTCTTGACGACCATGAATCGGGGAGGCGGTCAGTTTATATTTTGATTAGAGATGATTAGAGATCTAAGCTGCAGGCCGCGTCATGGTGGTTAATGGCGGTGGCGGCTGCCGGAAGCTTGCTTAAGTGCATTGGTGCTTCAGTGAAGCTTATCTGTCATTAAGGTATGCTGTTCCTACAGCGTAACTTTTGGAAAGATCTCGATTCTATCATTGGATTGTCGCTTCGGCCGTTCCATCAGACAATTCACGATACTGCCGAGCGGTTGAAGTAAGCACTCAGAAGTCTACATACAACACTCGTACACAAGCATTGGACTCTTCAAAAGCAGACCGAGGTTCCCTGGCCCTTCATTCATGCTAGTCATAACTTGATCCTCATGGGCAGTTCTCTAATACTTTCACAAAGAAGTCATGCTGGTAGGTGATTGCGTATCCGCAATATTTCTCGTCAGGTCTCGCATAAGAGGATGCAACGTATACAGACTTTTGGAAAAGAATAACGTCAACCATCTTGATGATTTAGAAAACAATGAGAAAACATGTAGCGTGTTTGTAGAGGGAATAAATAGCAGATAGTGATTCATCAAAACTTAAGCAGTGCCATGTGTCTTGTTTGTTTGCGCATTCAACCTCAAACTGAGTGGGCCCGGCGGCTATTGAAGCAACACCTGCAGGGAAGTCCTTAAGCGATTGGTATCGAGACTACTTGATCGCGCTTCGCTGCAGCTCCTGAGTTGACCACCCTAGCGACCATGAGACACGCCGGAAATAGCACGAGGCTGTGCTTTGCCTTCAAATCTAGCCGTCTCTACTTCTGTCTTGACTTGTGTGACCTTGAAGGCACATTTGCCGTGACGTTCTCTACGACACATTGAGCCAGCCATTTGGAATCCCGCGATTGTCCAGCCATCAGAATGGACGAACTATGTCTTTCCATTGGAAATCAGAATGCAACTCTACTCACCGGTCGATCAGCGGATTCTGCGTCGCAGTTAGCTCCTGCCACATTTTCATACCAGCAACCATACGCCGAAGGAGCTAAGGACCAAGAAGATACGAGAAAAGCGCAAGACGGTGCCGACGACGGCGAGAAGTCTATCGAATCAAGCGACAGCGACGAAACCGACAAAGAACGAGAACATGAATTCCTTGACGGCTCGTTCACTGAGGAACTCAGTGCATACATTCCAAAGGTTTCGGTCTTGATGCGGTCCATCCGGGGCAGGAAATCCCAAGGCTTATTCGTCAACGAGCGATATCCTGTCGGCTGTAAAATCCACGGCCTGGAAGACGGCTTGCTGCAGGATTTGCTTGATGCTTCGAGTTCATCAGCGGGTGGCGTTCTGATCATACAAGATATCAATCAAGATTGGGCCGAGATCCTGCGCTCCGAATTTCCCAAATCGGTACACACGACGTTTCTCGCAGAACACATGGTTCGACTCGATGAGGATTCGATCAATGAAGCATCTATGAGCCAGCTGGGCATGGAGATTGGCGATATATGCCCAGACGCGAGGATGAAAGTGCAACGTTTCGGCGAGGAATGCCTCGCAGTTGACTTTGGATTTCCGTTCCGATTGCCTAAGCACGAGGGCCTACACATTGACTTCCTGTTCGAAACCATGAGATTTGATCGCGTCCCTACGGACTATTCATTTTTCGGCGGGACAAGGCAAACTGTTTACGAAAAGGATGCTTCCAATCGCTGGAGACGAGCTAGTAATCGAGTGTCGTGGTGTCGGCTGGGTCCGAAATTCTGTAAGATCAAGTGCTTGTTTTTAATTGCGTTTGCGCAGGGCTGATTGTCGATAGATCTTGTCCTTGTTGAGGCCTCGCCAGGTTTCGACCTAGAGCTTGGCTGGGAGGCTTTGAAGGAGAGGCCTTACCAGACACTGCTGGAACCTAGAATAGACGCCTGCGAGTTTCAGACGCAGTCAAGACTGGTGATACAGTATCCGGGATTCGAAGAACCTGGCAACTGTTTAAGATCAATGATCGTTCAGCTCCTCCGGTATCATACAGTACAATCGGTATTTGCTCCTGTGGCCGTGCCCATCAACGAGTCACTCGGGGCGCTCAGACCTCAGCGTGATGGGATGGAGTCGTCAACTGCTCTGAGAGCTGTGATAGGTCACGGCAAATACTCCCACCAGCTGAACCCGACATGGGGAGAACGCCAGATCATGGTTTGGCTGCTGACTGAATCGTCTTGGGAGCTTGCAGTCTCGACTCTGGAAAGCAAATGGCAGCGTGTTCGTTGCAGAATCACAAAGCTGACAGGCGATGAGTCTTTCATGATGCTGACAGGCTTGCGCCGTCAAGTTGCGGACGCTCAGGATCTCATATCCGACTCTAAAAAGGCGTTTACTCGGACTATCATAGAGACAGGACTTTGGGACGTCAATGGGAAAATCATGACTTCAGATGAATTCTGGTCGCGGAAACCAGGTGCACCGACCGCGACAATCTTCAGACACGCACAGTCGATGGATATACGGAACCTCCCTGATTCTTTCGAGAAGATGGAGGAAAAGACAAGCGCCATAACACGTGCAATCAACCAGGAGATCCAAGTCGTGATCGGATCGGTGCAGGTAGAAGATGCGAAGACAATGAAGCGGCAGACAGAGTGGATGGTCGCCTTAGCGTTGCTTGCCGCCATCTACCTGCCCATGACGCTGGTTACAGGAATCTTCGGTATGAATATCTCCGAGATCAATGCGGACGAGACGCTTCCAAGCAGGTGGGCAGCTTTGAAGGCATGGGGTGTAGTCTTCGGTGCAACTCTTGTTTGCCTCATGCTGTACGCCATAGCACGACGGTTGATCAAATGGGTTTTGGAGCAAAGAGAGATGGCGAAAGCCGAAGCTGTGCATGTCGAGGCACTGAAAGTCAAGTAGGCCATAGTTAGCACTCGCTTGATAATTTGCAGAGGGAATCTCCAGCCTTGAAGCTGGATTTGGCCGTAGCGTTGTATTGTTTCGATGTGTGTGAAAGCATGACCCTTTTGAAGAGAGATGGAAGGTAGGCGCAAGCACGTGACTTCGGGGCATCTGGGCATGACGCAAGTTGAACAAGGATGTCGATGCAGAGAGCTTCACAACCACAACCACGCGGAGGAGGCTGAGCTGCAGTCCCGCGAAGGTTCGCAGCAGCCGTCAGCCGTGTAAGGTATCATCATAGCTGACGATGCCCAGCAAGCCACCAACCTGCGCTCTTGTGCGCTATCTCGAGCGAGACCCAGCGACACCACCTATCATTATCACCCATTGATCTTTATATACAGCACTCGTCACTAGGCCAAGAACAAGCCCAGCAGCGACGACAGACTGCTATCTCGCGTCAAGCTCAACCGCCAAAGCATTCTTCTACGTACATTCAATCAAGTACCAACACCTCAATCTCACTCCCAGGCGCCAACATGTGCCTAATCACCACGCCGCGCAAGGAATCGCGCTACCATGACAGCGATCCGCCGCGCCCTGTCTCGAATTTCACTGGAGGCCGCCGCAGTTCCGCAGCCTATCGCCCATCGGGCGGATACAGCAGGCGTAGCGTCTCACGCACTCGTGTCATTGAAGCTGAGCCGAGGAGGAGTGCAAGGAGTATGGATTATGATTACGTGAGGGTTGAGCCCAGACACAGTGGCAGGAATCTCGATTACACGAGGACAAGCAGGACCTATGTGCGATAAATACGCTGGAGGTTGGCGATGTTGAGATGAAAGTGCGACGGGCATGCGCGCTTTTGGTCTTTCAGCCCAAACGCTCATTGCTCTTCCCAACAACATCGGAAGAGGAAGCAGAGCGAGACTTGTACAGCAGTACGAAGGAACGATGATGATGTAATGAAAGGATACTCACGCGCTGATGGGCACGATCTGGAAGGGAAAGCCTTTTGCACATACATGTACACGAACATGAAACGAATATACCTGTGGAAACGAACAAGATGAACCCCATCATATCCACAACATCCGCAGCCTGCGTGACCCGCGAGCCGCTCTCTGTTATCAAACGTTCTCATCCCAGAATATCAACTCATTCTAGATTGCTCTGACGTTGATTCTCCCAAGCACCGCGTCAATCGCAGGGTCTGGGTACCTGACGACAGCAGCCTCGTAAGTTGCACTCTTCTGACACCCTATGGCGTACTACCAAGACCATAATTCTGCATGGCAGACTTTCCAAGAGCTTAGCATTCGCCAAGGGCACTGTTCAGCCTGGCAGGGCTGGGAATCCTGCTTTGATATGCTCGTCGCGTGAGCAGAGTGACTTCATCCCAGACTGGGCAAGACTGTAAACCTGCCTGGCATAACTTCGAGAATGATATGGGATCGGCAGTCTGTTGCTATATATGTGGGATTCGTACGTTGATGGTTGGAGAATCAATCTCAACCACAGAACTTCACGATTTTACGAAACGAACATTCATCCTTCAGCCAATACATTTACACATCTACAAGAACTAAATCACCACACATTAGCGATCACGTAAATCGATCAGCACCGCCTGGCCAAGACTTCAAAAGACAACATCGTCTACAATCCCAATCCCAGCAACGACACCCACACACACATATATACATATCACCATAAGCAACCATGTGTTTCAGCTCCAGCAAACGCGACAGAAGCTACCAGCAAGGCTACCAACAAGGCGTCAACGCCGGCATGGCCAATGGCCGCAGCAGCGGAGGAGGTCTCATGTCCAGACTTATGGGCGGTAGCAGGCGTCACCAAGCTCAGCCACCAATGTCTGGCGGTGGAGGCATGATCGGTGGCCGACACTCTGGCGGCATGACTGGTGGTAGGCACACAGGTGGTGGATTGAGCTCTGGCCCTGGATTTGGTGGGACTACGGGTCGTGCGGGTGGTGCACGTATTGGAAGGAGCAGGTATTAGATGGTGGAGTTGGGGACGGGTTATGGGTGTATAAGTAATGTTTTTCTTTCAATGTAATTATGTCGGCGGAATTGTATGTAATGTTGTCAGTAATATATCGTGTGTTACTTGCTTTCCGACGCTGAACTCATTGTACGCAACGCGGGTGCACAAATCCGCGAACTTATATTTCGATTGAACGAGGATGATTATTTGATAGCAGATCGCACAATTGCTTCCTAGCGAGCTGATCATTCTGCACAACATATGTGTTCAGGTGTCGGAACCGACTCGATCGGTTATTGCCATCGGCATCTGGGCCAAAGCACAAACCACTTCCGAAAGAGCCGGTCTTGCTGGTATCAACAAGAACATTAACCGGTTCCGACGGAACACAACAACGGCCCGATAATGGCCCACGTAAATGGCAAAGGCGAATATATAGGGCAGTCAAAGCCCCAGCGGTAATACTCAATACAGTCTAGACGCCCGAGCGGTATCGCTTGAATCGGATTGAGCAGACCGCCTTTAACAATGTCGTTGCGTCGTCAGTAATGGTATAGCAGGTCCACGCGCAGGTGTAAGAACGATAGAAGGAGGATATATAGCAACATGTTCTGCCGCTTGTTGACAATGAATCAAACCATACTGATCACACTCATCCAAAATGACTGATCTCGTTCAACCTCTCAACGGCGGCAACTTCATTCACCAAGAAGGGCCTGGCTCCAGCTGCGGCTCACTCTTGGATCGTTTTTCCTTGAAGGGCAAGACTGCTGTCGTGACTGGTGCAGGTGGTGGCATCGGATTATCGGTCGCTCAGGCGTTTGCTGAACTGGGTGCGAATGTGGCAATCTGGTACAACAGCAACGAGTCGGCTCACGACAGGGCCAGAGAGATCTCAGAAAAATATGGTGTCAAGTGTAAGTGCCGGATCTTTCGGTTCAAATCCTCTGATCGATTCCAGCTAACGGTGAAACAGGCAAGGCATTCAAAGTCAACATCAAAGACTACTCCTCAGTCGAAAAGGCTCTGGACGACCAGGTCCGGGAATTCAATGGACGTCTCGATGTCTTCGTCGCAAACGCCGGTATCCCATGGACGAAAGGACCCATGGTAAATGGCCCGGTCGAGCACTACAATGATGTCGTCGCGACGGATCTCGACAGCACATACTTCTGCGCTCGGGCAGCAGCGCAACACTGGAAGCGCCAGAAACAGGAGAGAACGGACTTGGAAGGTCGCCAGCTCCAGAACTTCTCCTCCGGCAGCTTTATCGCCACTGCCAGTATGAGCGGCGTTATCGTCAACGTTCCTCAGCTGCAGGCCGCTTACAACGCAGCGAAGGCCGGTGTGATTCACCTTTGCAGGTCTCTTGCGGTGGAATGGGCGCAGTTCGCGCGCGCAAACTCGGTCTCGCCTGGATACATCATCACGGAGATCTCGAACTTCGTTCCTCAGGAGACCAAGGACATCTGGAAGGACAAGATTCCTCTTGGGTAAGTCCGTGCAATATGTTTGTCTCTGGTCGCAGTGGCTAACCGTATCATGTAGTCGCGAGGCTGAAGTACATGAGCTCCAAGGCGCTTATGCCTACCTGGCATCCAGCGCTTCCACGTACACTACTGGCTCGAACCTCATTGTGGATGGTGGCTACTGCGTTCCATAGATCGGGAGAAGCGGAGGAGACCTAGCGTTCGAATAGATGTATACGATGAAGTTTCTTAAGACCCAGTGTCCAGTGACTACCTCCGATCAAGAGGCTTTGTAGAACTAGTGTTGGATATGTTGGGGTCAGCGAGTTGTATACTAGAACATGTCGGACGGTGAACCGCCCAAAGTCATGCACCTGGCATCCCGGTTATAAATCTGGCGCAGATTCCTCGATCGCCCTTGGTGTTGGTGAGACCTTGATGTCGAGATGCTAACGTGGATGCAAATATGATTGGTATGGCACATTGGCTCCTGTGTAGATAAATGGCCATCACCCATGCAAACGAGGTGGTGGCTATGCGAGCTCCAAGCCACTTGGCGCCGAGATCGGACTCCGGCATCGGCGTCCGTAGCTATATGGTGTTGATCGAGACCTCATCAGTCGCAGCTTGAGATCAATTCAATATATCATTTTAGTACAACAGTTCATCACAATGGCTACCGAGCGTGCGACCTACTCCCATGGTCACCATGAATCCGTTGTCAAAACTCATGCCAGGAGAACCGCGCAGGACTCCGCCGCTTTCCTTCTCCCGCACCTCAAGCGTACTGATAAGATCCTCGACCTAGGATGCGGACCAGGATCAATTACCATCGACTTGGCGCTCGTTGTACCTGACGGCGAAGTGATCGGTGGTGATTCGGTGGCTGCTGTTGTGCAGCAAGCTCAGACTCTAGCAAAAGAGCGTCAAGTCAGCAATGTCTCTTTCCAGCAGATGGACGGCAACCAGCTTCCCTTCGAGGACGGTACGTTTGACGCTGTCTATTGTCACCAGACGCTACAGCATGTTGGCAACCCTAGTTATCTCTTGAAGGAGATGCGCCGCGTCACCAAAAAAGGCGGCTGGGTCGCCGCTCGAGACGCCGACTACAAGGCATTCGCGTGGTTCCCAGAGCACCCCGGGCTCGATCGATGGCTCTCTCTGTATCAGAAGATTGCGAAAGCAAACGGTGCTGAGCCGAACGCTGGAAGGTATCTCCCGTCTTGGGCGAGGGATGCCGGTTTCGCGAGCGAAGATGTGAAATTCTCCTGGAGCGTTTGGAACTACCAAGAGGAAGCGGGCAAAGCTTTCGGTGCTTCCTGGGTTGATCGTGCACTTCATTCGAGTTATGCGACAGGTGCTAAGCAGCACGGTCTTGCGTCCGATGAGGAGATACAGGAGATCTCGAGAGCATGGGACGAGTGGAGCAAGACTGACGATCGGTTTATTGTCATTCCCAGTGGCGAGATACTTTGCCGCGTGCGATGAGCTATTCTTCACAAGTAGATATGCTGTTATGATTTTACGACTGCTTCTATTGCCTTCTCTTACGAATGAGGACTAAATTAGTGAGAACATCAAACGATGCGGAGCAGCTCATTAATCTACACACAGTTGTGACTCGTGACCTGATTCCCCATGCACTTCTCATATCGTCGATCAATGAAGCCAGGAAACATACATTGATATGGAAACTCAGCCTCAAAATGGAACGAACTGTCACCGACTGCTATGGTACTGGTTCCGCTATGTGTAGGAAAAGCTCAGGAGCTCGACCTTCGCTATAATCAGGCCTTTCTCTATCAATTCGATTTCTTCTGGTATAACTTTGTCGTAACATAATCGATTGCCGCTTGCACTAATATCAGGATAGTTAGTAAGATCTCTGCTAAACTTCTTGCATACTCATCTTTGTGTTACAGGGTCTGCTTTGGTTTCCTACTTACCCGTTGAAATATTCTCAGCTTCTTTGTCTGGAATCTCAATGTCGAATTCCTTCTCGAAATCTATCATCATCTCGACGATGTCCAAGCTGTCCGCTCCGAGATCATCGACGAAGCTGGCTGAGTTTGTAACCTAGATTGAGCGAGCGGATAATTAGTATTGGTAAAGAGTGCCTCCTTGGTTTTCCTCGGCCGGAGTACAAACCTCTTCTGAGCGCACACCAAGCTGATCGATAACAATCTTCTTGACACGCTCTTCATATGTTTGAGAACTTTTGACAGCCGCGGTGCGTGCTTCAACCTTGGCTTTGGCTTCCTTGGAGACGAATCTGACTGTCATGGGGTACTGGGAAACACGAGGCGAGTGTGGCTGTGATGCACTGGAACGAGCAGGACGGACAAGACCAAGAATAGGTCTGATAGACGCAGTGCTGACGAACCGAGCGTTAGCCACGATCATACGGCTGATCATGTTCGGGCGGAGAATCGCAGAGGACATGGCGACCGAAGAATAGACTGAGGAATGAAGATTGGGTAACAAGGAGTGAGGTACCTCAACAAGTCAGTCGGGCAGTCCCTATATATACATCCAATACGATCATCATCCTGATACTTGCGTAGACACATGAGTGGGGCCAGTCCGAGCGTTTCACCCAGTGGTCTGTTCGAGACAATCCATGCATAACAGCGGGATGGTATGCATCAAGCCCGCCAGGTTCACTTTATACGGACATTGCACATACACAAAGGAACAGATTATCCACGACATGTCGACTAGAAAGCTCATACCTGAAAACCAGCGGCCGCATGCTATTTGCATCAGGCAGAGGGCAGGTAAGGGAGACCTGATGGTCTTCGAGAAGGTCGGAAGGACTGGTTAGTCGTGTGTTTATAGCAGTGTACACCGCTTGCATATGCTTTCACTGTGATGAGACCTGTCCGTTGCCCTTTGGTCTGTCGGTATGCCTTGGCAGCTTCCAAGTTCATGTCCAGCAGGCCAAAATCTGTGACACAGGCTCAAAGTGAGCATAGAGCGGGGTTTACAAATCGATCGTGCTTGTGAATCATCTGAACATCTCCTAGAATATTTCTATTCATACCCGCCTCACATTACACTTGCGAATATTGCACCTCAGGGCGACCCAGCGGTTTCACCTCAGGCAGAGCAGTGGAGAGGTGTAGCGGTTCTCCCAAGCGATGCCTTTTCCAACAACGTGACCACAGTGCACGCATATCACATTGCGGTTCTCGTCGCAGTCTTCCATGTACACTCAAGCTCCCGACATCCCGGACTCAAGGTCCAGATGGCCGATGATCTCAGAGCAAAGGTCTGTGGATTCTTCGAGCAGCGAGAGGAGCGCAGGGTGCTTTTGCATGGACTCTAGCTTCGTGACGCATCCTTCCACCATGACCTTTCGAGCGAGCTGATCGCTGGTGGTTGTGCCAGTGACGATGATCCTGAGAGCCTCTAGAAAGTCATCGATGAAAGGTCTCGCGGCATCCCCTCGGAGGTGTTTGTGGGCGTCGATGATACCCTCCATGTTGATGCTGGCTGCCAGCTTCAGACTTTCGACCTGGTACTTGTCTGCCACAATGTAGACCATGGCGTGAGGGCGCAGCAGAGAAGCTTCGTTTGCGAGGAACTCGTAATAGGGAAGGTGGTAGATGTGGCGGAGAAGTGCGATCATGGACTCTGGATCATGGTCTTCCAAGTGGAGCTCTTTGGGGCCGCTGTCCTATTGCTTGGATTAGCGAGTGTTTAGACCGAAATGACAAACATACAAGCGCACCTTGAATTGACTGGCGAAGAGTTTGCTGAAGTACTCGGATTGGAGGCATAATACGATCTTATGGGCGCGCACTGTTCGGTCACTGAGTCCGATGTTGAGGTCGGAAAACGTTGCATCGTCAAAGAATGATCTGTACAGCTTGTATCCGGAGGCATGGCCAGTCTGTGAGGCCGCCATGGTCAGATCTGTGACCGGGTTGAACGGTGGCTTTCTCTCCGAGGGAAGGTTTTGTGGTAACGTGGAGTACTTGAATCTGTGGGATTTGCAATAAGTTCAGCCAAGGCTGCTTACTGGCGCGGTATAAGTGAAAGGCGTAGGTAGCATTTTGTGTCAAGGTCAACCATTGCGCTACTCGAGCAGTTACAGATTGATGCAACAGTAATGTCTGTAGGGAGCGGATGAAGCTTTTCGAAGACCTTAACACTTTCGCATGTCATAGTAGTACAAAGCGAACTAACACTACTCTTGTATTCCGGATACTTTTCTTGTCCACGCTCGAGCCGTTATCAGAGCCGTTATCGTACACTCGTTCTTCGTCAACGATGAGCATTATACATGAGGTGATTGGTCCTCTACTTCGCGGCCGCGTCCGAGCCATCGTCCAAGTCCATGCCGTCCTCCTCCCCGTCGCCACTCTCTGGTTCGGCCACGTCGCACTCAGGCTCCGGCACCCAGGTGATTTCCGCCTTGCAATCCAAGCAGCTCGGCCGGCCGATGAACTTGCAGCCCTGGCATTCCCACTCGTCCTCGTAGCGGTATCTACGCAAGTAGTACAGCTGGAAGGGGACGTTGCACTTGCTGCAACTTGGGACGTTGGTGGAGCAGTCGTCGGAGAAGCACATCCAGAACCCCTCGGCCTCGGTTTCGAGGTCTGGATGGCTGATGAGCTGGACTGCGAGCTCCGGGTAGTCCTTGAACAGGGACAGCAGCTCGTTCTGCTTCCTGAAGAAGTCGACGTTCTGGATGATGAAGTCCGTCAAGACTTTGCGAGCTAGGACGTCGCTTGCCGTGGTAACCTCAAGGATGATGTGAAGGGCGCCGAAGAAGTCATCGGAGTTCTTGAAGGAGTCGCAGTATCGCAGATAGCCGCTCTTGTCAGTGTAGGATTTGGCCGTGATGACCTTGCGCATGTTGTCGGCAACTGCCTCCTTGAGTGCGCCGATCTGGTATTTGTCGGCGACGACGTACACTTGAGCGTGTGGCAGCAAGGAGGAAACCCACTTTGAGTTCGCCTCAGCATCGTAGGGAAGGTCGTAGAGGAAGCGGAGGAGCGCAAACATGGCGTCTGGGTCGTCGTCTTGGAGTTCGATCTCGTCGGATCCTGCTTCCTGTTGCAAATTCCAGTTAGAAGAGCTGGTGGATGTAAGAACAATATAATGTGGCTTACCTGGAAGCGGCCAGTGAGCATGTTGGTGAAGTATTCAGAGCCACGGCAAAGCACAGTGCGATGCACGCGTACAGTTTCATCGCCGAGGCGGATAGTGAGGTCCGAGCGTGTCGATTCGTCGACGTAAGCCTTGTATAGCTTTGAAAGAACAGGTTTATACGGCTCAGGCGATGTGAGATCAAAGTGGGAGGGCGAAGCGTTGTTGTCCATGGAAGACTGTTGAGAGTGAGAGGAGGCCATACTGGTAGATTAGATGACGGGTTTGGTGAGAGAGAAGTAGGTATAGATGGTAGTGAGTGAGAAACAGGTACGATGGTGGTGAGAAGGGAGCAGGTATACTGGTAGTGAGGGAAAGAAGATGTCGAAATTGGTAAGAGAGTGAATGTTCGGTGGGTGCTTCAATTGACAAGTGCTGAGGTGCGGCTCATATGTTTATATAACATCCAGGGCTTGGCACGAGGTAGACCGGTGAGCACTGGCACGGTGGGTGAGGTGAAGGCAAAGTGTTTGTGTTTGCAAACGCCAGAACAAAGCTGAGAGAATGGCGTCAAAGTGAAGTGAGATGTTTCCCAACCGTTTGCCTGAAACTACCTACAAGGAAGTGCCACTGTCGATCACGATGTTTTGGCCTGTTATAGACCTAGACAAAGCAAGAAGTCTCACTTGATCAGCCACATCCTGGTGTTTGTCAGCGCAGGTAAAGAAGGAGCAGTGAGACCAAAGGAAAGCTCACCTCAACTGTGGCAAACCTCTTCAGCTTCGTTGCCTCTCTCGCGGCCTCTCTCTTTCCCTCGGGAAACTTCATGCCCCACTCGGTCATGAGAAGGCCAGGTGCCACTGAGTTGACGC
>Ga0265797_10007117_pt1 | contig 15463 bp, 9 predicted proteins | sample P2T30metagenome_FD_192433 | JGI IMG/M metagenome (GOLD analysis project Ga0265797, IMG submission 192433) | Plant litter microbial communities from East Loma Ridge, Irvine, California - P2 T30 | ecosystem: Environmental > Terrestrial > Plant litter > Unclassified | place: USA: California... | reverse complement strand
GCGGATGAAGGCCTTGCCGACCATGCCGAAGTTCTGGCGGCGGGTTTCGGCGTCGTGGATGGTCACGCCCAGCACGACCTTGTCGACGTCGGCCGGGACCTTGGTCAGGTCGATGGTGACGAACTCGTCGTCGCCGTCGCCGGCGCCGGTGGTGTTGTCGCCCGAGTGAACGATCGAGCCGTCGGCCGATTTCAGGTTGTTGTAGAAGATGAAGTCGCTATCCGAACGGACCTTGCCCGACGAATTGAGCAGGAATACCGCGCCGTCGAGGTCGAAGGCGGCACCATCGGTGGCGCGAATATCCCAGCCGAGGGCGACTTTCAGCGACGTCAGGCCTGGGGCTTCTTTCGACAGGTTGACGTTACCGCCTTTTTGCAGACTGATTGCCATGATGAGACTCTCCAGATAAATGAACACCGGGTTGCAAACGCAGCGAGCTGGTGTTCTGCCACTCGCCGCGGATTCCAGGCCGCCCCCACCGGGAGCGGCCATCGTCGTTTACGCGCCGCTTTCCAGCGCCGCGTGTTTCTTCTTGTATTGCAGCGAGCTCCACAGCGAAGCCAGGATGAAGGCCACGCCGACACCGCCGGTGATCAGCTCTGGCACGTGCCACTTCATACTGGCCAGCATGATCACGGCCAGGATGCCGATCGCATAGTGCGCGCCGTGCTCGAGGTAGACGTATTCGTCCAGCGTGCCTTTGCGCACCAGGAACACGGTCATCGAACGCACGAACATCGCGCCGATCGCCAGACCCAGCATGATGATCACGACGTCGCTGGTGATCGCGAAGGCGCCGATCACGCCGTCGAACGAGAACGAGGCATCCAGCACTTCGAGGTACAGGAAACCGCCGATACCGCCCTTCTTGACCGCATCGCCCACGGCGCCGGCTTCGGATTCGCTCTTTTCCAGCATGCTGCTGAGCATATCGACACCCACATACACCAGGATGCCCCACATGCCGGCGATCAGGACCACCATCTTCTGCGCTTCATCAACATAGGTCATGCTGAACAGCAACGCGGCGATCGCGATCATTACGGCGATCGAGGACACCTTGCCCAGCGCGCCGATCTTGGCTTCGAAGTTGCCCAGCCAGTGGGTTTCCTTCTCGTCGTCGAGCATGAAATTGAGGAACACCAGCAGCAGGAACATGCCGCCGAAGGCCGCCACTTCAGCGTGGTGGTTGGTCAGGTGCAGCGAGAACGCCTTTGGATCCGACAACGCCAGGTTCCATACTTCCATCGCGCCCAGGTCCGCGGCCACGGCCACGATCACCAGCGGGAACACCAGGCGCATGCCGAACACGGCGATGATGATGCCGATGCCGAGGAACAGCTTGATCCAGAACTCGTCCCAGTTCTTCAGCACCGAGGCGTTGACCACGGCATTGTCGAACGACAGCGAGACTTCCATCACGGCCAGGATGGCGGCCACGCCCAGCGCGGTCACCAGGCCGGTCATGCCGTCATGCTCGAAACCCCACCAGGCGGCCAGCGCCAGGCAGACTGCGGTCACGATGAATGACCAGGTAAAGTACTTCATAAGTTTTTCCCTCTTATAAGTTGTAAGCCAACGGAGTCGGCGGGTTGCATTGTATAGCTTGGCAATTTATTGAAAAAGCGAAGATAATCGAAATATTACTTCCGAAAAACAGAAGACATGAACCACTCTCCTCCCAATTTTCGCCATCTATATTACTTCTGGGTGGTCGCCAAGGAAGGCAGCATCACGCGCGCCGCCGAACGCCTTGGCCTGGCGATCCAGACTGTCAGTACGCAGCTTACCTTGCTCGAGCAGGCTTTTGGCAAAGCACTGTTCACCCAACAGGGCCGGCGCCTGGTCCTGACCGAGGCCGGCCGCCTGGCGTTGTCGTATGCCGACCAGATTTTCCTGCTCGGCGAGCAGATGCAAGAGGCGCTCGACGCCTCGGACAGCGCCCGCATCCGGCTCGCGGTCGGCATCTCCGATTCGCTGCCCAAGTTTACCGCCTACCGCCTGCTCGAGGTCACCACCCAGCTCGCCATTCCCGTGCGCCTGGTCTGCCATGAAGACGAATACGAGAGCCTGCTGGGCGACCTGGCCCTGCACAAGCTCGACGTGGTGCTGACCGACCGTGCTGTGCCGACCGGGACCACCCTGCGCGTATTCAGCCACCTGCTGTCCGAGAACGAGATGTACGTGGTCGGCGCCCCGGTCCTGGCGCGCAACTACCGCAAGGACTTCCCGGCCTCGCTGCACGGCGCCCCGATCCTGCTCCCGACCCGCAACAATGCCCTACGTGGCAAGATCGACGACTGGTTCGAGCGCCACGCGATCCGGCCCGACGTGGTGGGCGAGTTCGAGGACAACGCGCTGCTCAACACGTTTGGGCGGCGCGGCCTGGGCCTGTTCTTCACCCCGGCGGCGCCGGCCACCGACATCAAGGTGCAACTTGGCGCCGAACTGGTGGGCCGGGTGCCCGAGGTGCGCGAGCATTTCTATGCGATCTCGAACGAACGCAAGATCAAGCACCCGGCGGTCGAGGCGATCCTGGCAGCGGTGCACAAGGAGGCGCTGGCGGGCGAGTAACGATGCAAGGGGCTGTACAATGGCCTTTGGCTTTGCCTTTTGTTAATTATGGAAAACATCTTATTCCTCGTTCTCGCCTTCTTCCTGGTGGCGTTGAACGGCTTCTTCGTGGCGGCCGAGTTCAGTATCGTCACGCTGCGCAAGACCCGCGTGCGCGCGATCGCCAAGACCACCGGCCTGCGTGGACGCATCCTGTCCAAGGTCCACGGCCAGCTCGACGCCTACCTGTCGGCCTGCCAGCTCGGCATTACACTGGCCTCGCTGGGCCTGGGCTGGGTCGGCGAACCGGCCTTCGCCAGCCTGCTCGAGCCGGTATTCGCCTTCGTTGGCGTCACCTCCGAAGAACTGATCCACGGTGTGTCCTTCGTGGTGGCGTTCTCGGTGATCTCGTTCCTGCACATCGTGGTCGGCGAACTGGCGCCCAAGACGCTGGCGATCCGGCTGCCCGAATCGGTGGCCCTGTGGTGCGCCATGCCGCTGTATGGCTTCTACTGGGCGATGTACCCGGCGATCTATGTGTTGAACGCCAGCGCCAACGGCGTGCTGCGCATGGCCGGCCTGGCCGGCGCCGGCGGCCACGACACCCATTACTCGCTCGACGAGCTCAAGCTCATCCTGCGCACCAATACCAATACCACCACGCCGGGCGAAAAGATCACCCAGGACGACCGCAACATCCTGGCCCAGTCGCTCGATTTCAGCACCCTGCAGGTGTCCGAGCTGATGCGGCCGATCAACGAGGTCAGCGCCCTGTACGCCAGTCGTTCGCTCGAAGAAAACCTGGAAACCGTACGCCGCAACCGTTTTTCGCGCTACCCGTATTTCGACGACGAAGGCGAAGAAGTCATCGGCATCATCCACCTGAAAGACCTGTATTTCGCCCAGCAGGCGGGGCGCCCGGTGACCGACCTGACGCAATTCCTGCGCCCGGTCGAGTCGATCTCGGCGCGCACCCCGGCCCAGGACATCTTCCGGCGCTTCCGCGGCGGCGCGCCGCACTTCGCCCTGATCGGCGAGAAGGGCAAGCGCCCGGTCGGCTTCGTTACCCTGGACAACCTGCTGGGGGCGATGGTGGGCGAAATCCGCGATGAATTCCGGATGAACGAAAACGACTGGCTCAAGCAGGCCGACGGCACCTGGATCGGCAAGGCCAGCCTGCCGATCTTCTCGCTCGAACGCCTGCTGGGCATCGACATCGACAACGAGCAGATGGGCCTGGAAGACGTGGAATCGGTGGGCGGCCTGCTGATGGAAAAACTGGGCGACATCCCCAAGCAGGGCCAGCGTATCGAGTTCCCGCAATTCGATGTCGTGGTCAAGAAGATGAATGGGCCGCGCATCCTGCTGGTCAAGGTGATACCGCAATTGACCCGCTCAGGAGCTGACGCCGATCGCGACTGAGCCACATTTCATGCGCTTAGCATGGCGATATTGCTGACTTTACCGTTAATTGATGTTATTTTTAATACATTGCTGCACAAGAATTATTAGAACGCATCCATGTCTGTCCTGATTCGCAACAATGTCCATGTGGCCGGCCAGGGAGCGGCCACGATGGTATTCGTCCACGGTTTCGGTTGCGACCAGACCATGTGGCGTTTCATGACGCCCGCCTTCGCGGGGCGTTTCCGCACCATCACCTACGACCTGGTCGGCAGCGGCGGCTCGGACCTGGCCGCCTACGACCGCGCCAAGTATGCGTCGCTGCACGGCCATGCCGACGACCTGCTCGAAATCATTGATGAATTCGCCACCGGTCCGGTGGTCCTGGTGGGCCACTCGGTGAGCGCCATGATCGGGATGCTGGCCGCGATCGCCGCACCCAAGCGCTTCGCGGCACAGGTCATGATCGGGCCCTCGCCCTGCTACATCAACGACGGCGACTATGTCGGCGGCTTCAGCCGCGACGACATCCGCGAGCTGCTCGACACCATGGACGATAATTTCATCGCATGGTCGCAGAACCTGGCCCCGGCCATCATGGGCGCGCTCAACCGGCCCGACCTGCGCGAGGAACTCACCAGCAGCTTTTGCCGCAACGATCCCGAGATCGCGCGCCATTTCGCCTGCGTTACCTTCTTGTCCGACCACCGCGATGACGTGCCCAAATCGACCGTCCCGGCCCTGATCCTGCAATGCAGCGACGACCTGATCGCGCCGCGCCCGGTGGGCGAATGGCTACACCGCCACCTGCCCAACAGCAGCCTGGCGCTGATCGACAACGTCGGCCATTGCCCGCACATGAGCACGCCGAACGCCTGTTCGCGCGCGATCGACGTCTTCCTCGCGCAAACGCTGCGCTAGTCCACCATGAACCTCGCGCCGCCCGCCGCCGATGCGCTCTTTGAGCACGCGGCGTGCGGATTGCTGGCGACCGATGCCGATGGACTGATCCTGCACGCGAACGCCACCCTGCACGCCTGGCTCGGCGTGCAGGCGGGCGCGCTGGCCGGCAAGCTGCGCTTCTGCGACCTGCTGTCGGTAGGCGCCCGCCTGTTCCACCACACCCGCTGCGTGCCGCTGCTGCAGCTGGATGGCGCGGTGAACGAGGTGCAGCTCGACCTGCACGCTGCCGATGGCAGGCGCATCCCGGTGCTGGTCAATATCGCGCGCCGGCGCGACGGCGACGACGCCGCCCCGGTCGACCACGTGGCCGTGTTCAGGTCGACCCAGCGCCATGCCTACGAACACGCGCTGCTCGAAGCGCGCAAGGTGGCCGAGGAGGCGCTCGAGGCCACCCGCGCGGCCGACCTGCAACTGCAGGCGCTGAACCTGCAACTGACGGCGGCCGACCGCCGCAAGGATGAATTCCTGGCCACACTGTCGCACGAGCTGCGCAACCCGCTGGCGCCGATGCGCAGCGCGCTCGACGTCTTCAAGCTCAAATACGGCAATGTCAGCGATGAACGCCTGATGCAGGCCTTCGAGCGCCAGCTGGGCCACCTGACGCGGCTGGTGGACGACCTGATGGACGTCTCGCGCATCACCCAGAACCGGATGCAGCTGCGCCGAGGCCCGGTCGAGCTGGGCCCGCTGGTGCGGGGCGCGGCCCAGGACATGGCCGCGACCATGGCGGCGGCGCGCCACACGCTGCGCCTGGCGCTGCCGGAGGCGCCGCTGGTGGTCGACGGTGACGCTACCCGCCTGGCGCAAGTGGTGATCAATCTGCTGGCCAATGCCGCCAAGTACACGCCGGACGGCGGCCTGATCGAAGTCGAACTCGCCTGCGCGGACGATCACGCCGCGCTGCGCGTGCGCGACAACGGGATCGGCATCCCGGCCGATGCTCTGGGCGCCGTCTTCAATATGTTCGCCCAGCTCGAGCCGGCGCTCGACCGTGCGCGCGGCGGTCTGGGCATCGGGCTGGCGCTGGCGCGCGGCATCGTCGACCTGCATGGCGGCGAGATCCTGGTCGAGAGCGCCGGGCCGGGCCTGGGCAGTGCATTCACCCTGCGCCTGCCGCTGGTCGCGGGCTGCGCCACGCCACAGGAACCGGCGGCGCCGGCGGCGCTGGCCGCACCGATGCGGGTGATGGTGGTGGACGACAGCCTCGATACCGCCGAAACCATGGCGCTGGCGCTGGAACTGTTCGGCTGCGAGACGCGCATGGCGCACACTGCCGCCGCGGCGCTGGAACTGGCTAGTGAATTCGCGCCGCATGTCGCCCTGCTCGATATCGGGCTGCCGGACTATAACGGTTATGAGCTGGCCCGACGCCTGCGGGCCCTGCCCGTTGGGCTGGACGTCACGCTGATCGCCGCCACCGGCTGGGGACAGGAGAAGGACCGGACGCTGGCGCTCGATGCCGGTTTCGATCATCATCTGACCAAGCCGATCGATTTCGAGCAGTTGCGCATGCTGCTGCGGTGAGCGGCTTTTAACGTCGAACCAGACCCATGACTATTCCATTTATTGTTCCTGCCCGGCTCGCGCCTGGGCTGCTGTGCCTGGCCTTGCTGATGCAAGCTGGCACGGCGGCTGCCTGCGAGCGCCGCTATCCCGAAGCCAATAAAGATGACCGCACCCGCCACGTCGCACTGTCGGCGCGCTGGCCGGACGCCCAGATCCTGCAGACCCTGCGGCTGCAGGTCGATCGGGCCGAGGTCAAGCAGACCGAAGGCAAGGAATCGCTCAAGTCGGAGTATGGCTACTTCGGACGCTCGGTCGTGATCACGCGCTCGGCGAAGGATGGGGTCGAGGTGCAGTTGCTGGAAAAAGGCAGGGACAAGCTGGTGTGGAAGCTGGGTAGCTGCTGATCGAATAGCATCGTTGAGCCACGATCCAGCACGGCGCGACCTTGCAAGGGCTTGCGCTTTGTCATCGTCTCATCGCAGTTTAATGCATACAGTCAAGAAGTTCGGTGCGCGTTCAGACGCACTCCAACGACTTCAGGACGACTGCGATGACCGACCTGCATGCCCTGCTGGACACCCACCAGGCAACCCGCCTGCTGCGCATCTCGTTTCCGCGGAACGACGGGCCGCAGGTCAAGCTGATGGTGAACCGGTTCACCGGCACGGAGTACTTGTCGCGCGACTTCGAATTCAAGTTGGAACTCCTGAGCGACGACGCCAGGATAGAACTCGAGGCGATGCACGGCAAGCTGCTGTGCGTCTCGCTGGTACAGGCTGACGGCAGCCTGCGTCCATTCAACGGTTACGTCACCTCGTTCAGGCTGGTAAAGACGGATGGCGGCGTCGCGTTCTATGAGGCGGTGATCGTGCCGTGGCTGGCGTACACGCGCCTGCGCCGCAACAATCGCTTGTTCCATGCGCAAAGCCTGCGCGAGCAGGCGGAGACGATCTTCGGCGGCTATCGCCGTTTGCTTGCGTGGGAGTGGAAAGTCGCTGGCGAACAGCCGCAGTTCACGATGTCCACCCAATGGGACGAGACCGATCACAACTACCTGTGCCGGCGCTGGGAAGCGGCGGGTTACTGCTATTGGTACGAACAGAGCAGCGAAGGCCATACGCTCAGGGTCTGTGACGATACCCGCGGCGCAGCGCCGATCGACGCAGCGTCGCCCGGCATACGCTTCCACGGCGCCGGTGGCGCAATTGAGGAGGACGCAATCAGCGACTGGAGCCCACTGCGCCAGTGGGCCTCTGGACAAGTGACGGTCAGTGGCTTTGACTTCAAAGATCCACGCGCGATCCATGCCGATACCGTCACGATCAACCAGCAGGGCGATATTCCGCGGCTGGAGGTGCACAGCTATGAAGGGCATTACGGCTTCAAGTACCAGTCCGGCGCCTTGCGGCTTTCGCAGTTGCGCATGGAAGAAATCGAAGCCCGCGGCAAGCTGTACGAAGCACGAGGCAACAACCGGCGCGTCGCTCCGGGCAGGTGGTTCAAGCTGCTCGGCCATTTCAGCGAAAGCGGAGACAGCGAATTCCTGATCCTGGAAGTCCATCACGAAGCCAGCAATAATTACCTGCAAGGTAAGAACGCGCCTTCTGAATACAGGAACCGCCTGCTCTGCCAGGATAAGGCCTTGCCCTGGCGGCCAGGACGCGGTTTCAACAGCCTCGACACCAGACTGCTGGCGCTGCAGACCGCCATCGTGGTCGGCCCGCAGGGCCAGGGCAGCCTCAACGTGGACCAGTTCGGACGCATCCAGGTCAAGTTTCACTGGGACCGGGACGAAAGCAGTAGCTGCTGGGTACGGGTAAGCAGCAACTGGGCGGGCGGCGAGAAGGGCTTTACCAGCCATCCGCGGGTTGGCTCGGAAGTGATCGTGCAATGGCTCGACGGTAATCCCGACCATCCGATCGTGACCGGCTCCGTGCACAACCAGCGCTATATGCCGCCGTGGAAGCTGCCCGAGCAGCGGGCGTTGATGGGACTCAGGAGCCGCGAACTGACTGCCGAGGGCGGCAACACACCAGGCGGGCGCAGCAACCATCTGGTATTGGATGACACCCAGGGGAAGATCCAGGCGCAACTCAGGAGCGACCATCTCGCCAGCCAGCTCAGCCTCGGCCATATCAACCGCATCGACGACAATGCCGGACGCAAGGGCGCGCGCGGCCAGGGCTTCGAACTGCGTTCCGATGGCATTGGTGCGGTACGCGCGCAGCAGGGCCTGCTGATCAGTACCGAAGGACGGCCCAATGGCCGGGCCCACATCACCGATATGGAAGAAACGCTGGCGCGCATGGCACAGGGGCAAGAGCTGCACGACAGCCTGTCGCAGTCGGCGCAGCAGGCGCAGGCGCACCAGCCTGGTGACCAGGACCAGGTCGTTGCCGCGCTGCGGGAACAGGTCGAGGCGATCAAAGGCCAGGGTGGCTCGCCGGAGCAAGGCGAATTTCCGGAATTCAGCGCTCCTCACCTGACCTTGGCCAGCCCTGCCGGCATCGAAACCAGCTCGCAGGGCTCCACCCATCTGATGAGCGTGGAGCACACCGCCGTGACCAGCGGCGGCCATGCCAGCCTGAGCGCAGGAAAGAGCCTGCTCGTGAGCGTCAAGGAAGCGGTGCGCATGTTTGCCTACAAGGCTGGCATGAAGCTGGTGGCGGCCGGCGCCGACATCGACATCACCGCCTTGAAGGACAGCGTCAACATCCTGGCCAAGCTCAACATCACCCATACCGCCAACCGGATCACGATCACGGCGAAGGAAGAAGTGGTGATCAACGGCGGCACCAGCTTCAGCCGCTGGAACGCATCGGGAATCGTCCATGGCACCAGCGGCACCTGGCGCCAACACGCGGAAAAACATAGCTTCGTCCCCGGCAAGAGCGAAGGCACGCCGGCCTTGCCGCAGACCGTGCAGCTGTCGCCGGGGCAGCTTGACCTGGTTCACCAGTACGTGGGCCTTGAAGGCGGCAAGAAGCAAGGCATCCGGCAAGGCGGCTACACCGTCGTCGATGCCGAAGGTGGCGTTCACCAGGGGACGCTTGATGGCGACGGCTTTGCCAGCGTAGCCGGCCTGCCGATGGGAATGGCCACGATCAGCTACGGCAAGGACCCACGCGATCCATGGGATGAAGACAGTTACTTTGGCGGGGGAAGCGAATGGCCGACGGTGGCGCCGCCAGAGGCTGGCGCCGATGCGGCGGTAGCCAGGCTCAACGGAGCAGCGGGCAAGTTCACCGCCATTGCGCAAGCGGCCGAGCGTGCGGCAAGTGCGGTGCAGTCGCTGAAAAAAGAGGGCGCGCAAGCACTGGTGGCGCCGGTCGCGTCCACCCTCGGCTTGCCCGGATCGCTGCCGCGCACTGGCACTGACGTCGCGCCCGCGGTGATGAAGCGTTTCATCCTATAGAAAGCCAGCATGAGCGAATCCGCGCAAGCCCCGTCCACGGCCGCCGAACGCGCGCCAGAAATCGCAGTTGCTCCGCTCAACACCATCGACCAGCGAGACATCGGCGCCGGCGCCGCCGCCTTCGACAAGTGGCTGCGCAAGATCAGCGACGACTACGTCACGCTCGAGCGCCTGAGCACCGTGGCTGGCAGCCTGCCGGTGATCGGCAACATCATGGCGCTGATCGACGCCATCGTGGACATGGTGGGCGTGACTCAGAAGTACATCGATAAGAAGGAAGTCGATTTCCTGCAATGGGTAAGCCTGGGCATCAACCTGATCGGTGTCGTTCCGGTGCCGCCGGCGATGAGCGCTGCGCGCATGAGCCTGCGGCCGGCACTGCACCTGGTCCGGCAAAAGCTGGCACTGGGCGTCAAGGATCTGGGCACGGCGCTGATCGAAGTACTCATCGTGCACATCAACGCCACGCTGGCTGGCGAGATCGAGACCTTTGTCGACAGTGCGATGGGCAAGCTGGCAGGCATCCTGGACGATTGCGCCGACACCGCCGACGGCATTGCCGACGATCTGATCAAGCTCCTCAAGCGCTGCATCGGCGACGAGCCGCTGTTCGAGGTGCCTTCTCCGGCCGAAGTGGAAGACAAGCTGCACTCTCCCGACGTGAAGAGCAGCTGGCGCCGCATGCTTGGCGCCCTGAGCCGGGAGTGCAAGCAAGTTGCCAACTTCGCGGTCGCAGCGGCAGCCAGCCGCCTGCCGCAGAGCGCCTTGGCGGGCGTGACCGACATCATCGGCAACCTGACAGATTTCAAGCTGGCGTTTCGCGGCAAGCTCGCCGCACTGGCCGACGAAAAGACGCAGATGAGCATCCGGTGGATGCTGATGCGGCTGCGCGACGCGGTCATCAAGCACAAGAGGCGGTATCCGGCGCTGGTCCCATCAAGCAAGGGTGCTGATCACAAGAAGAACAATCCCGGCCACGACCTGGGCGCCACCAGCCGGCAACATCCGGCCAAGGGCGACGCCAACGCCTGCAAGCTGTGCCCCGCAAAAGGCGGCACCGCGCACTCGATCAGCTTCGCCACGGGCGCCGAAACCTTCACCCACACTGACTTCGTTCTGGATGCGCCGCTCCCCATCGAATGGAGCCGCACCTATCGCAGCCAGCTGAGCGCCTATGACCGCGGCAACCTCGGCGCGCGCTGGCTCACCCCGTACAGCACCCGTATCGACGTCGTTGGCCAAGGCAAGCCCACCGCCCTGCTCTATCATGCCGCCGACGGCCGCAGCCACCGCTACCCGTGGCTGGGCGTCGGCCAGCGGCACCATGATGCGGTCGAGCAAATCACGCTCACCCGCATGAGCGCCACCCTGCTCACGATCGACTTCGGCAAGCCTCTGCCAGAAGGCATACCAAGTCCTTGGCGCGAAACCTACGAGCTGGTCGACACGGTGCGCGCCAAGGTAGCCGACCTGGGCAAGGAACATTTCCGGCTGATCGCGCTGCATTCCCGCGACGGCGCCGCCCTCGGCCTGCGCTATGACCACGTCATCGCCTCTGGCCCGTACGAAGGCGAGGCAGTACTCAGCGACATCATCAGCAAGCAGGGCGAGACCATCGTCGCCCATGCCGGCACCCAGATCGACGTTGACAGCGGCTGCATCCGCGCGCTCTGGGAGATCAAGGATGGCAAGCTGCTGCGCCAGCTTGCTGCCTATGACTACGACGAGCACGGCGACCTGATCCGCGCTCAGGACGAGAACGCTGCTGCCTGGCAGTACCAGTACGACCGCCACCTCATCACCCGCTACACCGATCGCACCGGGCGCGGCATGAACCTCGCCTATGACACGAGCATCGACAGCGGCGCTCACGCCAAAGCGATTCGCGAATGGGCTGACGACGGCAGCAACGACACCCGGCTTGAATGGGACAAGAACATTCGTCTGACCTACGTCCTTGACGCGCTTGGCCAGGAGACCCGCTACTACTACGACATCTCCGGCTACACCTACCGCATCGTGTATCCGGACGGGCGCGAGGAATGGTTCTATCGCGACGACGCCAAGAACATCGTCCGCCACATCAGCGCCGACGGCAGCAGCGAGCACCACCGTTACGATGCACACGGCAACCTGCTCACCCACACCCGCGCCGATGGCAGCCAGGTCCACTTCGAGTATGACGGCCAACACCGCGTCACCGGCATCCGCGATGCCGAAGGCGGCATCTGGAAACGCGACTACGATGCCCAGGGCCACCTGGTCGAGGAGTCAGACCCGCGCGGCAACAAGACGCAGTATGCCTACGACAAGGCTGGTCGGCCGGTCGAAGTCACCGATGCCAAGGGTGGCGTCACGAAGCTCGCTTACACTTCGGACGGTCAGCTCGCGGGCTATACCGACTGTTCCGGGCACAGCAGTCAATGGGAATACGATGGCCGCAAACGCCTGATCAAGAGCATCGATGCGGTCGGCAACGTCACCCGCTATCGCTATACGCCAATCAATGCTGAAACGCTGGCGCAAGCGCACAGCGAGGGCAGTGACAGCGGCAATCATCCCGGCCAGCTTGAAGCCGTCACCCACCCAGACGGTACTCAGGAGCAGCTGCGTCACGACGCCGAAGGCCGGCTGCTTGCGCACACCGACGCGCTTGCGCGCACCACGGCCTATCGCTACACCGCGACAGGACTGATCGCGAAGCGCATCGATGCCCTTGGACATGGCCTGCACTATCGGTGGGATGCTCTTGGCCGCTTGTCCGCGCTGGAAAACGAGAATGGTAGCGTCAATCGCTTCCGGTATGACCCGGCCGGCCGGCTGCTGCAAGAACTGGGCTTTGACGGCAAGTCTACCGAGTACCGCTACGATGAATCCAGCGGCGTGCTGGCAGAAACCGTCGAAGCAGGTGTGACCACGCGACTTGAATTCGATCCCATGGGTCGGCTCACGCAACGCCGGGCCGCTACGCCCGGCCAGCTAGAGCAAGTCGAGACCTTCGCCTACAACGCCAATGGCCAGTTGGCCGAAGCGCAGAACGAACACGCCAGGCTGCAATGGTTCTACGACGCCGTTGGCAATCTGGTGCGTGAGCATCAACACTATCAGGGCCCGTTCCATCCCGAGAAGCGCACCGCGGTCTGGCACCACCAGCACGACGAACTCAACCAACGCATCGGCACTACCCGTCCCGATGGCCACCGGATTGAATGGCTGACCTATGGTGCTGGCCATGTGCACGGCCTGCTGCTTGACGGGCAAGAGCTTGTTTCGTTCGAGCGCGATGCGCTGTATCAGGAAACTCGCCGTACCCAGGCCAACGGCCTGTTGCAGACGATGACGTATGACCTGGCTGGCCGCCTGATTGAACAGCAGCTTGGCACTATTGCGAAGATTAGCCAGAAGGATCGGCATTCTTATGCCGATACATACCGTCCCGACGTACAAGTCGGCATGCAAGCTGCGATCCTTCGGCGTTACCGCTACGACCCATCAGGTCAACTGACCAGCCTCGAGGACAACCGGCGCGGTCGCATCGAATACCGTTACGACCCAGTCGGGCGGCTGCTGGCGGCAAACAGCATTTTGGGACAGGAAACCTTTGCCTTTGATCCAGCTGGCAACATCCAGGCAGCCGTCACTGAGCAATATGAGCCCTCCACTTCACGTGCCCCACTGCCAAAGCTGCTGGACAACCTGCTAAAGGAATATGCCGGCGTCAGCTACGACGACCGCGGCAACGTCGTCAGACGCACCCAAGACGGCTTGCGATCCGAGTATGAATGGGATGCGTTTAATCGGATGGCCTGCGCCACAACCTGGCAGGGCGTGACCATCTTTGCCTACGATCCGCTAGGGCGGCGTATCGCCAAGCACAGCAAAGAAGTGGGAGACACTCCCCTGCGGAAGACGACCCGGACCATGTACGGCTGGGATGGCGATACGCTAGCGTGGGAAAGTAGCGTGTATGGGGGCCATGGTGCGGTGGAACGGACCGTGCACTACGTGTATGAGCGTGACAGCTTTGTGCCGCTAATGCAGGCAACCCGAAGTCGCGCGATTCGACTGGCGCCCACTACCGATGTCAAATCGCTGATGGTGAGCAACGGCAGCAAGTACGATATTGCGCTTGACCCATTATGGAACGGCGAGTTAGAGCAGGAAGCCGAGCAATTCGTTAAGGATGAAATCGCTTTTTATCAGTGCGATCATTTGGGCACGCCGCAAGAATTGACCGACCATGAAGGCAAGGTCGCATGGTCAGCGCAGTACAAGGCTTGGGGGCAAGCCAAGGAAGTGCTCAGTGAGGCGGCGCACCGGGCCGGGATGCGCAATCCGATTCGGTTTCAGGGACAGTATTTTGATGATGAAACAGGGCTACATTACAACCGCTACCGATATTATGATCCAAACGTCAAACGTTATATAACTTCTGATCCTATTGGCCTATTAGGTGGAATAAACACTTATCAGTACGCGCCTAATCCAACGGGTTGGATTGATCCTTTGGGTTTAAGGAAGAAGAAAAATGCAGACTGCCCAACCTGTAGTGGCACGCCATGTCGAGGCTCGAACAATCCGGCGCGCGGCGCAGAAGAATTCCAAAGTTCCGATGCGTACCCTAATAAGGACAATTGGTCAAATGTGATGTTACCTAAAGGCACAATAGTCTACACGTTGTATCCTTTCGGTGCAACACCTGGCGGTTTCTTCGCTGACGAGTCTACTCTTGCCGAATCAAAGAAATCAGTTAGTGCCTATCATGAGGCAACGCAAGTAGGACATTCTGGGAATTCTCGTCACTTCAAGTTCAGCGCAAGGCAAAAGGTCCGAGCGTTCAAGCTCAAAGAAGATCTTTGTGTTGGGAAATCTTACGCTCTGGCAAATGACCAATATGGGCCGAGCGGAGGAACGCAATATTATATTGGCTCAAAAGATAGGAAAAAAATGAAAAAAGGATCACTTATGGACCTGACAAATCTATGATTAAATTTAAAGAAGGAGAAATAAATATTGGCGAGCAAAACATTCTCGCACTTTCCAATGGCGACTTCGAATCTCTCGCCGAAAGCGGTACAATTGAAAAGAGAAAAGATGCAGTTGGGACTTACTATTACCTAGAAAATGAAGCAGACGGCATGAGATTTGGCGTCTTCATCAGTTTGCGAGAAAAAAGGGTCAATTGGGTTCGATTAAGCCGGCTAGACAGCCCTTGCAAAGGATGGGACGACGCAAGTGGAAAAGCTATGATGGATGAATATCGACTACTTCTGAATTTTTTAGAAAAGCAGATCGGCGATTTGCCTGATAATAAAAAAAATAGGAAAAGTACGTGGCGCGTTAAGTGGGGACAACTCGAAGTAAGCTACGAACCACGTGCCTATCAGGCAGATATTTTCATGAAGCCTGAATGAGGTCATTTGAAATGAACTTTTGCGATTTTCATTGCAAGGGTTCTCGCTAGGGAAGCGCTGATCAATTAACGATTTTTCGGCGCATCCGCAGTTTTTGGTGACGTGGTCGCCTCGCACGTTGCGATAGGTTTCTTGACGCCGCTACGGCGAACTTTTCAGCAAATTGGCAGTTTTCCTTGCGCCTTTTGGCACTCAGGACGCACTTCGG
>Ga0265797_10007116_pt1 | contig 15465 bp, 14 predicted proteins | sample P2T30metagenome_FD_192433 | JGI IMG/M metagenome (GOLD analysis project Ga0265797, IMG submission 192433) | Plant litter microbial communities from East Loma Ridge, Irvine, California - P2 T30 | ecosystem: Environmental > Terrestrial > Plant litter > Unclassified | place: USA: California... | reverse complement strand
CCCCCCCCAGAGACAAGACGTTCCAGACCACATTCATCATCTGCACGCGAAAAACTTAGCTCCGGAGCGACGCACCTTCAAACGTGCTGCTTCCACGGTACGAGAAACTGTTCCCCCCACGGCGGAGAAAATCGGGTCTGCAGTCTGTAGGGCTAGAGGCAAGGTTTAAGGGATTTTCCGCTTTTGGGTTTTGCGGTAGGATGTCGGCGGAAGCTTGAGTTGACGGTACTTTACGGCACTGTAACACTATTGAAGTGAAGAAGAGTGTTTCTTGGGATGCGTAGGCTTTTTTTTTTCTTGACGTCGTTTGTGGAATTGTTATTTTTGAGAATGACGTTGATGATGCAATGAAGATATGATGGGATCTTATTTTGGGGTCGTTTGTGAGAGGATGGACGGGGGATTTGAGATGATATCAGAAGAGACCTTCATCACTTCCGATTATGGTGGTTGCTATCCTCGATTCTGCGATCCTGAGAACTACAGTACACGCTTAGGATCTCGTGCACCACGTCAAGCAAGTGACTACTTCGCCTCCAGATACTCCACGCTCAAACCCTCTCCATCAAAGTTCTCACCATCCTCACTGTCATTCTCATCCACCCCATCAAGTCCGGCCTGTCTCTTGGTCCGTTTCTTTGACTTGGTCGCCCCGTTCGTCAAAGTCCCAACTCCCTGAGGCCCAACAAGCTCTCCGTTCTCAAACTTCCAACCTTTGCTCTGCATATCCCTCCACTGCCTTGCGATTTTGACTCTGACAAGATCACCTGTGGCAACCGCATCCTCGAGTGAGTCGTGTCCACGATCTCCACCCATCTGGATATCTCGCTCAAGATACTTCTTCGTGAGCATTTTGAGGCCGTAGCGCATAGGTAAGCCACGCGGGTGAGGATAAAGGAGCATCGTGTCGATGATGTTGGGGTGGCAGAGACGGGTGGCGTTGAGGTCGTTCTCAATCGCGTGACCGATGAGTGGAGTGTTTGGAGTAAGGAATGAGCATAGAAGTTCACGCGCTTTCTGAGGGTTGTCGACGATAGGGAGAGGTGGTGGATTTGCGCTTGGACCCTGCGATTCCGATGGTGGTTGCCATTCGGCGTACGGGATTGCACTGGCGAAATGCTCTGGCCAGACACCGGAGAAGCGACTGTTGAGTTCGATGATGGTGCCCAGAGGTCGAACGAGCACGTCGAGAAGGGGCTCATGCTCCGGCCAGCTGACGGCAGTGATGCGAATGAGCTCCAGACCAAAGGCTGTGTAGCCCATTTCGCAGTCAAAGCCGACAGCGCCGACCACTCTACCCTTGCGATCTTTCGCCGGGTTTGGGTTCTCTGGAGTCGTGATGAAAGGAAGCACTGCTGCGAGTCGTGCAGGGCTGCTGGTCTTGAAGACATGGTCCTCAGCTGTGGTGCAACCTTGAGAACCGACTGGCTCCTGGCAACATGGGTAGTACGGCTGATTGCCACCTGTGTAGAAGTCTGTCTTTTGCTTCGTAGGGAAGACTTTCTTGCTTGGGTGGTGCCTGCAAGGCCCGTTGGTGGTGAGCTTGCCCTCCTCGTTACGATCAGGAAAGACTCGGAAGCGGGCGGTACAACGGTCGCACTCTTCGTAGTTCATGCTTGCTTCGACAGCTTTGGCAGCCTCCTCTGCTTGCACAGCTGTTGGAGGTGTAGGCACGTAGCCATGCGGGACAAGCACGTTTTGATCGGGAACGACAAGATGGTGCACAACCTTCACCTCCTCGACGGGTGTGAGTCCAGTGTGTATGACCTTTCCTTGTTTCACTTGAGCCGGCTTTGGCATGCCCTTGTTGAATGAAGCCTTCACAACATCGACAAACACCTCAGGCTTCATTTTCCGATATGCGGCGATGCGATTCTTGATGACATTCGCGTACACTTTCGGTTGATCGCGTGCAGCCTTCTCCTCCTCGTCGAGTGCTAGCTTGATCACTTCCTGGTCATTCAGAGCGAGCACCTTCAGCTTGTCTGGTGGTATGCCGTTAATCGGCTGTGTGCTGGTTTTGAGCTCGCTGTTCAATCGATACATGTCTTTGTGAAGGTGTTGGAGAAAAATTGTTCGCTTCGCATGAGACTCTGGTGCGCTTGTCAGGAGTCGCGGGTTCAGCGCTTCTTTCTTCACTGGAGCAGGCTTCTTCGGCTCAGTTGTGGTGTTCACGTTTACGGAAGCCGGCATTGCATTTGTTTGCTTAGATGCCGGTTTCACTCCGCCGGCTGCAGGTGGCGAGACGGGCCTGGCGAGAGTTGCGGGAGTAGTGTTCACATTATTTGTTGCAGAGTTGATAGGTTTAAAACCAGATGGTGACACACCAGCACGTTTGGCAGATCTTGATGCTTCCAGATCTGCCTTGATCTTCTCAGCCCTGCTGGGTGGCTTCTCCACGAGACTCTCATACGTGACTCGTCGTCGCTTAGTTGCAGGTTCACTTTCTTGTTCTGTTGAAGGCTGTGCTGGGACGTGAGCTCCATTGGACGACGGTTTCACTTTGGGTGGTGCTGTGATGGAGACTGCTGACGCCGGTGTCTCGGCTGCCTGCGGTTGTTGTTGTGGCTGATGACCGTAAATACAGTTTGTGAGTCTGCAGCGTGCACCTTCTGGGCACTGAATGCCCTTGAAGAGGTTGGTAGTTGAGAAGACCATGTTGATGATAGACTGATGGTGTTACTCCTGGTGTGGTTGTTGGGTCCGTCCCGACAGTTTCTTCACCTGCAGTGCAAATGTGACGAAGAGGTGCAGTTGTCCGAAGCGCAAGTTGTGGAACAAGGCTTACGGTGAGGCGGTTCCTGGTACGGCTGCAGCAATATCTGGCTGGTCAATGAGCGTGTAGGGTTAAGCCTTCAGTGGCGGCATGTTGCAAGGCAGAAAGTCAGATTGTAGGGTAGCGAAGGCTCAAAGGTGCCAGCAATTATAGTGGCAGCGATCTGTGCTTGAGTTTCACCGCCTGCAAGGTTGACTGCTTGCAATACAAGACATATGTGCATACACGTACATGTACGTTGTTTGCTGAGGCATGCAGTTGGATGTTGCAGTGATGCGCCTGGCCCAAACAAAGGGTTGGACCCTTGGTTCTTCCTTCCGCAGTGGCGGCTTTTGGCCTTCGATATCTCCGATTCGGACTCGCTTTTGGAGACTGCGCCCGCGGACGCGGAGCTGCGAGCTGAAACAATCGCCGTCGCGCGTCATCATTTCACGCTGGGTGCCTGGCTGATCGCCTCCAATGTTCCTTATCATTGCAGTCCATTCCCTGATACCCAATCTTTTGCTGCTGCTATAAACATTTCCATACTACAGATTCAAGACCACTTTGACATCATCCACACCATGGAGTCTGGCGACGCCACCAAGGCAGAACACCTCTGTGTCCTCGTCCATGGCCTGTGGGGCAAACCCCTGCATCTGAACCACCTGAAAACCACCATCTCGGAGCAGTATCCCGACGGCCGACTCTATGTCTTAGTCCCGAACAGCAATTCCGAATACCTCACATACGATGGCATTGAACTTGGAGCCGAGCGCATCACAAACGAAATCGAACAGAAAGTGGAAGAGCTAGACAAGCAAGGCGCAAAGCTGAGCAAGATCAGCATAATTGGATATTCGCTGGGAGGATTGATCGCACGCTATGCGATCGGCTTGCTATACAAGAATGGCCTGTTCGACAAGTTGCAGCCTGTAAACTTCACCACCTTTGCTACACCCCATCTGGGCGTGCGGTCGCCATCGACTGGATACCTTGGACAGGCGTGGAACTCACTCGGCGCAAAGACCCTCTCTACCAGTGGAGCGCAGATGTTCCTTGCCGACAGTTTCAGAGACACCGGCAAGCCATTGTTGAGTGTGCTCGCCGAACCGAACAGCATCTTCATCAAGGGCCTGCGGTTGTTCAAGAACAAAAGTGTCTATGCGAATACCATGAACGACCGAAGCGTTCCATACTTTACCTCTGGTATCAGCAGAGTCGATCAATTCGTGGATCCCGACGCCATTGATGTCAACTACCTCCCAGGCCAAGAACCAGAAAAGCAAGTCATTCTCGATCCTTCAAATCCGGTCTCACTCCGCCAAAGTCCAGAAGCCACGCGCTCGTTGATCGCACGAAGCACGCTCAACAACATCCCATTCTACGCAGCCCTCACAGTTCTCTTACCAATCGGCGCCACTTTCTTCCTCGCCAACGCCGGAATCCAAAGCTATCGCTCGGCCCAGCGCGTTCGCCAGCATGAAGAAGGCAAATCTGGTTTCAGCATCGACCGCTACCGCATCCCTCTGCTTGAAAGCGCACAAGCCATGCAAGACCGCATCTCGAGAACCATGAGCAACCAAGGAGAGCAATACCTGCCCACGCCACCTCCCGAACCTGCTTCTGAGCCATCGTCTTCTGCTGCATCCACAGCTCCGTTGTCAGAAGAGAAGCAGCTCGCTCGTGACGAAACAGCCAAAGAATCCTCGCCATTCCCTCTTCTCGCTCTGACGCCGGAGCAATTCGCCATGATCGACAGTCTGAACGACGTCGGCTTGACAAAGTACCCCGTGCACATCCAGAACGTAATGCATACTCATGCTGCGATCGTTGTGCGGTCGCAACGGGAGTCGTTCTGGGAGGGCAGGGTTGTTGTTTCACATTGGGCAAAGAAGTTCGAGCTATAATATCCTTCCAGTGGTGGGAGAGCAGAGGCGGTAGCATGTGCAAAGGTTTACAGGACAGCATGCCATCATTTGAGTTCAGGACAATTTACGCTTTGATTTAGGCATTTGGGTAGCGCAGGAGTTTTCATGGAACAGTCATCACATCAATTGCATATTATCTACTGATGTGTCGTATCCAGTTGTCTCAAAGTTTTTTTTTTTGTAGGGTTTTCTCCCTTCTTCAACTCAGTTCCTGCTGTCCTGCATCTGTCTTCAGCAGCGATCATAGCCCTCACTCTATTCGCATCGCCGTCGCCGCCCCATACCAGCAGTATATCGGGGAAAGTGAAACTTTGCAACAACGCTTCTCGCTCTGAGCTCAAGATTCAAGATTCGATCAACCAGTGATTGCTGGTTTATGTCTCCATGGAAAGCAGTTGGTCATACTGGGCTGAACATCTCTTCGCAAGAAGTCTCACGCTGCAAGTCTTTGAGCTCATTCGTCTTGAGATATACATTATTCCAAGATTTTTGTCGCAGAGGGAGTGTAGTATGTTACACTTGCTGCGGCTTGCCTGATCGAAAGATATGCCCCAGCAAGATGGCTGTGTCGGATATCTCAGGCGGACTTGGGCAGCGCCTCGCGTCCGCGCAGCAGTGATTTCAGTTGGTGCTGGAGCGTCAGCATCTCGAGCTCCAATGACTGTAGTTTTCTCTGCCACGAAGATATCTCAAGTGCTGTTACTTGCATGTCGTGGACGAGTTCCTCCACTCTAGCTCTCACTGGAGGGTGTTCACTCCACCGTTGGTCTTGCTGGGTGCCTGCAAGCTCCGATGTATTTCGCATCAGTCGGGCTAACAGAGGTGTGTGCTGATCATTGGTAGCATCAAGTTCATCCGACAAAGGAGCCAGTTTTGTCGAATAGATCTCGTGCGTGGTGTCCGTCCTACAACCGTCAGCTTTCCAGATCGTCATACGAGAAAATGTAATTCCACACTTACCCTCCCAATTTGTCAAGCATAGCGTAGAAGCTTGCTGACCTGAAATCAGTCTGCGCGAGAGACAGGTCCATCGCCGCTGTGATGGGGCAAGCACATCTCATTTTTCCAAGTAAAGTCAATGTATGATTAGCTTGGATTTGGGACAGTCTGACAGTCGCACGCTCGACCTGGAACGAGATCTGAAGCTTTTGCAAGTCCCGCAAGCCACTGAGCTCTTGGGACATCCGAGCTATCCACAAATCGCCGATCGGGATGCTATCGTCGAACAAGATTTTGAGCGAGATCGAACGGGCTTGATGCAGACTAGAAAAGACGTCTACGTCTGGCGAATCACTATCATCTCGCCTCCGCATCCACTTACAATAGAATGACAGACCTCTCTTCATCCCGAAACGATGGAAGCTGATGGATCTCCAAGAGCAATGGATCTCAAGTTGTGTATTCTCATAGAGAACCGGTCTCGCCTCATTTTAAATTGCGCGACACGTTGTAAGGATCGATATGTGGTCGCGCGCAATGAGGTGCTGGTTCGGATCATATTTCAAGTGATCGCGTACCGAGAACAGATTGAGTTTGTCAGGTGGGAAGATCAGTCCATAGATGTAGAGTCTTAGTTCAGGAGGCAGTTTGAACCAGAGTCCTCCAGGCTGGCTGCCGGACTGCGCCTGCGCCTCGGATGTAGCGGTTGGAGTCATCTTTGCGTGTTTGGGTTTGAGTGGCGGTGCTTGGTGTGGTCGCGGGAAGCGGTGCTGAGATTCGAGTGGTGACTCGGTGTTACGGATTGTTGTTGCAGGTGTTGTCTGGGGGTGATGAGAGTGGCGGTGCGAAGAAGTGGTGCGAGGAGGTTGGAGTGGTGTTGCAAGGAAGGGAGCGTTGCGGTTTGGTGTTGGCGGTGGTTTCATGTTTTTGGTAGAGGTGCGGCGTTTGCAAGTGATGTCACATGCATGCGAGTGCGTCGAGTCAATTTAGTTGAGTCACTGACTGTGTGGCATGTGAAAGTGAAGTTTCACCCTGGCCAAGAATTAGAGTGAAGTGTAGTGAAAGATTAATACCACCCCGAATAAAGCACGCTGCTCCGAACAAAGCGTATTGAAATTGCTGTGGTCAGAAAATGAATCACCTATACTTAACATCACTTCTTGGGGTCCAAGGTATCAGTCGTAAACTATGCATTTGCTCGGTTTCGCCATCTTGCTTTGCAACTAGTGAGGTTACCTATCCATCACCTGAACTCGTCACGACCACTCCACACCTCTCACTTCAATCCGCTCATCCCCTCGACCGGCCCATTGTTCTATGCCAACTTCTATCCTGTACTCCATGCACACACCAAGCGTGGGGCCCTCACGCAGCTCGGCATAATTTCTTCTGCGGTGCTACACTTGCTGCAGGTTGCTTCATCAGAGGACAGGAAATTCGGAATGTGTCTCGTGTTGGATATCTCAAAGAGACTTGAGAGGAGTCTCGCGTCCAGCTAAGAGGAGATCTCGTCGTTCCTCAATCTTCTTGTCAATCAGCCTCGATCGCTCTATGCTTTTGTGTATGCTGGAGATGTATCTGTCGAGGGCCTGTATCTCCCGGGTGAGCTCTTCCACCTTGGCTCTCAAATCAGGATCCTCAGCCCAGCGCTGATCCTTCTGTATATCTTCGAGCTCGGAGGTCTTTCGCGCCAGCTGCGACGATTTGGTTGCGAGCGGCTTTTGCGCATGGGCAATGTTCTGGGACGTAGCCAGGTTCTTCGAGTGTTCCTCGTAGGTCTTGTCCGTACTACTCAAGTCAGTTGCAACTCAGCACAAATGGAAAGAAGGACGACAATTACCCTTTCAAGGCGTCAAGCATGGCGTAGTAGCTTGCGGTGTTGACACCTATATGACCGATGGACTCCTCCAACGCCGCTGTGACGGGGCACTTGCATTTAATCGTCCCAAACAAAGACATTGTGCGATCGATCTGGGCCTGGATTTCTGCAGAATAAATGGGATTCGTCACGGACCAGAACGAGATGTGGAGTTTTCGCAGGTTGAGAGCGCCGCTGATTTCGGCGGGCATTCCCTGCAGCCATGGATCGTCGCAGAGCACATGCGTGTCGAGATAGACTTTGACCGAGATCGAGCGAGCGTGCTGCAGATGGTGAAAGACATCGATTTCTGGTGAGCAGTTACGCCACAATTTCCATGCGTCATTTGCATTGCTTGTCAGTTCCGCATGAAGTGCAAAGCAGCGGAATCCTGCATCCCCAGAGCAATGAATCGCAAAGTGTGTGTTCTCATAGAGTATCGGTTTGGCTTCGTCGTGAATCGCGCGACACGAAGCAAGCATCGCAATGTAATCGCGTGCAACTAGGCGCGGAACCCCGTCGTCTGCAGTTAGGGGCGGACTGTCTTCGCGTTCGAATGGTTCAAACGGATGTGGACTGTAGCCGTCTTCACTTGGGTGCAGCGGACTCCGAGCGATTTTCAGATGGTCGCGGATCGAGCAAAGGTTTATCTTGCCGGGTGGAAGCATCATGTTGTAGATCTGAAGCCTCAGCTCTTTCGGCAGCTTGAAGAGAATACCTCCAGGTCGACTCCCAGGCTGCGACTCGGGTGTGGCGGTCGAAGTCATCTTTGCGTGTTGGTTGTGGGCGGTGGTACTTTTGGTGGTTTTGGGTCGTGCGTGGGATTATGTCGCAAAGTGGTCTCGTGGAGTGGTGTCGCAGGCTGGTGGGAGTGGTGTCATAGACTGGTGGGAGAGGTGTCGCAGGCTGGCGGGAGTTGTGTTGCAGGCTGGTAGAAGTAGTGTCGCAGCGTAGCTTTTATATTCCTGGTAGAAGCAGAGGGCGGCGTGCCAGTGATGTCACAGGTGTAATCGCGCATGGAGGCGCATCACTCGGTCAAGTCACTGAAGGTGCATGTTATGGGAGTTTCGGCTTGCTCGAGGACTAGAGTGAAGGTTGGTGACAGGACTAGAGTGAAGGTTGGTGACAGGATCCTCTGCAGCGAGTAGAGTCCGCTGGTCGCGGCACCATATCCCAGATGAAACGTGCAGACAATGCCGTCAAGGTGAATTGTTTCTCATTAGCATCATTTCTGGTGATCCATAATTTGTTGCGAATCATAATCGACCCGGTACCGTTCTCTCGTCACTGAAGCCCATGCGTTCCATGAGGTTATGATGCACATTCCACTACCATTGAACCAGCAGTCTTATAATCCCACAACCGTCTTTTCCATCCGCATACCCACAGTGGCTTCACTCATTCATGCCAACATTGTCTTGTAATCCATACACATAACCCAGCTTGTGACCATAATACTACTCGGGATCATTTCTTTTTCCTCACTTTGAGTGAATCGAACCGAGCCTTTAGCAACTCCATTTCCTCCTCCAACTCTTGTAGCCCCGATTCGTGTTGCACCATCTCTCTCAGTATACCTTCTATGTTGGTCTTCGATTTGGCGGGCACGGCTTTCGTAGTACTGTAATTGGTCCACGTAGACTGGGTCTCTGTGAACTTGATTCGTTCTTCGGTCTCCGATCTGAGCGAGCGGATTTTGTCTCTCAGCTGTTGGTTAGTCTTTGCGTGCTGGGCTTGGAGGTCGGTCAATTTGCTCGAGAACACGTCGTATGTCTTGTCGGCCCTACAATGGTCAGCCTTCCATCAACGGTACACCCAGTGTGAAATCTTACCCTTTGTAATGGTCCAGCATTCTGTAGTAGCTTCCTGAGTCAAACTTCGTCGACCCAAGAGCCAACTCCATCTCTGCGGTCACAGTGCCACGGCATTTGATGTGATACTCAAAGAGCTCAAACATGAAACTGGTAGTCCGCTGGTCCGGGCTTTCTTCGTATGGAACTTTGAGCTCGATGTGGAGCTTTTGGACGTTTGAAGCCGCGCGGAGAGTGTGTTTGAACTGTCCAGTCCACGTGTAGTTGCAAGCTACGCCGCCCGTGCTACACTCGGCGGCGAGCGTGAGAATCCGGACGTTGTCAAGAGGGACAATCGAGTGCGGGTCTTGAAGCCAGGGGTTCCACTGGGCCCACAGAGATGCGTGAGGTTCCTCTAGGTAGTCTTCCACTTCGAACGTATCCTCGTAATGATCATTGTCCCAGAAGTGCAGCCAGTAATGAACCCGGATATAAATACAAAACTCAGTATTGTTGCAGAGAAAAGGCTTCGCTTCATTGTAGATGGTGCGGCATGTCATGAGGATTGACAGATGATCGCCTGCAACCTGGTGCACATGCTCTGCCTTGTGCAAGCTTCCTTTGATGGCGTAGACGTCGAGCTTGTCGCGAGGGAACATCTGCTTGTAGACCAAGAGTCTGATTTCGGCGGGCAGATCAAGAAAATGCCTCTTTGGTCGCACTTCAGGTGTGCTCTGCGGACGCGTGGTGACTTTGGCGAACTTCAGAGTGGTTTGCTTTGCAGGCTGCGATGCGGGTGCTGGTGTGCTGACCGGCGGCGTGCTGGTCGCGCCAGTCTTCCTTGTAGACCTGCGAGCTGGCGCCATAGTGCCGGGCAATTAGCTGGTTTTGGTGTGATTGAGTCTTGAGTTTGTGTGATTCGGAAGCTGAGCAGTGGCGGCGTTCGAGTGATGCCTGGTACGCGAGGCAGTCGCGAGGGTTGCGTCTCAAGCGCTGCTGCCCTTCCAGACAGATCGAAGGCTTCACATTTCTACATTTACAACCTTCAAATGTTGTTGACTTTCATGCAGAACGATTGCGATGCTCCTGCGCAATACTTACGGAATCCATATACTGTCAATTTGTGTATAGCTGCTCTTCTAGAAGCTGTGTGTAGCTGGTTGGCGTCTAGGTGTCTTCCATTGTTGGCGATTGAGGCGCTCTGATGCTTCCATCGATATCAAGACTAATGCGTTAGCTACTGAGGTGACTGGACATATCAGATCGCATTTCAATGATTAGCATCTTTCTTCCAATGAACCATCATTGTCAGCAAAATCGCCGTGCTGTACACAAACTTAGGCGCACGAGCTGTACAGCTTAGTGCCATCTTAAGGCTCACGGTAACCATGCATCTGACCAGGAGCCTGGGATTTTATCATCCTTGGGCTTGCAGAGGTCAGTAGAACATAAGATAGGTAGAAGAAGGAAGATAACGTTGAAGCCACAAGCCATCAAGGTTGAAAGAAGAGCAACGCCACCGCTAGACCCCGCCGGCATGTGAAAGCCGCGCGGGACTCGAAGACAATCATCCAAACAGCCCTTGCTTCTATACTTTACACAACAACAACATATCAAGATGCCTTCCGCCACGCCGCTACCAGACTCAGCGATCCCAGCCAACCCTCCAGATCTCTCGAAACAACTACCAAAACTCACACCGCGCCGCCGCCCACAAACAGAACGAGAGGCTCCGAACCCTCCACCAGACACACCAGCTCTGCCAGAGCCACCAAAACTTGACGATCACACCTTCTTCACACCCTCACGGCGCATCCTATCCGAGCGAGATCATAAGACGTTCCTCGAGTCGGAAACACATAAGCTCATTGTGGGCTTTGTCTTCACACTCGCCGACTCTGTTCGTGGAAAGACAGTAAGCGGAGTGAAGAAGTCAGAAGAGGCACAAGATCCTACAATAGTCGCATTGCTGGCTGTATTGGAAAATGCGGACGAACTATTGAAGCAATGTCCGCCTTTGGATACAGGATCGAGATTTGGCAATCCAGTATTCAGAACATTCTTGGCGGAGCTGGAGAAGAAACAAGACGCATGGCATGAGAAGGTCGGTGTGAAAGATTCTGCGGCGGTATCAGAGCTCTCGACATACCTCTCAAATGCTTTCGGCAACAGTTCACGGATAGACTATGGCTCGGGGCACGAGCTGAACTTCATACTGTGGCTGCTCTGCCTTCGACAGCTGGGACTGATCCGCGAGTCGACATTCCCAGTACTCGCGCTGATCGTCTTCCCACGCTACTTGGTGGTCATGCGCGACGTACAGAGCACATATTACCTCGAGCCTGCAGGCAGCCACGGTGTCTGGGGCTTGGACGACTACCAGTTTCTGCCATTCCTCTTTGGCGCAAGTCAGCTTGTGGGCCACAAGCACATTCGACCCTTGAGCATTCACAACCAAATGATTGTGGAAGAGTGCGCAAAGGACTACCTATATCTGGATCAAATCCAGTGGGTCAACGCCACGAAGACTGTGCAAGGACTGCGCTGGCACAGCCCTATGCTGGACGACATCAGCGCTGCGAAGAATTGGGGCAAGGTTGATGCAGGCATGCGACGTATGTTCCTGGCAGAGGTATTGGCCAAGCTACCAGTGGCTCAGCATTTCTTGTTTGGCAGCTTGCTTCCTGCGGCGCCTGAGATGAGCAAAGATGCTGAAGCTGTGGTTGGCGATGAGGAAGTTGGCGAGGTTGAACTCACTGTTGGTGGCTTGAAGCACAAGCATGCTACGGGTAGCTGGAGCGACTGCTGTGGTATCAAGGTTCCGTCTGCAGTCGGTGCAAGGCAGGAAGCTAAGAAGCATGGCGAAGACAGTGGGTTGAGACGCTTGCCCTTTGATTAAACCTTGATGAGATAGATGTATGACATAATGAAACTTTCGAATACACACCGTCCCATAAGAACGATTCAATCCGTTGTATCTATGACGAGATCAACAAATAGACAGAGTTTGTGAACACCTATCTTGATACTCAGAACATGCACGCAAACATGAAGATCCCCTCGGTTCGTGAAGATGAAACCCTTGGAGTGATCGACGTGGCTGCAAGCCGCTAGCGCCAGCTGTGATGCCATCGCAAGTGAATAGTCCACAATCTTGAACTTGAACATGCAAGCACAACCAAACAAATAAACACCACCTGTTCTCGACCAGCAACACAACCCACCATGGATCCCTCCCAAACAATAACCCTAAACCGCCTCCTCCAACGCCTAGACCAAACCCTCCTCTCCCCCAACCCAGACCCCAAACTCCGCTACTCCCAATACGAGCGCAACCGCGTAGGCGTCAACCTCGAAAACGCCCGTACCCTGCTCCTCACGCTCGAGAAGCAAAGCTCCAACCTCCGCACCCAATTGGCGCAGAAACAGCAGATCCAAGCAGACCTCCAGCGCAAACGCGAGCTCGTCAAGCAGCTCAATGCCCGGCTGGAAGAGCTTAACAAGCTAGACGAAGTGGAAGACAGTGAAAGCGACGAGGACGAGGAAGAAGATCCGGATGTGCCAAGGCCTTCATATGCGCCGGCGAGAGCGGACGTGGAAGATGGTATAGATGCGGGCAGCGAGCCGCAGGAGTTCTTGCGAGCGGCTGCGGAGCAGCAACAAGCACAGCAGCAGCAGCAGGAGATTCGCTCGCGCAAACCACTTTCTGCGGAGGATAATAGGAGTGCGGCTTCGACGACGGCGAGGGAGAATCTGTTCGCGGGCCGCAAGCAACATCCGGACCTTGAGACGACGGAAGCACTCATGTCGCATAATCGCTCTGAGCAGGATGCTCTTACGAAAGGTCTACTAGGTCTGGCGAGGTCACTGAAAGAGAGCACGGTGAACTTCGGCGCGAGCCTGGAAGCGGAGAAGGACGTGATGAAGCGGGCAGAAGGGAGCTTGGAGAAGAGCAGTCTGGGTATGGAAGCTGCTGGGAAGAAGATGGGCACTCTCAGACGGATGAGCGAGGGACAAGGTTGGTGGGGACGGGTCAAGCTCTACGGGTGCATTTTTGCGCTCTGGGTGTTCTTGTTCCTCATTGTCTTCCTTGGGCCGAAGCTCAGGTTCTAGTTTGTTTTGAGCTGTGCTCCTTCTTCCTTGACGACCTCTAAATGATCATGACTACGTTCGTGTGTCGGTGCGCGGCGTGGGCGGTCGGCCACGATTTTGCAATGCTCCTCCCATCGATCCATCGCTGTTCTCTTCGAATTTCCTTCCAGTGACTCCTTGAACGCCGCTTCGCTTTTAATGATGTACCCCTTCCTTGCTTGATTTCTAGATGTTCATCACTGCTCAAGGCTCGAACTTGGGGTTGTACTTCGCCATAGCGGCCTGGAAAGCCTCCCTCTTCGCTGCAAGATCAGCCAAGATCTCGCTCTCCTTGTCCACACTCTCGAGCTTTGTGCGCGCCTCGCTAGCGTCCTTGCCGGCGATGGTGTCGAGGACAAACTTGTTCGCGATCGCAATGCTGTTCTCGGGCTCAAGAGCCAGGGCCTGGTCGAGTGCTGTCTCGGCCTCTTCGAGGCGTCCCATGTGCAGCTCAGAGACGGCTTGGGCGATCAAAGAGGTGGCGGAAGCGGATGAGGGTGCTTGGGCGAGCTCTTCGAAGACGTAGAAGGATTTCTGGTAGTTGTCGCCGCCCTGCAGTGGTGCCACGTTAGTTCAAGATTTCCAAGCGCTGCTTCTGAGCTCGGAGTAAACATACCTGTCGGATTCCAATCCAGCTCTCAGCCAAGTTGACCAACAACGCATCCTGCGCAAAGCTCCTCGCGCCCTTGGCCTCCTTCACAGCCAAGTCAGTCCTGTTCTGGCTAAGGTGGATCTGAACGATCAAAGCGACAGCGTCCAAGCTCCCCTGGTGCTTGGCCAACAGCTGCAGCGCCTGCTCCTGCTTCCCTGCCCTCGCCAGAATAGTACCGCAAAGCAGCTGAACGGTCAAGTTGTCTCCCTGTGCCTCGCTCAACTTCTCCGCCTCTGCGACCGCCTTCTCGTCCTGCGCGCCTTTGCTGACGAACGATGCGTATATCCGTACTGCTGCGAGGTCGGGAGTGCTTGATGCTTGGCCGCTGGAGACGGCTGATAGGACTTCTGAGGCCTGGCCAAGCTCGCATTGGGCGCGGTATTGCAGGACTTGGACGGGGAGACGGTTGCTTTCTGAGAAGTCGCTGGCGTCGAAGTCGGAGAGGACGAGTTGGTATTGGCCCTGGATGAAGGCTGTGTGGATGTTGACGAGCTCGCCTTCGGCGCTGAAGGGATCCATGGTTGCGGGTGATATGTTGTTGGTTTTGGAAGTTATTTGGTGTTTCTTTTGGTCGCGAGAGAGTCGGGAATGTGCAATGCTCGAGGGTGGTCGATAGGGAGTCTGTACAGGTGGTCGCTGGGGAGCGCTTGGCACTTTGACTTCCGCTTAGTGACAACGAGAACAAACACCGAGCTGTCTGGAACAGCATTACATACGTTTGATGCAAGGACTCGACGGAGTTTACAGTGACAGGCTTCGCTAATGGCCTACTGTCGTATCTCTGGAATGTCTCATCTTGTGATAATTGATCACATGTATCTCTCCATACTAAAGCATTTTGTCAAATCGATTGAGCTTCTTCTTTCATTTGTGACGATGATTACATGTATCTGGAAAACATAATTGATGGTCGTGGGATACACACCGCCGGGATAACTGTATACTGTAATGTATGTGATATATGATTATAATGTAATTCTAGCTCGATCAGTATTCAAAATTATTCGCCTGTACATGTGGTTCATGGATACATGTGCATGTATACATGTATGTCCTGAGCGAGCAGGGTTAGGGCTAGGGCAAGAGCGACCGAGACGACTTCCAATACATGTCCTCCGGTACTAGAGTCTAGTTCCTCGGAAATCCATGTATAAGCTATTACATGTACACAGTCGTGGGCAGTGTTGCATATTGACAGAGCACTGTGAAAATGATATCTCGCAGCGAGTTTTACTCATTCTATTGTTGTTGGGTGGCCAGATACGCTCCCCTTGACTTGGGGGTTTCGACGTTGGCTGTCGACACAGATGGCCGTGGCACCGGCCATACATTTCATTTGACCCCTGAGATTGTTGAGCGCGCATTACTAGTAGAACATGCACCCAGTGGCATCTGGGCTGGCCATGAGG
>Ga0265797_10007115_pt1 | contig 15465 bp, 12 predicted proteins | sample P2T30metagenome_FD_192433 | JGI IMG/M metagenome (GOLD analysis project Ga0265797, IMG submission 192433) | Plant litter microbial communities from East Loma Ridge, Irvine, California - P2 T30 | ecosystem: Environmental > Terrestrial > Plant litter > Unclassified | place: USA: California... | reverse complement strand
GACGTCTTCCAGGTCGTCATCTCGCAGCGCTTCGACCACGAGCTCACGGCCGAGCCGCTGGACGTCTACCGGGTGCTCCGCACCGTGAACCCGAGCCCCTACATGTACCTGGTCTCCTTCGAGGACGACTCGGGCGAGCCCTACACGATCGTGGGCTCTTCGCCCGAGGCGCTCGTCAAGGTGGAGGGGCGCCGGGTGTACACGCACCCCATCGCCGGCTCGAAGCCCCGCGGGGCGACGCCGGAGGAGGACCAGGCCCTGGCCGACCAGCTCGCCGCCGACCCGAAGGAGCGCGCGGAGCACCTCATGCTCGTCGACCTGGCCCGCAACGACCTCCTCAAGGTGTGCACGCCGGGCTCGGTGGGCGTCACCGAGTTCATGCAGGTCGAGCGCTTCAGCCACATCATGCACCTGGTCTCGAGCGTCGAGGGCGACCTCGCCCCCGGCCGCGACGCCGTCGACGCGTTCCGCGCGACGTTCCCGGCGGGCACGTTGTCGGGGGCCCCCAAGCCGCGGGCGCTCGAGATCATCGACGCCCTGGAGCCCGCCCAGCGCGGCGTCTACGGGGGAGTGGTGGGCTACTTCGACTTCGCCGGCTCGGCCGACCTCGCGATCGCGATCCGCACGGTGCTGCTGCAGGGCAGCACCGCCCGCGTGCAGGCGGGCGCCGGGCTCGTCGCCGACAGCGACCCCGAGGCCGAGGGGCAGGAGGCGCGCAACAAGGCGGCGGCCCCCCTCCGCGCCGTCGCCGTCGCCAACGCCCTCACGAGGCTCGGTCGATGAGCCCCCGGCGCCTCAAGCTCGTCCTCGTCCTGGCAGGCCTCGTGCTCGCGGCGCTCACGCTGCTGGCGTGGACGCAGCCCTGGTTCGTCCTGGCGGTGCGGGCGCCGCAGGGCGGGTCCGTCGACGTCACGAGCGACGGCGACGTCGCGGGCGGCGCCCTGGCGGCGCTGGCCCTGGCCAGCCTCGCCCTCGTGGGGGCGCTGACCATCGCGGGCGTCGTCTTCCGCATCGTGCTCGGCGTCCTCCAGGCCCTCCTCGGAGCGTGCGTGGCCCTCTCGGCCCTGCTCGCCGTCGGCGACCCCGTGGGCGTCTCGGGCAGCGCGGTCACCGCCGCCACGGGGGTCGACGGCAGCAGGAGCCTCGACGACCTGGTCACGTCGGTGGTCACGACGGGCTGGCCGTGGCTGGGACTCGCGGCCGGGCTGCTCACCGTGCTGCACGGCGCCGCCGTGGCCCTCACCGCACGACGATGGCCCGCCGCGACGCGCAAGTACCAGGCCGTGCGCCTGGAGCAGGCCGACCCCTCGCAGGACCCCGCCGCCGCGTGGGACTCCCTCTCGGGCGGCGACGACCCGACGGCCGGTCAGGCCGACGGCGACGACCGCAGCCGGTAGGCTGGTCGGGTACCGGACACACCAAGGAGCACTGTGAGCACTGAGACGACCGACGACCTCGGACACGGCAATTCCCCCGCCGCCTGGACGGCCGTGATCATCATGCTGGTCGCCTTCACGATCGGCACGCTGGCGTTCTTCTTCGCCATCGCCTGGGTGGTCTGGGCCGCCGTGGGGCTCCTCGTCGTCGGCCTCGTCGTCGGGCTCGTCATGAAGAAGCTCGGCTACGGCGTGGGCGGTCACCGCTACGTGCCGAAGGCGCACGACTAAGTGCTCGACGACCTCTTCGCCGGCGCGCTGGCCGACGCGTCCGCTCGTCGCGACGCCCTCCCCTTCGCCCAGGTCGAGGCCGCCGCACTGGCCCGTCCTGCCGCGCTCGACGCCCGAGCGGCGCTCAGCCCCGCCGAGCGCGTCAAGCTCATAGCGGAGGTCAAGCGGGCGTCGCCGTCGCGCGGCGACCTCGCGACCATCCCGGACCCGGCCGCCCTCGCCGCCTCGTACGAGACCGGTGGGGCCTCGGCCATCAGCGTGCTCACCGAGGGCCGCCGCTTCAAGGGCTCGCTCGGCGACCTCGAGGCCGTCCGCGAGGTCGTCTCCGTCCCGGTGCTCCGCAAGGACTTCATCGGCGACCCGTACCAGGTGCTCGAGGCGAGGGCCGCGGGCGCCGACCTCGTCCTGCTGATCGTCGCCGGCCTCGAACAGCGTCGCCTCGTCGAGCTGCACGAGCTCGTGCAGCAGCTCGGCATGACCGCGCTCGTCGAGGCCCACTCCGCCGACGAGGTCTCCCGGGGCCTCGACGCCGGTGCCCAGCTGCTGGGCGTCAACGCCCGCGACCTGACGACGTTCGAGCTCGACCAGGACCTCTTCGGCCGCCTCGCCGACGCGATCCCGCAGGGCGTCACGCGCGTCGCCGAGTCCGCGGTCACCAGCCCGGCCGACGTCGCCCACTACCGGCGGGCCGGTGCCGACGTCGTCCTCGTCGGCGAGGCCCTCGTCACCCACGGCGACCCCGTCGCCGCCGTCTCGACCTTCCTGGAGGCCTGACCATGGCCCTGCGCGACATGACCGGGCCGTACTTCGGCTCCTTCGGCGGACGCTTCGTCCCCGAGTCCCTGGTGGCGGCCCTCGACGAGCTCGACGAGGCGTACCGTGCCGCGGCCGTCGACCCCGAGTTCGCCGCCGAGCTGACCGCACTGCACGCGACCTACACCGGGCGCCCGTCGATCATCACCGAGGTCCCGCGCTTCGCGGAGCACGCCGGCGGCGCGAGGATCGTCCTCAAGCGCGAAGACCTCAACCACACCGGGTCGCACAAGATCAACAACGTGCTCGGGCAGGCCCTGCTCGCCCGTCGCCTGGGCAAGAAGCGCCTCATCGCCGAGACGGGCGCCGGTCAGCACGGCGTCGCGACGGCCACCGCTGCCGCGCTGTTCGGGATGGAGTGCGTCGTCTACATGGGTCAGGTCGACACCGAGCGCCAGGCGCTCAACGTCGCCCGCATGCGCCTGCTCGGCGCCGAGGTCGTCTCGGTCGCGACCGGCTCGCGCACCCTCAAGGACGCCATCAACGACGCCATGCGCGACTGGGTGGCGAGCGTCGACACGACGCACTACGTCCTCGGCACGGTGGCCGGCCCGCACCCGTTCCCGGCCATGGTCCGCGACTTCCACAAGATCATCGGCGAAGAGGCGCGCCAGCAGGTCCTCGACCTCACGGGAGCCCTCCCCGACGCCGTCGCGGCCTGCGTGGGCGGCGGCTCGAACGCGATGGGCATCTTCCACGCGTTCCTCGACGACGCCGACGTGCGCCTGTTCGGCTTCGAGGCCGGCGGCGACGGCGTCGAGACCGGTCGCCACGCGGCGTCCATCACCCTGGGCAAGATCGGCAACCTGCAGGGCGCCAAGTCGTACCTCATGCAGGACGACGACGGCCAGACGATCGACAGCCACTCCATCTCGGCCGGCCTCGACTACCCGAGCGTCGGGCCCGAGCACGCGTGGCTGTCCGAGACGGGCCGCGCCGAGTACCTCCCGGTCACCGATGCCGAGGCGATGGAGGCCTTCCGGCTCCTCACGCGCACCGAGGGGATCCTGCCCGCCATCGAGTCGGCGCACGCCCTGGCCGGTGCGATCCGGCTCGGCCAGGAGCACCCGGAGTGGACCATCCTCGTCTCCCTCAGCGGGCGCGGCGACAAGGACGTCGCGACCGCGAGCCGCTACTTCGGCGTGCTCGACGAGGAGGCACAGCAGCTGTGAGCACCGAGAGCACCGTCGGCGCGGCGATCCGCGCGAGCAAGCAGGAGGGGGCGGGCGCCGTCATCGGCTACCTCCCCGTGGGCTTCCCGACGCTGGGCACGAGCGTCGAGGCCGCCGTCGCCATGGCGCGCTCGGGCATCGACGTCATCGAGCTGGGCCTGCCCTACAGCGACCCCGTGATGGACGGCCCCGTCATCCAGGCCGCGACCCAGCGCTCGCTCGCCGAGGGCTTCCGCGTCCGCGACGTCTTCACGGCCGTGCGCGAGATCACCTCTGCCGTCGAGTCGCCCGTGGTCGTCATGACCTACTGGAACCCCGTCGAGCAGTACGGCGTCCAACGCTTCGCCGACGACCTCGCGGCCGCCGGGGGAGCAGGGCTCATCACGCCCGACCTCATCCCCGACGAGGCATCGGCCTGGCTGGCCGCCTCCGAGGCGGCCGACCTCGACCGCGTCTTCCTCGCGGCCCCCTCGTCCAGCGAGGCGCGCCTCCGGCAGGCCGTCGCCGCCAGCCGCGGGTTCGTCTACACCGTCTCCACGATGGGCATCACGGGCGCGCGCAGCGACGTCGACGCGGCCGCGGCGACGCTGGTGGCCCGTCTCCGCGCCGTCGACGTCGAGCACGCCTGCGTCGGGCTCGGCATCTCGACCGCCCAGCAGGTGCGCGAGGTCCTGGGCTACGCCGACGGCGCCATCGTCGGGTCGGCCTTCGTCCGCGCCCTGGCCGAGGGCGGCGTGCCGCAGCTCGCCGACGTGGCTGCGGACCTCGCCTCGGGCGCTAGAGTCGTCTAGCGCCGTCGCCGGGCCACCGGCAGCGCGTCACACCGTCCTCCCTGAAAGGCGTCACCGCCCGTGCACGTTCCCCTGAGCATCCCGAGCCCGTCCGTCGAGTGGCAGTACTTCGACCTCACCTCGTGGATCAACTCGACGTTCGGTGCGGCCCTGCCCGGCGAGCTGCGGATCCACGCCTACGCGCTGTGCATCCTCGTCGGCATCGTCGCGGCGGTCCTGATCACGAACCACCGCCTGACCCGACGGGGTGCCGAGCGCTGGGTCGTCATCGACGTCGCGATCTTCGCCGTCCCGGCCGGCATCGTCGGCGGGCGCTTCTTCCACGTGGTCACGCACCCGGCGGACTACTTCGCGGGGCAGGAGTGGTGGCGCGCGTTCGCCGTGTGGGAGGGCGGCCTGGCCATCTACGGCGCCCTGCTCTTCGGCGCCGTGGGCGTCTGGCTGGGCTGCCGCTACGCGGGGCTCCGGTTCTCGGCCTTCGCCGACGCCCTCGCTCCGGGCCTCCTGGTCGCCCAGGCCTCCGGCCGCCTCGGCAACTGGTTCAACCACGAGCTCTTCGGCTGGCCGACCGACCTCCCGTGGGGCCTCGAGATCGAGTCCTCCAACCCGGCCTACCCGACGGGCCTGCCCGCCGGCACGCTGTTCCACCCCACGTTCCTCTACGAGATCGTGTGGATGCTGGCCGGCGTCGCGATCCTGCTCCTGATCGAGCGCAAGGTCCCGATGCAGTGGGGCAAGGCGCTCGGCTTCTACCTCATCTGGTACGGCATCGGCCGGTCGGTCTTCGAGACCATCCGCACCGACCCGAGCCTGCTCTTCGCGGGCGTCCGCACGAACGTGTGGATGTCGCTGCTCGCGATCGTCCTGGGCATCGTCGTCATCGGCCTCGCGATGCGTCGCCACACGGGACGCCAGCCGTCGCCGTACGTGCCCGGTCGTTCGCCGAGCGAACTGCGCGCTGGGGTAGACTCCGACGACGTCTACGCGGAGGACGACGATCTCGAGCCGGTCGACGCCGGCACCTCCGGGCCCGACGTGCACGACCGCACCGCCGCGCCGCGCTCCTAGCACTTCCCGGCCCGGCCGACCCGACACCACGGGCGGACCGGGCGCCCCTCCGCGAGACGAGCTGCACCACGTGACCGCCACAAGCGGTCGCCGTACCTCGACCGCGTCCCCGGACAACGATCCTGCGTCCTGGGGCACCCGAGCCTCCTGCCCTCACGGCACGGGCTCGGTCACTCGACCCGGGCCACCGACGTCCCGCTCCCGTACCGGTACACCTTCGTGAGGACGGATCCCATGGCTCTCACGCCAGTCCACCAGCAGTTCAGCACGGTCCCCGAGGCCGCGGGGCTCTACGACCCCGTGCACGAGAAGGACGCCTGCGGCCTCGCCATGGTCACGACGCTGCGCGGCACGCCCGGGCACGACATCGTCGACGCCGCCCTGGGCGCCCTGCGCAACCTCGAGCACCGGGGCGCCGTGGGCTCCGACGCCGGCACCGGTGACGGCGCCGGGATCCTCTGCCAGGTCCCCGACGCGTTCTTCCGCGCGGTCGTCGACTTCGAGCTGCCCGAGGCCGGCCGCTACGCCGTGGGCATCGCGTACCTGCCCACCGACGCGCAGGAGCGGGCCGAGCTCAAGACCGGCATCGAGCGCATCGCCGGGCTCGAGGGCCTCGACGTGCTGGGCTGGCGCGAGGTCCCGGTGCGCCCGGAGGAGCTCGGCCAGCTCGCGCGGGACGCCATGCCGGCCTTCGAGCAGCTCTTCGTCACCAGCCGACGGCACGACGAGCAGGGCGATGCCCTGTCCGGCGTGGCCCTGGACCGCCAGGCGTTCCGGCTGCGCAAGCGCGCGGAGCGCAAGCTGTCGGCGTACTTCACCTCGCTCAGCAGCCGCACCATGGTCTACAAGGGCATGGTCACGACCCTGCAGCTCGAGCCCTTCTACCCCGATCTCAGCGACGAGCGCTTCGCCTCGAAGCTGGCGATCGTGCACTCGCGCTACTCGACGAACACGTTCCCGTCGTGGCCGCTGGCCCAGCCCTTCCGCATGATCGCGCACAACGGCGAGATCAACACGGTGCGCGGCAACCGCAACTGGATGCGCGCCCGGCAGTCCCAGCTCGAGTCCGAGCTGCTCGGCGACGTCAAGCCCCTGCTGCCGATCGTCAGCCCCGGAGCGAGCGACTCGGCCTCGTTCGACGAGGTCGTCGAACTGCTCAGCCTCACGGGCCGTTCGCTGCCCCACGCGATCCTCATGATGGTCCCCGAGGCGTGGGAGAACCAGGCCGAGATCGACCCCGCCGTGCGCGACTTCTACGAGTACCACTCGATGCTCATGGAGGCGTGGGACGGCCCGGCCGCCGTGACCTTCACCGACGGCACGCTCGTGGGGGCGACCCTCGACCGGAACGGCCTCCGCCCCGGCCGCTACCTGGTCACCGACGACGGCCTCGTCGTCCTCGCCAGCGAGATCGGCGTGCTCGACATCGACCCGGCCAAGGTCGTGCGCAAGGGGCGCCTGCGCCCCGGGGCCATGTTCCTGGTCGACACCGAGGCGGGGCGCATCGTCGAGGACGACGAGATCAAGCGCGACCTCGCCGCGGGGGCGCCCTACGGCGACTGGCTCGCCGAGGGACGCATCCACCTGTCGGACCTGCCGGACCGGGAGCACATCGTGCACACGCCGGCCTCCGTCGTGCGACGCCAGCGCACCTTCGGCTACACCGAAGAAGAGGTCCGCATCCTGCTCACGCCCATGGCGAAGACGGGTGCGGAGCCCCTCGGAGCCATGGGCAGCGACACGCCGATCGCCGTCCTGTCGCAGCGCCCGCGCCTCCTGTTCGACTACTTCACGCAGCAGTTCGCGCAGGTGACGAACCCTCCGCTCGACTCGATCCGCGAGCAGGTCGTCACGTCGCTCGCGCTCGGCCTCGGTCCGGAGCGCAACCTGCTCGACGCGACGCCCGAGCACGCGCGCCAGGTGATCCTCGACTTCCCCGTCCTCGACAACGACGAGCTGGCCAAGATCCAGCACATCGACCCCGACCCGGGTTCGCGCGTCACGAGCACCATCCGTGGGCTATACCGCGCCGACAAGGGCCCCCGTGCCCTCGAGAAGCGCATCGCCGCCATGTGCAACGAGGTCGACGACGCCATCGAGGCCGGGGCGCAGTTCATCGTGCTGTCCGACCGCGACAGCAACCCGGAGTTCGCGCCCGTGCCGTCGCTGCTCATGCTGGCGGCGGTGCACCACCACCTGATCCGCACCGAGCAGCGCATGCGCGTGGGGCTCATCGTCGAGGCCGGCGACGTCCGCGAGGTCCACCACGTCGCGACGCTCATCGGCTACGGCGCCTCGGCCGTGAACCCGTACCTCGCCATGGAGACCTGCGAGGACCTCGTCCGCTCGGGCATGCTCACCGGGCTCACCCCCGAGGACGCCGTCCACAACCTCATCAAGGCGCTCGGCAAGGGCGTGCTGAAGATCATGTCCAAGATGGGCATCTCGACGGTCTCGAGCTACGCCGCCGCGCAGGCCTTCGAGGCGGTCGGCCTCAGCCAGGAGTTCGTCGACACGTACTTCACCGGGACCTCGACGATGCTCGGCGGCGTCGGCATCGACGTGGTCGCGACCGAGAACAAGCAGCGGCACGAGAGCGCCTACCCCGCCGACGGTTCCCTCGTCGCGCACGAGCGCCTCGCGACCGGCGGCGAGTACCAGTGGCGTCGCGAGGGCCCGCCCCACCTGTTCAACCCCGAGACGGTGTTCCGGCTGCAGCACGCGACCCGCTCGCGCCGCTACGACGTGTTCCGCGAGTACTCGAAGCTCGTCGACGACCAGGCCGAGCAGCTCATGACCCTGCGCGGGCTGTTCCGCCTGCGCACGGGCGAGCGGGCGCCGGTGCCGCTCGACGAGGTCGAGCCGATCGCGTCGATCGTCAAGCGCTTCTCGACCGGTGCGATGAGCTACGGCTCCATCTCGAAGGAGGCCCACGAGACGCTCGCCATCGCCATGAACCGGCTCGGCGGCAAGTCGAACACCGGCGAGGGCGGCGAGGACGTCGAGCGCCTGCTCGACCCCGAGCGCCGCAGCGCCGTCAAGCAGATCGCCTCCGGTCGGTTCGGCGTGACGAGCATGTACCTCACGCACGCCACCGACATCCAGCTGAAGATGGCGCAGGGTGCGAAGCCCGGCGAGGGCGGCCAGCTGCCGCCCACGAAGGTCTACCCGTGGGTCGCGCGCACGCGCCACGCCACGGCCGGCGTCGGCCTCATCTCGCCGCCGCCGCACCACGACATCTACTCCATCGAAGACCTGAAGCAGCTCATCTTCGACGCGAAGCGGGCCAACCCCTCGGCGCGCATCCACGTCAAGCTCGTGAGCCAGTCCGGCATCGGTGCGGTCGCGGCCGGCGTGACGAAGGCCCTGGCCGACGTCGTGCTCGTCTCGGGCCACGACGGCGGCACGGGCGCCAGCCCGGTCAACTCGCTCAAGCACGCGGGCACCCCGTGGGAGATCGGCCTCGCCGAGACGCAGCAGACGCTCATGCTGAACGGCATGCGCGACCGCGTCGTCGTGCAGGTCGACGGTCAGATGAAGACGGGGCGCGACGTGCTCATCGCGGCCCTGCTCGGTGGCGAGGAGTACGGCTTCGCGACGGCGCCGCTCATCGTCGAGGGCTGCGTCATGATGCGCGTCTGCCACCTCGACACCTGCCCCGTGGGCGTCGCCACGCAGAACCCCGAGCTCCGTGCGCGGTTCAGCGGCAAGCCCGAGTTCGTCGTCAACTTCTTCGAGTTCCTGGCGCAGGAGGTCCGCGAGCTTCTGGCCTCGCTGGGCCTGCGGAGCCTCGACGAGGCCATCGGCCGCACCGACCTGCTCGACGTCGACCGCGCCGTCGAGCACTGGAAGGCCGACGGCCTCGACCTCCGACCGGTGCTCGAGGGGCCGACGTTCCCCGCCGACGCGCCGCGCCGACACCTGCGCGACCAGGACCACGAGCTCGAGGACCACTTCGACAACCAGCTCATCGCGCGGGCCTCCGACGTGCTCGAGCACGGCGGCCACGTCGCGATCGCGCTGCCGGTCCGCAACACCGAGCGCGCGGTCGGGACCATGCTCGGCCACGAGGTCACGGTCCGCCACGGGGAGCACGGACTGCCCGAGGGCTCGATCGACGTCACGCTCACCGGTTCCGCCGGTCAGTCCCTCGGCGCGTTCCTGCCGGGCGGCATCACCCTGCGGCTGGTGGGCGACAGCAACGACTACGTCGGCAAGGGCCTCTCGGGCGGCACGGTCGTCGTCCGCCCCGACCCCGCGAGCTCCTTCGCCGCCGAGGACAACGTCATCGCCGGCAACGTCATCGGCTACGGCGCCACCCAGGGCGCCCTGTTCATCAGGGGCATCGTGGGGGAGCGGTTCCTGGTGCGCAACTCGGGCGCGAGCGCCGTCGTCGAGGGCGTCGGGGACCACGCGCTCGAGTACATGACCGGCGGCCTCGCCGTGATCCTCGGCGAGACCGGGCGCAACCTGGGCGCCGGCATGAGCGGCGGCACGGCCTACGTGCACGACCTCCGGCGCGAGCGGGTCAACGCCGACGCCCTGGCGTCCGGCGAGCTGCAGTTGCACCCCCTCGGCAGCGCCGACGTCGAGATCCTGGCCGACCTCCTCAGGAGGCACGTGGCCGAGACCGGATCACCGGTCGCCGAGCGCCTGCTCGCCGACCTCGGCACCACGTCCGCGGCCTTCACGAAGGTGCTGCCGCGCGACTACGCAGCCGTCCTCGCCACCCGGCAGGCGGCGGTCGACGCGGGGATCGACCCCGACGGCGACGAGACCTGGAAGCAGATCCTGGAGGTGACCGGTGGCTGATCCCAAGGGGTTCCTGAAGACCCAGGAGCGCGAGCTCCCGAAGCGACGTCCCGTGTCGGTGCGACTCATGGACTGGAAGGAGGTCTACGAGCAGCAGGAGAGCGGTGCGCTCCGCCGACAGGCGAGCCGGTGCATGGACTGCGGCGTGCCCTTCTGCCACCAGGGCTGCCCGCTCGGCAACCTCATCCCGGAGTGGAACGACCTCGTCTGGCGCGGCGAGGGCCGGCAGGCCAGCGAGCGGCTGCACGCCACGAACAACTTCCCCGAGTGGACGGGTCGGCTCTGCCCTGCCCCCTGCGAGTCCTCCTGCGTGCTGGGCATCAACCAGCCGCCGGTGACCATCAAGCAGGTCGAGGTCTCGATCATCGACGAGGCGTTCGCCAACGGCTGGGTCACCCCGCACCCGCCGGAGCGGCTCACGGGCAAGACCGTGGCCGTCGTCGGGTCGGGCCCCGGTGGGCTCGCGGCCGCGCAGCAGCTCACGCGTGCGGGGCACACGGTCGCCGTCTACGAGCGGGAGGACCGCATCGGCGGTCTCATGCGCTACGGGATCCCCGACTTCAAGATGGAGAAGAAGCAGATCGAGCTGCGCCTGGCGCAGATGCGCGCCGAGGGCACGCGCTTCCGTGCGGGCGTCGAGATCGGCGTGGACATCTCGTGGGACGACCTGCGCGCGCGCTACGACGCAGTCGTGGTCGCCACGGGCGCGACCGTCCCGCGCGACCTGCCGATCCCCGGGCGCGACCTGTCCGGCGTGCACTTCGCCATGGAGTACCTCGTCCAGCAGAACAGGGCGGGCGCCGGCGACGCGGTGGTCGACCAGATCACGGCCGAGGGCAAGCACGTCGTCGTCCTCGGCGGCGGCGACACCGGGGCCGACTGCATCGGCACCGCCCACCGGCAGGGGGCGCTCAGCGTGACCAACCTCGCCATCGGCGCCCAGCCGCCGAGCGAGCGCCCGGCCGACCAGCCCTGGCCGATGATGCCGACCCTCTTCGAGGTGTCGAGCGCGCACGAGGAGGGCGGCGAGCGGCAGTACCTGGCCTCCACCGTCGAGCTGCTCTCCAACGAGGTCGGCGAGGTCCGCGGACTGCGCGTCGCCGAGACCGAGTACGTCGACGGTCGCCGCGTGCCGAAGTCGGGCACCGAGCGCGACATCCCTGCCGACCTCGTCCTCCTGGCCCTCGGCTTCACCGGGCCCGAGCGCGAGCACCTCGAGCAGCAGCTCTCGCTGCCGTTCGGCGACAAGGGCACGATCGAGCGCGGCGGCGACTACCAGACGACGCAGCCGGGCGTGTTCGTCACGGGCGACGCCGGTCGCGGCCAGTCCCTCATCGTGTGGGCCATCGCGGAGGGGCGCGCCGCTGCCGCGGCGGTCGACACGTACCTCGAGGGCGAGACCGTCCTGCCCTCGCCGGTCCGACCGACCGATCGGGCGATGACGGTCTGACGACGGACGTCGGGTGGATAGGGTGGGGTGACGGGCCTCGGTCGTCCCCCTCCCACCACCCCCACACGAAGGAACCCATGAGACGCGCAAAGATCGTCGCCACCCTCGGGCCGGCGACGTCGAGCTACGACGACATCAAGGCGATCATCGACGCCGGCGTCGACGTCGCCCGCATGAACCTCAGCCACGGCAGCTACGACGTCCACGAGGGCGTGTACGCCAACGTCCGTCGAGCGGCCGACGACGCGGGCAAGCCCGTGGCCGTCCTCGTCGACCTCCAGGGGCCGAAGATCCGCCTCGGCAGGTTCGCGGACGGTCCGCACGACCTCGCCGTCGGGGACGTCTTCAAGATCACCACGGACGACGTGCCGGGCGACGCCGAGATCTGCGGCACGACCTTCAAGGGCCTGCCCGACGACGTGCGCCCTGGCGATCCCCTCCTGATCGACGACGGCCGGGTCAAGCTGCGCGTGCTCGAGACCGACGGCACGACCGTGACCACCGAGGTCGTCGTCGCCGGCACCGTCTCGAACAACAAGGGCATCAACCTCCCCGGTGTCGCCGTCAACGTCCCCGCCCTGTCGGCCAAGGACGAGGCGGACCTCCGCTGGGGCCTCGCCCTGGGCGCGGACCTCATCGCCCTCTCCTTCGTCCGCGACGCCTCCGACGTCGTCCGCGTGCACGAGATCATGGCGGAGGAGGGCCGCAAGGTCCCGGTCATCGCCAAGATCGAGAAGCCCCAGGCGGTCGACGCCCTCGAGGAGATCATCGAGGCCTTCGACGGCATCATGGTGGCCCGCGGCGACCTCGGCGTCGAGCTGCCGCTCGAGGCCGTGCCGATCGTGCAGAAGCACGCCGTCGAGCTGTCGCGCCGCATGGCCAAGCCCGTCATCGTCGCGACGCAGATGCTCGAGTCGATGATCTCGAACCCGATCCCGACGCGCGCCGAGACCTCCGACGTCGCGAACGCGGTCCTCGACGGGGCCGACGCCGTCATGCTCAGCGGTGAGACGAGCGTGGGCGCCTACCCCGTCACGACCGTGCAGACCATGGCCCGCATCGTCGCCTCCACCGAGGAGCACGGCCTGGAGCGCATCGCGCCCCTCGGCACGAAGCCCCGCACGCAGGGCGGAGCGATCACGCTCGCCGCGGCCGACGTCGCCGACTTCGTGCAGGCGAAGTTCCTCTGCGTCTTCACGGAGTCCGGTGACAGCGTGCGACGCATGTCGCGCCTCCGGCACTCGATCCCGATCCTGGCCTTCTCGCCGAACGAGGCGACCCGTCGCCGCATGGCCCTGAGCTGGGGCGTGCGGTCGTTCCTCGTCGAGAACGTCACGCACACCGATGCGATGTTCGCGCAGGTCGACGACATCCTGCTCGGCCAGGGCGTCGCGCAGCAGGGCGACAAGGTGATCGTGATCGCCGGGTCCCCTCCCGGCATCGCGGGCTCGACCAACGACCTCCGCGTGCACCGCGTGGGCGACGCCCACGCGCAGGCCGCTCCGGCCTACGTGACCGGCGCCTGACGCCGAGACGTCGACGGTCCGGGAGGCCGGCACCCCTCGTGGGTGCCGGCCTCCCGTCGTCGGGGCCCGACGCCGGGAGGGCGTAGCCTCACGGCGTGCCCGTCGACGATCGCCATCCCTGCTGCCTCCGTGCCGACGGCCGCCTCTGGGTCGTCGTCGGTGAGGCCACGGCGGGACCTCGCCCGCCGCGTCGCCGGGTCCGGACCGGGGCAGGAGGCGCAGCCGCGGGCGCCCTCGCCCTCCTGGTCGTCGCGTGGTCGGTCTGGGGCGTCCGCGACGCCCTCGCCCTGGCCACGGTCGCCCTGCTCGGCGGGGCCGTCGGCGCCGTGACCGCCATCGGCACGGCACGCTTCGGGTCGGCCGAGGAGGTCGAGGCGGACGTGCCGCCCGGCGCGGTCGAGCTCCTGCCGTCCATCGCCCGCCTCGCGCCCGACGACGCGACCGGCTCGGAGCTGGTCGCCTGGGCGACGCGCGGCCTCCGACTGAGGAGGGCCCGGCGCGCGCTGCTCGAGGGCGGGACGGACCCGGAGTCCGGCCGGTCGCCGGGCTCGACCGTGGCGGCCCGGATCGCCGAGGCCGAACGGGAGCACCGCCGGGCGCTGGACGACTGGGCACCCGTGGGTGACCTCCTGGGCCTCCCGCATCCCTGATCGCCGCTGCGTGGTCACGGTCCGACCCTGGCCCGGTGCCCAGCAGGCGATGTGCGAGGTCACGGGTAGGGGGAGCCCGGGGGACCAGGAGCGGACAGGGGACACGAAGAGGCCCCGACCCGCAGAGCGGGCCGAGGCCTCGGTGTCGCCGCCGGAGCGACGTGGCGCCTCAGGGGCGCCCCACGTCAGATGACGCGGATGTTCTCGGCCTGCAGGCCCTTCTGGCCCTGCGCGGTCTCGAACTCGACCTTCTGGTTCTCCTCGAGGTTGCGGTAGCCGCTACCCGTGATGGCGGAGAAGTGAGCGAACACGTCGGTGGTGCCGTCGTCGGGCGTGATGAAACCGAAGCCCTTTTCGGAGTTGAACCACTTCACGGTGCCTGTTGCCATTGTGCTGTTTCCTTCTTGGAGAGATGTCGATCCCGGGTCCCGGGATCGCTCGTCGCGGTGTTCTCGTCCGCTCCCTCTGAAGACGACGTCACACGCTCGTAGAACGAGACCACACGGGTGACCGGAGTCGCCCTGGCGGCGGGGCGGACCCCCGTGCCCGTCGCGAGATGCAAATGCGCGTCACACAACAACCAGTTCCCTCAGCGTAGTGCAGGTCGGGGGCCCAGCGCAGCACCTGGGGCGAAAAAAGGTGGCGGATCCGTGGGGCGGGGGATCGGCCGGACGGCGGATCGACCCCTGCACGGTGCGGTGCCGGATGTGGGACTCGAACCCACACGCCCTCTCGGACAGAGCATTTTGAGTGCCCCGCGTCTGCCGTTCCGCCAATCCGGCGCGCACCGACGGACCGACAATACCGTAGGCTCTACGGCGTGAGTGACACGGAAGCAACCGCAGCAGCACCCCGTCGCGTCGTCGTGGCAGAGGATGAGTCCCTCATCCGCCTCGACATCGTCGAGATCCTCCGCGACAACGGCTTCGAGGTCGTCGGCGAGGCCGGCGACGGCGAGACCGCGGTCGCCCTCGCCACGGAGCTGCGTCCCGACCTCGTCATCATGGACGTCAAGATGCCCCAGCTCGACGGCATCTCCGCCGCGGAGCGCCTCTCGAAGGGTCACATCGCCCCGGTGGTCCTCCTCACGGCCTTCAGCCAGAAGGAGCTCGTGGAGCGTGCGAGCGAGGCCGGCGCCCTGGCCTACGTCGTCAAGCCCTTCACGCCCAACGACCTCCTGCCCGCGATCGAGATCGCGCTGTCGCGCTACTCCCAGATCATCACGCTCGAGGCCGAGGTCGCCGACCTCGTCGAGCGGTTCGAGACCCGCAAGCTCGTCGACCGGGCCAAGGGCCTGCTCAACGAGAAGATGGGCCTCACCGAGCCCGAGGCGTTCCGCTGGATCCAGAAGGCCTCGATGGATCGCAGGCTCACGATGCACGACGTCGCCCAGGCGATCATCGAGCAGCTCAGCGCGAAGAAGTGACGAGCGCGGCCCTCGGGCCGCCGTACCGACGACGCCCCCGGCACCTCGTGCCGGGGGCGTCGTCGTGCCCGGGGAGAGGGCGGGCTCAGC
>Ga0265797_10007114_pt1 | contig 15466 bp, 13 predicted proteins | sample P2T30metagenome_FD_192433 | JGI IMG/M metagenome (GOLD analysis project Ga0265797, IMG submission 192433) | Plant litter microbial communities from East Loma Ridge, Irvine, California - P2 T30 | ecosystem: Environmental > Terrestrial > Plant litter > Unclassified | place: USA: California... | reverse complement strand
TCTACGGCAAGCCTCGCCATCTCCACAGCAAAGGCCATACCAGGCTGGTCTTTGCCTCCACATTGCGCCCAGCTTCCGCTGCCCTGTACCGCATTTTCAGACGCGCCAAAGCGGACGATCCAGCCGTGACATATTGGCGGAGGTGGTGGTGACGGCAGATCGAATTTTGGCGGGTCCCAGGGTACATACGGCTTCGGTGTCAGGATCTTTCCTTCCAAGCTTGTCAAATGCCTCCACGCCGCGGCGGGCAGCTTTACCGGTTCGCTTTCGCCGGCCCGCCCCACAACCCGGACGGTCACTGTCCCATCCGATAGATGCTCTACTTCAACACCAGGAATCGGGAGCATCATGTATGGGTCTTCAAACAGTGACCGGCGAACGATCCTTTTCGCTTCGAGCATGTCAGCCAACGGCTTGAAGCCAGCTTCAGTAAAAAGGCGCTGCTCGAATTTCGCTTGGTTGGCTTGCCCGCGTTCAAAATCTGCTCGTTGCTGGCCAGATCCTTTTGGGGGATAGCTATGCTCTCCTCTTACCGCGGGAGATGCAAAGGCGAGAAGAACAGCCAAAAGTTTCATGTCGAGATGATATCGAGATGCGCTGTCCTAGCAAGCGGCATCATTATTACCGTTGCAAAAGGGGCACCTTTTGCAACGTGACCCGTAACAGGTTCGATTTTTAAATAGGATCAGGTTTCGGAAATGTCCGGCTTTGGTGATGAGCGGCCCGACTGCTTTCAGCGGTAATGCCCGTTAAGCGGACGGTCTGCTTACGATAGAAAGCCGACACCTACTTGCGGGAGCCACGGAATATCAGCCAATTTCCAGCGCCTAAGATGGCAAATCCGAACGCCAGGCTTATCAGCATCGCCTGACTTTTAGCCGCTTGACACGGGTTGCCCAGCACAGGACCGATTACGTCTTCGGCACAGTCGCCCAGGGCGTTGAAGCCCACAAGGACTAGCGTGATGGCCGAGGCAATGACGGTCCACGCTTCTGCGGCAAGAGTTCGCATAAGCTAGCTCGCCTCCAGCCGAACAACGCTACCGGCAAGCATGGCGCAATCCAGATTAGCAAGACCCAAACTCCACTTTGCATGTGTTCCTGCTCGCTTGGGGTCATCGCAAGATGCGTGAACCACACAGTGAGTAAGCTAACGAACGACGGCTATCGGGCAAGCGTTCCGCGACAAGAATGGCGACATTTGGGCGTGAGTGCAGTTGCTTGGATAGAGAGGAAAGCGGACGCTGGCAGTTAGTGTGAGCCGAACCACATGCCCGCAACGTAGGCTATGCGCGCCCCCCAAGTGAGCGCTGTGAAAACTCCGCATACAACCAACGCTGCGTTTCCCAAATCCACCAGCTTGCGGCTCATTCTTCTACGCTCCATCATTGACCGTGTGATAGCGTATTTACCCATTCGAATGTCTGCAAGTAGTTGAAGGCGGAATGGTCGGAATGGAGAGGAAAGCAGACGGGGGGCTTTCGGGGCCGCACTCCGAGAAACCTGCCATCGAATGCGCCCGCCAAATGCATCAGATCTTGCATCGGCGGATACCCAGCTTTCCTGCCGCTCTCTGTCCAATGCGAAATCCGTGAGTTTCGCATTGCGGAACCTGTAACGGTAGCTATCGGCTAGGCGGAAGTCAGTGGTAAGCCTTTGTCCTGCTACGTAATCGCAGAAGGCCGAAGGCATAGCCGTCCGGCTGTGATGCGCTGGGCCATCTCTTAGGAGTTTTGCAAATGAGAGTTGTTCTTGAGCTCCTTGGTGTCTGTTCCGCCGCGCTGATGTTATCCGGTGCGGCGCAGGCTCAGACAGCAGAAGAGGGATTCGTGCATCAACGTCTGGCGCGGGCCGGCTTTACCCCGCTCGATGAAATGACCTTCGGCGGCCGTGACGTACGTCGGGTGTTGCCCGTCGATCCCTACGGCATGCTCCCCATCCCCGGTATCGAACTGGAACGTCACGCTGATGGGCGCCTGACCCTCCGAGCACAATACCGCGGCTGGACCGGCGAGGTCTACGACGTGTCCCCTGGAGAATGGCAGCAGGTATTAGGCTTAGAGGCCGCGGCATATGCGCAGCCAGCTAAGAGCAGCACGCGATCCGACCCAAATGTTATGGTGCACTGCTGGAGCGGTTTTTTAGAAGCCAGCCCCGACAAAGCGGCAAGTTGGTGGGGCTGCAACGACGGAACGCGCCCCGCTCAAGCCTATACCGAAGGCGTGCTCACGCTCACCATGCGGAAGATGGATTGCCAGCCAAGCGAGAAAGAGACGCTCTGGCGCTTTTCCGAGTGCCTAGCCAGAACGCGCAAACTTGATGACCCGACACTCGCAGCAAAGCTAACCGAACTTCAAGCGCGGTGGGAGAAACAACGTATACCGGGCTCGGAAATACTGGCTAGGGCGCGCCTTGCTTTGAGAGCGGCACGCGCGACCCGGACAGAAACCCTCGTCGCCACTGCTCAGGACGCGGTGTTCGCCTTCGGGCGTCAGCAGGAGGCGCTCCGTACGATCCTCCAGACGGGTTTCTACCCTCTCCAAGCCGCTGAGGGCGGCGGCGGAGGAAACGCTGTCATTGTGAACGACACGCGGCGAAATTGGCTCGAAGACATCAACTCACAACAACAGAACTACATCGGGTTGCTTGAGGAATTAGCGCGCATTCAGGCCCATGGCTAAGACACCCAACGGTGAACTAGCGATAAACCGGAAGGCACGGCTGATGGGGACTGCCAACCGGCGACTTTGTGCGGCTGTCCTGACGCAGAACTTTTGATGTTCGCATCAGGAATGACCGGGATAGAACGATAGATCTGAACGAATGGCCGCTTTCGGAAACGCCAATTTGTAACCCGAGTGTCCGCAATTGGGCGGAAGCGGTCATTGGACGCGATCGGCCCCGGAACGTCTGGAATGGGCAGGTAAGCGGACTGGCGGCTTTTAGACGCTGATGGCGGATAGCTGACATTATGGTCGAATTCTCAAGATCGAGCGTGCGAACATCGACCCAATCCAGCGGTGGACATCTATCGAAGAATGGGCTCCCTTGTCGACACGCGCCGAGTGGACCGAAGGGTGAGTTGGATAATACAGTAGCGGGGAGGTAGCATGCGCAGAGTATTTGCTTACATGATGTTGGTTGGTTCCATTGTGTCGTTGTCAGCATGTGACCGAGAATCCGAACCGACGCCCGCGAAACATACTGCGAAGACCGACGAAACTGCGGACCTGAACCTTGAGATGGCAATGAAGCTTGCCGAGGCAAAAGCCGCTTATGCAAAGCTGACGCCGGCAGAACGGGCAAAGCTCGCCGAACAGATGAAGACGGTGCAGGGAACGCTGCCCATGTCTCTCGCCGAAGTGCAATCGATGAAAATCCGGCCGGTGGGCAAGCCGGAGATGACGGTCGCGGCAACAGCGCCAATAGGCACACCCACAGTCATTGCGGCATGGGCTAGCTGGTGCATTCCGTGCAAGGCCGAAGCGCGCGAGCTGGCGCGGCTGCGCCAACAATATGGGCGCGATAAGCTCAACATCGTGTACCTCAACGTCGGCACCCCCGAAGTCGAGCGTGTCAAAGGGCCCGCATTTCTGCGTGAGGCCGGTGCCGAACAGCTTGGTTTGACGATGCTTGATCAGGCGGACTTTCTGAAGCTGACCCGGGTGGATCAACTCAGCGTACCGCGCGTCCTCGTCTTTGATCGCAGCGGCAAGCCGACTACGGTTATCGCCGGTGCTGTTGCCGGCGGGCGAGATTCCCGTCTCGCCGACGCGATCAATAAGGTCGTCGGTTAGTAGAACATGGCTGGCGCGTGCCTGGCCGTGCCAGTTGGCCTCGCGTCAAAAACGTGAAGAGCGCGAGACGGCTGTCTTCGTCCACAAGGTGAGTCCGTCTGCTTTTGGGCAGCTCATCGGCTACCGCGAACGTCCGCAATTGGGCGGAAGCCGTCAGTCGATGCGATCGGCTTCGGAACATCCAAGATTTGTGGAAAATAAAGCTGGCCGCCGGCCGTGTAATCGTGAAGCCTGCTGGCTTCAAATAAGTGCCTACACTGGCAACCGCACGACTCGCCGACCGGGGAGGGAACAGGAATATGGGTTATGCTCAAGCAACTCACCTGCTTTGTGGTCGCGACCGCGGTCGCGCTCACTTGTCAGGGATACGCAATGGCTGAACAGGTAGGTCACGTAACCGGCGTCGGCGGCGTGTTTGTTAAGAGCAAGGACCCAGAGACGCTTTCGGAATGGTATAAGGAAGTCCTAGGTCTGGATGTCAAACCTTGGGGCGGTGCGGCATTACCGTTCGACGCTCCGGGCCACCCTCCGAAAGTGTCTTGGGCAGCTTTCCCGGCTTCCAGCGACCATATGAGTCCTTCGACCCGAGAGTTCATGATCAACTTTGCGGTCGACGACATGGATGCCATCATAGCGCGACTGACCGCACACGGCGTTCCAATCGTGAAGCGCGATGACAATGACGATTTCGGCCGGTTCGCATGGATACAAGACCCGGATGGGACCAAGATCGAACTCTGGCAGCCAAAGCGGAGCTAGGGCGGAGCTACGGCGGAGCTTGTCAGGAAATGCCGCCAACTTTACGTCCGCAATTGGGCGCTTACGGACTGGCAGCTTCCTCGGCCCATAGCTGCCGGTCGACTTTCGGACGCGATAGACGCCCACGAAGAGTCCGAACGGCGGTAGGTGGTCGGCAGGTGCCTAGGGGCATCCTTGCTTATCAGACTTCAAAAGCGTTCTTCGGACGGCCACTCTGGCCATCGGAGAATGATCATGGAGATGCCTGAAACCGAACCCACCGCGACAAAGCGCCCAGTCTGGAATGCCGGACGGACCGTCGGCGCGAAGCGCGCGCTGAAGCCGAAGCAAATATGGGAGATCCGATTCTATCTCAATCAGCGCCGCCTCTTGCGAGATCGGGCGCTGTTCGACTTGGCGATCGACAGCAAACTCCGGGGCTGCGACCTGGTGCAAATGAAGATCCGCGACCTTGTCAGCGGCGGGCAGATCCGAACGCGTGCGATCGTGATGCAACAGAAGGCCGGTCGGCCGGTGCAGTTCGAGTTGCTTCCCGACGCTCGAACCAGCCTGCTTGCGTGGCTTGAACGGCGGGGCGGCGCAGTGGACGACTATGTCTTTCCCAGCAGGATTGATCATAGTGGCCATCTCAGCACCCGCCAGTATGCACGGCTTGTCGATGAATGGGTGACCGGCGTCGGTCTGATGCGAAGCGAGTATGGTACGCACTCGCTTCGCCGAACGAAGGCTTCGATCATATACAGGGCGACCGGCAACCTCCGCGCCGTCCAAATCCTTCTCGGTCATAGCAAGATCGAGAATACAGTGCGCTATCTCGGCATCGACGTGGAAGACGCGCTTGCCCTTGCCGAAAATACTGAAATCTGACTCGTTGGCTCCTTGTTTCCGGCGAGGGGCCACTTCACCGCGCTTTTTGGGACAAAGCGGCGGCTCGCGTGTCCCGGCGGAACCGCAGCTTACGATGGGAGCGGACATCCCCGATTGCGAATGGTGCTAACTGCGAATGCCTATTGTGGGGTAGGAACAGAATGGGAGGTTAAACCCGCAGTAAGCTGCACCAGCCACAGGCTAATCTGCCCGATCCTGAGTTCCTGCGGCAAAACTGGCCGCTGCGGCCCAACCCAACAGTGCGATCCCACCCAGCCGCAACATGAAGGCGGCGGTGTCGCCGAGCAGCGCGCAGGCGAAGCCGGGAACGCACGCCGCGCCGACCAACATTGCGCGTGGCGGGCTCGCGGCCCGGTGACGTTCGCCGGTGGCGCGCCGCCGCTTCGGATCGCCAGTGCACAACAGGATCACCGGAATCGCCGAGAGCAGGAATGCGCCCAGTGCGAGGGCGATCGTCATGCCTTGACCGAGCCAAGGATCGGCCCGAATCCACGCGACGCCCGCGGCCAGATCGTCCAGCAGTCGCGGACCAGCCATGCGCCGCCGATCACGAACACAAGGTCGAGTGCCGCAATCACCGGCTGGCCGGCCGCGATCGCCTCTGCCCAGCCCGGGCCGCCGGCGGCAAACAGGCGCAGCAGCGGCAGCGCGAGCATACCGCCGCCCGTCGCGACCTTGAGCATAGTGGTCAGCACGGCGTTGCTGCGTGCCATGGCGCCCGCAAGGATCGCGGCACCTGAGGCGATGAGGAACGCCGTCGTCGTCCAGTAGACCGCCGACCCCCGCGGCATCGCGACGAGGAACGCCGCCGCCGCCGCGACGAGGCCGAACGGCAAGCCGAAGAGGACGGCCGTGAGTGTCCGTTCGAGCCAGGCGAGCGCGCCCGTATCGTCTCTGCGCCGCACTACCCAGAGCCGCATGCCGGTATAGGTGACATAGCACATAGCGAAGCCGAGCCCGAACCAGATCGCCTTGGACAACATTCCGGCGAAGTTGCCGAAGTGCAGCGGCCCCATGATCCCGACCAGCGTGCCGCCCGCGGACGGCTGCGGGCCGACATTCGGTTTGGCCCGCACGAATTCCGCCGTCGCGCCCTTATAGAGCAAGGCCACCGGCTCAAGATCGCCTTCCCGAGGATTGTGCTAGCTGGTGACCTCCGCATCGGCCCGACCGAACTTCTCCACCGCGATGAAGGTGGGTACACTGCCCGCCCGGCTGATCGCGTCGGCCGTGACTCGATCGAGATTGCCCATCGCGGCGGGACGCGGATCGGGCGTGCCCGGATTGCCGTACACGGCCTTCGTCAGCGCCTCGACATCGCCGCCGAACGCCGCCATCGCGACGACCGGCACGCCGATCGTACCATAGAAGGAGAAAAAGCTGCCGGTAAACGCCAGGACGAACGCGAACGGCAGGCTCCACGTGCCTGCGACGCTGTGCTTGTCACGATTGGCCAGCACCGGGCTGGCGCGGCGTCGAAGCGTGAAGATGTCCGTGAACAGGTGCCGATGGATCAGCACGCCCGAAATCGCCGCGACCAGCATGGCAAGGCCGAGGATTCCGGTCAGCAGCAAGCCCCAGGGATTGGGAACATGCAGCCTGACATGAGTGTCCACGAGGAAGGCGCTGAGCGCGTCGTCGTTGCGCGGGCCGAAGAGGTCATCGGCGAACCCGGTCACGGTCGCCAGGATGCGGCCGCTATTGTCTAGCCGATAATACACGCCTTTCTCAGCGGGTACGCCCTTCGCATTGGGTTGGTGGCGGTGAAAGAACACGCCCAGGCCGTGATCGCCAATCTCGAACAGATTGACCGCCCCGCGATAGTGCGGCGGGGTCTTCGCGGTCAGGCGGCGCATCGTCGCGTCGATCGGCTGCTGGAACGACGAGCGCGTGGCGAGATGGCCGGCCGACCATGCGCCGATTTCGTGCGCGAAGACCGCCACGGCGCCCGTCAGCACCACGGCATAGAGCAGTAGGCCGAGCAGGATGGCAGACCAGCCGTGCACCGCGACCATCGCCTTGGTCTCTTCCTTTTTCAGATGGATCATTGTGCCTCCCCCAAAGCGGGCGCAGCGGCGGGTGCGGCAGCGACGAAACGATAGGCTACCATGGCGCCGTGCACGAAAAACAGCGCGGCCGCCGCCAGCGCAACGCGCGCGATCCTGCGGTCCAGGCAGGCATGGAAGAATAGCATCGCCCAGATCAGCGGCGCGAAGCCGAGCGGGAACGCCACATTGTTGATGCCCGCCGCGCCGCCCGGCAGCTACAGCGGCATGCCGGCAAGCGACATCAGTGTCACCACGATCGCGCCTGGCCCGGCCAGCAGAATTCGCGCCCATCGATGACGAGACTGGATCGGGTTCGTGCGCGTCATGGAAGGCATACGGAGGCATAAATGCAGCAGCCAACACTGGGAAGCTTAATGCTATTGATAATCTTTCGCAAAGATATAAGAGCGCCCACAATCGGACTGCAGTGAGACGAAGGGGCGGAATATGGGGAAATTGATCGTTGCGGCCGGGGTGGCGAGCATGCTGGCCAGTTCTGCGGCTTGGGCCCAGGATGCGGAGCCGCCCGCACCGGAAAACGACATCGTGGTGACCGGCACCATCGCCGGCACAAAGACCGAAACCCCGCTGATCGAGCTACCGCAGCCGCTCACCATCATCCCAGCCGACCAGTATCTGTCGCAGGGCGCGATCAACATCAGCGACACCGTGAAGTACGCCGCCGGCGTCCTCGCCAATCCCTATGGCCGCGATACGCGAGTCGATGGCTTCAACGTCCGCGGCATCAGCGCGTTGCAGTTCCGCGACGGCATGCGAGACATTTTCTCCTATTATGCCAGCATCCCCTCGGACCCGTATAATTTCTCGCGGGTCGAGATCGTACGTGGCCCGGCATCGGTGCTGTTCGGCCAGGGCTCGATCGGCGGTCTCATCAACCTCGTCTCCAAGACGCCCGAGTTCCGCACCAGCGGCGAGTTGAATCTCGTTTATGGCAGCTATGACCGCAAGGAGGCGCTGGGGGATGTCAACGTGGCGCTCAGCGACACGCTGGCGGTCCGTGCGGTCGGTCGCGTGCGCGATTCCGACACCTTCATCGATCATGTTCCCGACGACCGCGTGATGCTCGCGCCGTCGATCCGCTGGCAGCCGACGCCGGATACCGACCTGATCCTGACCGGCCTGTACCAGGAGGACGACACCGGCTCGACCTCGCAGTTCCTGCCGATCGTCGGTACCTTCGCACCCAACCCCGGCAATCCGGGCGGACGCCTCGATCCCTATACATTCGTCGGCAAAGCCGGCTGGGACCGCTATGCCGGCCGCTCTCTCCAGGGTGGCGGATCGCTGGCCCACCGCTTCTCGGACACGCTTCGTATCAGCCTGAAGGCGCGATACATCGACAGCGACCTCGAATATTTCACGCATTACGCAGACAGCTATACCAACCCAACCAATCCGTTCGCGGTTTATGGCACCGATGGCCGCACTATCGGGCTGTATGCAGACGCCAGCGATGCGCGGATGAACGTCTTCTCGACCGACAACAACGTCCAGCTTAAGTTCAATACCGGCGCAGAGATCGAGCACACGCTGCTGGCCGGCCTCGACTATAGCTGGAACAGGGTCGGCAAGCGGTTCGCGACCACGGCGCTGGAGACGGTTGATCTCTACGACATCGATTATGCGTCGCTGCAGACCTACGACCCCAGCGGCCCGTTCGCCTATGATTCGCAAAAGCAGCTCGGCGTCTATGTCCAGGACCAGATCCGCTTCTTCGACCGCGTGTCAGTGATCGTCGGCGCCCGCCGCGACCACGTGACCAACTCCGCGGGCCAGGAGGACAATGCCACAACCTTCCGCGCCGGCATCATCGGCGAGCTCGGCGCAGGCGTCTCGCCCTTCTTCAGCTACACCGAAAGCTTCCTGCCGATCGCCGGCCGGCTGACAGGGCCCGGCGGCGTCCCGACCGACCCCTTCAAGCCGCAGATGGGCACACAATATGAGGCAGGGGTGAAGTGGCAGCCCGATCCCCGGACGCTGGTCACCGTGACCGGTTTCAAGATCAAGGAGCGCAACCGCGTCCTTTATCTGGCCAACAACGTGACGACCCAGTCCGGCGAATTGTCCACCAAGGGAATCGAGTTCGAGGCAAGCCGCGTCCTGCCGGGCAATTTTGAGTTGCTCCTGAACTATGGCTACAGCCAGCTCGATTCCGAGGCGAACACCAGTCTCGACTATATGCCTCGCCACACCGCGTCGGTCTGGTCGACCAAGACCTTCGGCGACAGCAGCGGGCCGCAGCTGAGGCTCGGTGCGGGCGTGGTGTATAGCGGCAAGAGCAAGTCGACCGGGCCGCTTGACCCCTATGGTCTCAACCCCGGGATCGCGCCCGGCACACTGTACACGATCGTCACCCCGTCGCGTGCGACGGTCGATGCTTTGGCGGAGATCAGCTGGGACAAGTGGCGCCTGGTTATCAATGCGACCAACCTGCTGGACAACCGAGGTTTCGCCTCCTGCCTCGCGCGTGGGGACTGCTTCATGGCCGCCCCGCGCAACGTGATGGCGACACTGGGCTTTCGATTCTAGCAGGCGACGGCTTGGCAGATCCTAATCTATGGCATGGATGCCTGCGGGGCCAAAGCCAGCCCAGGAGGTTTTTCCTGCGGTGGAACCAACCGAACTACCAGCGCATCACGGTCGATCGGGCTCAGTTTGTTTTAGCTTCCCCATCAGTAGCGCTAACCGATCTGCATGAACGACCGCATTCAGCGATGATCGGCAACGTTGCGAACGGCCCATTTCGGACGCGTTGCCGCCTGTCCAGCTTGTGCCATGTAAGCGACCGGATATGTCCCGAGCAGCCGTTCGCGAGCTGATGCAGGGACGGCTTGAGTTGGTCGCCAGCCGCCATGCCATCTCCGTCTGAAATCACCTGTTTGTGGGACATTGAGGGCGAGAGGCGGGTTTCTCGTACATCCGATCGCTGAACGGCTGAAATTGGTGGAAAGCTGTCAGTCCGCTTTCGGGAGGCGAACGGAGTAAGCGGACGTTCGTTCAGGAGGCGGGCAGGAGCCCGAAGGGTCGCTTTCTGGTGGGAAGCGGCCCGTTCGCTATCGGGAAGTGATCACGGTAAGCTGCCGTTCGTTCAGACGACGTGGCAGTGAGCCTTCGCGATCCATCTTCCGTCGGATGTGCGCGGCCTAACGCCAGGGGATCTGGCGATCATAGGCCAGGCGTGCACGGCGTACTTGTATCACCAGCTTCGTCGCCCGCACCCGCTTGATGACCTACTAAGTGCACTCAAGGAGATTATTGACCGACATTGAGCCAAAGGCCGATAAGCTGTCGGCGATGGCACCTGCCTGTCCACAAGCGCGTCCGCATACCGGTCGGCAAGCGCGGGACTGAGCACCAGGATCAATGCGAAGACCAGCGTTCCTGATATGCTCATGGGTTGCACGTCATCCACGATCGTAGCTTGGCCGATTGTCGTGGCCGCGGTTATGCGGCGACCACCAGCTTGACCAGCGTCCCGGGCTTCAGCGGCCCGTCAGCCGGAAGGCCGTTGATGACGATAAAGCGTTCACGCTTGCTGTCGGCTACTGCCATGCGCTGGCTCAACGTATCGATCGTGTCCCTTGCGCCAACAGTGACGATCCGGATGACCTTGCGACCCTCCTTGCCGTCGGCATAAGGCAGGCCATCGAGCATGCGGAGGAACGCCGTATCCTGGGTGATTGCCAGCTCTGGCTTGCCAGTGGCCTTCGCCAGTGCCTGTGCGCGCTGCACTCGATCGGCTCCATTTGGATGCGTCGATGCCCATGTCGGCGCAGACCGTGCGGTGCCGCTGGCCTGCGCCGTCAGCCCGGTCGATTCATCGAGTGCCGCCAGGATGTCGGCTGAGGCATAGGGTGAGTAGCCTGCAGCGGTAATGTAGCGGACGCCAAGCGCGTCGGCCTGATATTCCTGATCGCGTCCGTATTTGAGAGTGTACAGCTGCGCGCCCGTGCCGGCGATCCGGGTCGCGAGGTCGCTTTTCGTAGCCAGGCTCACGCCACGAGCAAGCAGGCCACCGATCGTCGCACGCGTATTGCGCGACGCGGCGTGGCGGGCGGCGACATGGCCTACCTCATGGCCCATCACGGAGGCGAGTTCTGCCTCCGAGGTCATCAATGCGAGAAGCTGACGGGTGACGTAGATGTACCCGCCCGGGATGGCGAAGGCGTTCTCGACCGGGGAGTCTAGCAGGGTAACGGTAAAGTCGCTGCCCGCATTCGACAGGCCAGACTGGACCGCCACACGCTTGCCGACGCGTTCGACAAATGTCGCCTGCTGCCCCTTATATGCACCGCCGAACTCCGAGAGCAGTTGCGGATGAGCCTTATTGCCCTGCGCCTTGTCGGTCGCCGAAATCGAGCGAACCGTGTTCTGGGCGGTAACAGGGGCAACGGGTGCGAGCAGGAATGCGCTGGCTAGCAGTACGGCGATGTGACGGCGGATCATGAAGCTCTCCCGGTAACGACGGTATAAAGCGACCCTTACACCGTTGTTCCGGATGAGCATCGATACCGTTCTGCACTGATTACCGATCGTCTTGCCCGTTGCTAGCACCAGTGCTCAAAAGAAAAATAGGGCTGCTGCCTGCAATTCCATCGGCGCCGAGATTCACCGCTCCAGCTGACTTCGTCGAACCAAATGCAGCCGCTGATAAACGGGGCATTATAGCGGCGGTTTCTGAACGCAGGTCCGAGATTGGGGGATGAAAGCCGGCGGTGAGTGGCCGGAACTGGGTATTTTGCTACCCAACCCGCCGGGAGCACATCTCTCAACCGCCTTCCGAGTAAGACGCACGATACTGCGCCCGCTCGGCGTAGATTTCTAATTCCGTGAGTGCCAGTCGCTAAGCTAGATTGTCAGTTCTCAGTGCAAACTGCCCTCGGGCAGGATTTGATCCGCGCGAGCGACCAGCGTCGATAGCAAGCCGGAATACCCCGTATGGTCGTCGCGTGCCGGGGCGACGGCTTCGCCTATCAGCAGCAGCGATGGATCGCTATCGCTGATCGTCTCGACCAGGAAGGCGAGCGCTGACAACCGCCCTCGGATGATACGTTCGCTCGGGAGAGAGACGTTGACCGCGACCATCACCGCGGTGTCGGGCGCCCGACCGGCTGCGATCAAATTGCGCGCGATCTCGCCGGCGGCGGCGCGGCCCATATAGATGGCGAGTGTGGCATCGGGTGCGGCGAGGGCGGCCCAGTCGAGGTCGAGCGCTTCGCCGGCGCGGGCGTGCGCGGTAACGAAGGTGAGTTTGCGGGCGAGGCCGCGGAGCGTCAGCGAGGCGCCGCCCGATGCTGCGGCGGCGCTGGCGGCGGTGATGCCGGGGCATATCCTCACCGCGATGCCGTTCGCGGCAAGATGCTCCATTTCCTCGGTCGAGCGGCCGAAGATCGAGGGATCGCCCCCCTTCAGGCGCACGACGCGCTTGCCCGCTTTCGCGGCGGTGGCGAGCAGGGCGTTGATCGATGCTTGGTCCTTCGAATGGCGGCCCGACCGCTTGCCGACGCCGACCCGCTGGGTGCCGGGGGGTATGAGCGCCAGAATTCCGGGGCCGACCAGCGCGTCGGAAAAGACGATGTCGGCGTCGGCGAGCAGTCGCTCGGCTTTCCGCGTCAGCAGATCGGGGTCGCCGGGGCCGGCACCGACGAGCCAGACCGAACCGGGTGGGAAATCATGCGGCATGCGTCGATCCTTCGATGGCGAGGAGTTTGGCAAGGGCAGGGCGGCACGACCCGCAATTCGTGCCCGCGCCGAGTGCCGCGCCGATCGCAGGCACGTCGGCGAGATGCTGGTTGGCGATCGCCGCCAGGATGGTCTTGAGGCCCACGTCGAAACAGGCACAGACGATCGGCCCACGGTCGACCTGCACGCCCGCGGTCCGCCCGGCGAGCAGCGTCGGGGCGGCGATCGCTTCGCCAAGTTGCGCGACGAGCCAGTCTCGCGGGGGGAGCCGGCCGTCGCGCGTGACGAACAGCACCGCCGCGAGCCGGCCGTCGTCGAGAATTGCGATCCGGCGGCTGCCACGCGCCGCGTCGATCGCCTCGATTCGCTGGCCTTTGGGCAACAACGCGTCGAGCGCGTCGGCGTCGCCCGTGCCTGCCATATCCCATGCGCTTCCGCATGGAACCGCCACACGTGTTGCCCAGAGGCAGTCGGGTCGGGTCGCGAGCTCACCGCGGACGATGATGAAGCCACGCCACGCTGTTTCTGCATGGTCGATCTTGGCCGGCGTGAACTTGAAGCCGGGCTGTCCGGAAACCGGATCGGCGAGTGGGCGGGGGAGGAGGCCGGAGCGCCCACCCGTCGCGGTGCTATCGGTCCAGTGGATCGGCACGAACAGTTCGCCCGCCCGCTGCGTCGTGACGATCGTCGCGCGGAACAGGCTGGTGCCTTGCGGCGTCGTCACGCGTGCCAGACCGCCGTCGACGATCCCGAGTCGGGCGGCGTCGTCGGGATGGATCTCGACCAGCGGCTCCTCGCGGTGGTGCGCGAGCTTGGGTGACAGGCCGGTGCGGGTCATCGTGTGCCAGTGGTCGCGGTAGCGCCCGGTGTTGAGCGTCATCGGCCATTTGGCGAGCGGGGCCGCAACCGGCTTCTGCGCGACGGGTATCAGCCGCGCACGGCCGTCCGGTGTCGAGAAGCGCCCATCGGAGAACGGCGTGCCGCCCCAGCGGAACGGCGCCATCGCTGCATAATCCGCATTGCCCTTGGCGGCATGGCCGGGGAGCGCGAACAGGCGCGTGCCGTCATTTTCATAGGCGGACAGGCGGCAATGCTCGCGCCAGATTTCGGCCGGGCGATCATAGGGGAAGGCGGTCTTCCACCCCATCCGGCGCGCGACCTGCGTGACGATCCACCAGTCGGGCTTTGCGTTGCCGGGTGCGGCCATAAAGGCCCGCTGGCGGCTGATCGTGCGGTCGGAATTGGTCACGGTGCCGTCCTTCTCGCCCCAGGCCGCGGCGGGCAGACGGACATGCGCGTGAACCGACGTGTCGGTGGTTTCGATCACGTCGGAGACGACGACGAACGGGCAATCGGCCAGCGCCTCGCGCACGCGCCCGGCGTCGGGCATCGAAACGGCAGGGTTGGTCGCCATGATCCAGATCGCCTTGATCCGGCCGTTGCCGAGTTCGCGGTACAGGTCGACCGCCTTAAGCCCGGGCTTGGCCGCCATGTTGGGTGCTGCCCAGAAGCGGCCGACGCGCGCGATATTCTCGGGCGTGAAATCCATGTGCGCGGCAAGGCTCGAGGCGAGCCCGCCGACCTCGCGGCCGCCCATCGCGTTGGGCTGGCCGGTGATCGAAAAGGGGGCCGCGCCGGGCTTGCCGATCCGCCCGGTGGCGAGGTGGAGGTTGGTGATCGCGTTGACCTGGTCGGTCCCGGACAGCGATTGATTCACGCCCTGGCTGAACATCGTCACGGTCTTCGGCGTGGCGGCGAACAATTCAAAGAAGCGCTTGAGGTCTTGCGGCAGCACGTCGCACACGCGCGCCACCGACCACAGGTCGCTCCCCTCTCCGACCTGGTCCCAGAAATCGTCGGGCGTCGCGACGTGGTTCTCAAGATAGTCTTGGTCGATCACACCCGCGTCACGACACCACGCCAGCAGACCGTTCATCAGCGCGACGTCCGTGCCGGGCCGGATCGCGAGATGCAGGTCGGCTTCGTCCGCGGTCTCCGTGCGGCGCGGGTCGATCACGACCAGCTTCGCACCGGCGTCGCAGCGCGCACGGATGCGCTGATAGACGACCGGGTGGCACCACGCGGTGTTCGACCCGACCAGCACGATCAGGTCGGCGGCGTCGAAATCGTCGTAAGCGGCGGGTACGATGTCTTCGCCGAACGCGCGTGTGTGGCCGGCGACCGCGCTGGCCATGCAGAGCCGCGAATTGGTGTCGATGTTCGCCGCGCCAATAAACCCCTTCATCAGCTTGTTGGCGACGTAATAGTCCTC
>Ga0265797_10007113_pt1 | contig 15467 bp, 12 predicted proteins | sample P2T30metagenome_FD_192433 | JGI IMG/M metagenome (GOLD analysis project Ga0265797, IMG submission 192433) | Plant litter microbial communities from East Loma Ridge, Irvine, California - P2 T30 | ecosystem: Environmental > Terrestrial > Plant litter > Unclassified | place: USA: California... | reverse complement strand
GCTTCGCTAGCTGCGATTGCCATTGCGAAGCCAGTTCCCGACCCGCTCAATGTAATAAGACAGACTGGACCTGCGGCAGGACAGGTATGTTAGGCCCTGATGCAGTTCAATCGCGAACATCGTTGTTTGACGGCCAAGCTGTGGGACTTGGACTAACAACTGCAAGGTCATTACCAAGTGCGCCGCGCCAGGGCAAATCGCCCTCGCATACGACGACGGTCCATCGGGCAACACGCAGAAGCTCGTCGACACACTCAACGCGGGCGGCGCCAAGGCCACCTTCTTCGTGACGGGCACGCTCTATGGCTGCATCTACAATCAAAAGACGGCGCTGCAAAACGCGTACAAGTCGGGCCACCAAATCGCGTCGCACTCGTGGTCGCACCCGCAAAACTTTGGCTCCCTGTCCACAAGCGATCTCACGACGCAAATGACGCGTGTCGAACAGGCGCTCGTCAACATCATCGGCAAGAAGCCAACATACATGCGTCCTCCGTACCTTGCTACAGGCGGAAACGTGCTTCCCACCATGCGCAATCTCGGATACCGCGTCATCACCAACGATGTCGACAGCGGCGACTGGGCTGGCAACACGCCGCAGCAAAGCCAGGCAAAATTCCAGCAAGCCGGCACGAGCGGTAACGGACATATTTCCCTCATGCACGAGACATATGCTACGACTGTAAACACGCTTACGCCATGGTTGATTACTTGGGCCAAGAACAACAACTTGAAGCTTGTTACTGTTGGTAAGTTTACATTCCGGTCAATTAGATTCATGGATGAAGGCTAACAGTTTATGTTCTAGCTGAGTGCTTGGGCGATACGACGAGTGCGTACAAGAGTGGTACCCCGAACGGTGCTTCGTCCTGCTAGATGTGTGGATAGTGTCTAGACTCTTTACGGGTCGCTTCTGTAGACCCTACTTCTTCTTCTTGTATATTCTATATTTCACCTTTCCATCCATATATACTACATCAACATGCAACAAACAACAGTTGTATGCAGCTGGTCCTCTTCTGAGACTGGAACTTGTGCAGCCAAGTGATGATCGCTTAACAATATACGAGTGATCCAGCAGCATGGAAAAGAGCAAAAACGTGATTACCGTGAAATGCTGCTGCTATGGTCTAATGTAGATTGACAGTGCGAGATAGATCCGTGTGACGCAGTCGTAACTCACGTAATAAGAGCGACGAGCTGCTACACAAGGCTAAACCGCAATTCGTTCTGTTTGTTTTGTGAAAGCTTACAATGAGTTTTGCATGGCTTCTTCTTCGACATGAAGGTTGGAAATAGCCAGATGACGTTTGAGTTGGGCCTGCAACATGATCTGGGCCAGAGCAGCTGCCCGGTAGTGCTACTGATGTGTTGGATATTTCAACACTGGGTGCAGTGTAGATTTCAACGACTATCGGAACAGCGATGCCGATAGCGATGTTGGGATTAAGTTGCGGGGCAAATAGTCCACCCGCACCTGCAGACTAGAAAACCATTCCTTGCTTAGCGCATCCGGGCTTGTATGGAACATATGTACATATCTACCTTGACCAAGTGTCATGTTGGCGCCAGGGCGTTCAAGCTCACAAACATGTTCCCACACTATTGCTGGACACACGGAGCTATGGTATATTGGGACGTAAGTATCAGCGTCAGTTACTGACATCAAGAAGCTCTGCATGTAGAGAAAACACACATACCCATATACCTACGAGCTTCTGCTTCTTACCCTACTTATCAAGGCGCCAACAACCAATAGTACTACAAGTACCCCACTCTGGACAGGAGCAAAAATGGCAGACCGTAGGATGACTAGAGTGCCGACAATGATGAAGATGATGGGAAGGAATATAGGTGGACGGTAAGGTCGCACAAGCTCTGGCTCTCGACGACGAAGTATGAGTAGTCCAACTGCTGTGCTGACGTAGAAGACCCATACGGCCATGCCAGCAAATGTCAAAAGCGCCCGAAAACTGCCCGTGAGTATATACCCAAGGGTCATGACGAGGGCCAGAGCGTTGGCATAGCTGTCGTTGGCGTTAGTAAGCCTCCCTATAGTATGAATACATTCATGCTCTTACATTGGGGCATCAAATTGGATTGAGGAACTGCTTTCTGCTTCAGACACCTTTATCATTGGCAGCCCTCGTTTGCTGAAGAATGCTGGAAGATAATGACGCTGCGATGCGGCCATGGTCAACCTGCCCACTGAGAAAACATTACTGCTAATGGATCCAGCGCAGGACACAGCGACAAGAATAGTGATGAGAATACCAGCCGGTCGGCCAAACAGCGATGTCGCAGCAGCGACAGCTACAGCATTATTGCTGCTCAACTTGTCCCAAGGCACGAGGATGTAGTAAGCGACGTTGACAAGCTCAAATGAGCCGAGGACTACAATCATAGCTGCTCTAATAGCTTTTGGAAGGGAACGGCCTGGGTCACGGATCTCGCTCGCAACCATGTTGGCCTGAAGACGCTGTTAACACGGCGAAGGGCGCGCCACATAGATGAACTCACATTATCCCATCCATCGTAGGCCCATAGTCCGCCGTAGATGGCTGCGCAGTAGTGACCATAGCGATCCCACGCGCCCATCGATGGCCAGTCAATCGTCTTGCCATCCGTTACCGTTGGCCTTGGCTGGAACCAATCTTTCGAGTACCAGTCGCTCGAGCCTGCAAGTGAAGAAGCTGGGTTTGTCAAGTGAGCAATGACAGCGATGAGGCCACCGAGCACGATAAGAGAGACAGTGGCGAGCTTGAAGACAGTGAATGACTCGCTTAGTCGTATGGTGAATTTCATGTTAATCGAGTTGAGGAGTACCATGGAAACAAAGGCAAGGGCTGCAATGAGCTTGAGTAAGCCGGCACCTGGCAGCTGGCCCGTTGCAGATGTGACCGAGGCGATAGACTCGGCGATGACGATGCTTTGGATGGCCATGGACGAGGGCTTCACGCCCAGGATATATACCCAGGCCATAAGAAATGCGGCAGTATCGCCGTAGACATGGCGTAGGTATTCCTGCATACCCCCATTGAGAGGGAGGGCGGCACCGAGCTCGGCAAAAGACACGGCGCCTGCCCACGACAAGAGGCCGCCAAGTACCCATACAGCAAGGGCAGCGCCTGGCGAGGGCACGTTTGCATCTACCTGGGCGGGCGATGCAAAGATGCCCGAGCCGATCTGGAGGGTGACGAGGACGGTGAATGCGTGGCGTGTGGTGAGCTGTTTCGGCGACGATGTCGACGACACAGCAGATGATACCGACGATCGTCGAGGGAGCAGCGGCTCCGCGTCGGTGGCATTGGGGGGCTCCATGCTTGGGTTTGAAGAGTAAGCAGTCTAATCTGACGTCTGGAGTGAAGTAGTGCTGGGCTGCTGTGGTGGCTATGGTGGCTGTGGCGCCAGTGTGGCTTGAAACGCTCGGCCCTCCTGTCGTGCCTGCCCTGACACCCCTCTTCGCTTCCTCGCCAACATCAGGTACGTCAACACGACGCCCGCGCTGAGCTCTCCACCGCGCAATCTCCATAACTTACAGCACATAGACACCAACATGGACGCGAATCAGAATGACGAGCTTTACCCCATCGCCGTGCTGATTGACGAGCTCAAGCACGACGACGTTATCCTCCGCCTCAACGCAATTCACCGACTAAACACAATTGCTCTTGCGCTAGGCGCCGAGCGCACACGCGAGGAACTCATCCCGTTCCTGGATGGTAGGATTCTATTTGGTTTTTGTCGTTGTATCTGGATAAGCTAATGAAAGTGTTTAGAGTCTGTCGAGGACGAAGACGAGGTTCTCACAGCATTGAGCGAGGAGCTGGGCAAGTTTGTCGAGTATGTGGGAGGCCCTGAGCACGCACATGTGCTCCTATCGCCCCTCGAGAACCTGGCCGCCATAGAAGAGCCGCTTGTGCGCGAGAAGGTGTGCGCTACGATTACTACGTCTGTGGCTGTCTCTAACGTGGCCAGGCTGTCGAATCACTCAACAAGATCTGCGAGGAGCTGTCGCAGCAGCAGATTGAAGAAAACTTCATCCCCCTCGTCCTCCGCCTATCAAAAGCCGACTGGTTCACGTCGAAGATCTCGGCGACCGGCCTCTACCAGACGCCATACAGCCGCGCTACACCCCCTTCACAAGAAGCCCTCAGGCAACATTACGGCCAGCTGGTGCATGATGACACTCCCATGGTCCGGAGACAGGCTGCCAACAACTTGGCCAAGTTCATCAAGGCCATGCCGCCATCCATTGTCATCGACGAGATGATTCCTCTTTTCCAGCACCTTGCTTCAGACGACCAGGACAGTGTCCGCCTCCTGACTGTCGACATCCTCATCGCCATCGCTGAAGCAGTACCCAAGGAGCAGCAGTCCAGCCACGGGGTTCTGCTGACGGCGCTGCGGAGTCTGTTTGAGGACAAGAGCTGGAGGGTGCGATATATGGTCGCCGACCGATTTGAGAAGGTGCGTTTCAGGACACGGCAGGACAAGGCGTACGCTAACGCCAGCAGATTGCAAAAGCAGTCGACGACGAGGTGGTCAACCGAGACCTTGTCCCTGCCTTTGTCAAGCTTCTCAAAGACACAGAGGCCGAGGTCCGCAGCGCGATCGCAGGGCAGATTCCAGGTATATCACCTGTCACAGTATTATCGTGAAATAGGACTAACAAGCACAGGCTTCTGTGCCCTACTCGAACGCGAGACACTCTTGCACGACGTCATGCCCAGCATAGAGGAGCTGGTCTCGGACCAGTCGCAGCATGTCCGCGCCGCGCTTGGCACACAGATTAGTGGACTGGCTCCAATCCTCGGAAAGGAAGAGTAGGTTGTCCTTTACATGGCATGTGCGTACCACTAACATGCCCTAGAACCATTTCACATCTCCTGCCTATGTTCCTGCAGATGCTCAAGGATGAATTCCCTGACGTTCGCCTCAACATCATCTCCAAGCTCGAGTCGGTTAACAATGTCATCGGCATCGAACTCCTCTCACAATCACTCCTCCCAGCCATCGTCCAGCTCGCCGAAGACAAGCAATGGCGCGTACGTCTCGCCATCATCGAATACGTTCCCCTCCTCGCGTCGCAACTCGGTGTGCAGTTCTTCGACGAAAAGCTCAGTAGCCTATGCATGAGCTGGCTCGGCGATACAGTCTTCTCGATTCGCGAGGCGTCGACACAGAACTTGAAGAAGTTGACCGAAGTGTTCGGTGTTGAATGGGCCAACGAGGCCATCGTTCCCAAGGTCATGGCCATGGGCCAGCATCCCAACTACCTCTACCGAATGACGACATGCTTTGCTGTCTCGACACTCGCACCCGCGCTCAGTCTGGATGTGATTGAGCAGTCGATTATTCCCATGATGGACAAGCTGGTCAATGACGACATTCCCAACATCCGATTCAACGTGGCAAAGTCATACGGCCAGCTGATCAACACCCTCAAGCAGCTGCCGGAACAAGGTACTGTCATTGCACTGGAGAAGGCAGGCACACCGGGCCAGGGTTGCCAAAAGGCCACAGATGTCATCACCAAGAGCATTCTTCCCAACCTAGAGAAGCTCCAACAGGATGACGATGTTGATGTACGATACTTTGCAACAACGGCGGCGCAAAACTTCACGGACGCAATGCAGACCTAGGAGGTCATCTAGGGTCGAGTGCAGAGGACGATACGATGAATGGCACGCACATGGATAATGACATTGGTAGATGGGAGAATTCAGCCCGGTGAAGGTGGCGCAACGTTGGCCGAAGGGCACCAGGCTCTGTTTTGAAGTGACGTTTTCAAGAGCTTTGGGGGGCCAGTAGTTGGGGCTGACTCACTGAGAGCATGATCCATCAAGATTACCCCTGTTAGATAATCAAGGGCAGCTTATCAATGCATTACTATGGCGTGACTGTGTGATGGATGAGCGCAAGCATTGTGTTGAAAAGGGAGTATGGGCAAGTCATGTTATTATGTTGTGCTATGTGGGTTATTCTAGATGTTGCATGCACTTATAGGGCGCCAGCATCCTTGAGGAGGGTTGGGAGCTCCCCCTTCTTGGCCTGCAGGTCGCTGTTTCCACCAATGTGCTTCTGAGCGATAAAGATGTTGGGGACGGTGGTCTGGCCGGTAATTTCGCCAAGTGCCGACTGCATGGCTGAGCCATCATCTAATCGAGCCATGTCAGCTATCATGTTGATGTCGTGGGAGGGGGTGTGTACGTACCAACTTGGTCCAGCTCGATGGCGTAGAACTTTGCGCCTTTGTCGCTGAGCAGCTGCTTGGCCTGGCGGCAGTAGGGGCAGTATGATTTGGAGAAGACGGCGACGGGATTCTCGTCGATGATGGTCTGAACTTTGGTCTTTGTTGCGGACATGGTGGCGGGCGAGGGGGCGCGCGTGAACAAGCTGCGAAGGAATTGAATTTTGGCGGTTGATCTGTGTAGGTGTTAGAGACGGATTTTTGCGACCAGGACGGGTGGTGCTGGCGTGCCTGTAAGTTTGTGGTAGAGGGGCAAGTATCTGTGACGTGGGATATTGTCGAGTGTTTGTACGGTAGCAAAGTGATTAGTGAGAAGCGCCCCGCAGTAGCAACAGCCTCGACGGGAATGATGCAATCCAAGATGGCAAATGAAGGCTAAGCCTGTCCGGGCCGGATCGGCGTCGGGGTGATTACGAAAGCACGAAGGATGCAAGCAAGGGCCGCCGCCCATGAGTCGGAATGACGCGTGCGGCCTTGTTAGGCGGCGGACGAATATAGGGCTTAGGCTCGTAATACATGTTACCATCCCGCCGAATCTGGGCGCCTGGAGAGAGAAAGAGAGATAGAGAGGCCTTGGGGCTTATCGATACCTATCGTTTCAAATGCTAGTCCCCGCAAAGACTGGGTCAAGACGGTAGGGAAGAACCTGGGCAGTAACTAATCGCGCGACTCCCGCGTTCCGAGACGTCGCGTTCCGACCCTCCGCCTCACGCCGACATCTTCAGAATAATCTGGCTTCCACCCGTATACGACACACGTCGCACACCACCAGACCACGCGTGGCCGCTCTTGTTGTTTCTTATGCCCACCTCGCACCGCACACGACGATGACGTCCTCAGCGGCCGGCTCAACCGCCTTCTTCGTCCTCTCCCTCATCTCCATAAGTGGTCTCGTCCTGCTCGTCCTGCGCTACTACCTCCCACTCCGCACCACACCCGCCTACGTTGTCGTACCCGTCTTCCTGGCAATAGCGCTGCCGGCCAGCATCATCGTACTCTTGCCTATCGATCTCGCGAGCAGTGCCGGACTAGACACTACCGATGGCGCAAGAGGGATATGGCTGAGTGACACGGTCGTGTACAAGGCATGGCGCATCATCTACTGGCTGACATTTGCCCTCACCTGGGCCATTCTACCCATGCTGGGCGAATACTGCGATAGTGGCTACAGAGAACCAAAAGCCCGGCTGCAGTATGCGCTCAGGAGCAACGGACGGTACTGGCTTATTGTCTTGTCATGCAGCATCGTCGGCTCCATATATCTCATCTGGCGGAACGGCTTCGAGGCCGATACCTTCAAGAGCTTGGTCATGGCCCTTGCCTACACCTGGGGTCTCATACTGGGCATTTACCTCATGGGTCACGGACTCGTCGCATTCCCGAGGAGCCTGTTCCGGTACGCGAGTGTGAGCGAACGGCTGAAGAGAATACAGAGCCAGGCACCCAAGGTCCACGACAAGTTGACCGAGGCGCTGGAGAAGCTCGACCAGTATGAATACCAAGTTGTGCAGCTCAAGCAGCGGAAAAATGCTACTGCAAACGAGTTTGGAGAGTGGATTGATGAGCTGGCCGAAAAGGGCAACTTGCCGGAGAGCAGAGCTAGTGTTGTTGGCCGAATGGGCACAGCGACCGTACCTCCTGTCATCACCGAAAGATATCTCGCCGACTTGACAAGGAAGCTGAAGAGGGCACGGCATGCAAAGTGTCGGTTTGAAAACGAATGGGACCGCATTGTCCACAAGGCAGTTCGAACACAAGCGATTCTCGATTCAAAAGCCAGTAAACATCTCGAATTCAAGGGCGCCGCTCTGTCGACTGCGAGAGGCCCCTTGGATCGCATCACTATCCTTACGCCCATGTTGCGGTACCACCTGCACGTCCACGTCATCCCTGCACTTGCCTATGCTTCATGGCTGATTTGCATTTTCGCCTCAATCTCCATCGTCTGGTCAGAGTGCGTCCGCGAAGCCCAAGACCTCGGTGGACCCAAACTCTCCATCATTGGCTGGACAGTCGTCCACCGCCACGATAGTGGGCGGTCATCCGTTGGCTTCAACAGCCAGGTTATCGCTGCAGCCTGGCTATGCTACATGTGCATTTGCGCATTCTACAGTCTCACCGAAGTCAAGATCTGGGGCAACCGAGCACTTGTACGCCGCAATACATACCAAGAAAGCGCAACATGGTACGGTCTGCAGGTCGCCAAGCTGACAGTGCCCCTGAGCTACAATTTCTTGACCATGACGGACAAGAACATATGGAAAGACACCATGTTTTACAAACTCCTCGGTCGCCTGATTGTCCTGACCCCACTCGGCAAAGGCTTCAGCGCCTTCTTCCCCATTTTTATCCTCGTCCCCGTCTTCGCGACTGCATTTGGTCTCTATGGCAAAGTCAGGAACATTTGTGGCTTCGGAGACTTGCTTGAGGACGATCAAGATGAAGCTAGTGGCACACATGCGGGTATCGGGTCCTGGCGCGAAGGTCGCGCGCTGATTGAACGCGAGATTCAGAACGCGAGCGGAAATGTTTTGGGCCTTTCGCAGCGCACTGCTTCGCCGCCAAGCGAACGATATACCGATACTCCGGTGCCGGGATCGTCATCCAACCATTCCACAGCCGCCAATGGTGGACCGAGTGTCGCATCTTCTGCTCGCCCGCTAGCAGCGAGACCAGAACGCAGACGTCCACTAACTGATGACGACCCAACCGAGGAAGGCAATTTCTTCGAAAACTTTGCATCAAGAGTAAAGAATACATTCGAATCAAACGAGTTTTCTTTCTCCAGACCGAAATGGTTAGGTGGTGATGACGACGAGGTTGAGCAGGGAGCGAGGAGAAGAGAAATTGAACGCGGAGAAGGGGATCGTGGGAGTGGGTTTTTGAGCTTGTTTGGTGGAAGGAGTGATGAGGGGAGGTTGAGATTGTAGGCTAAAAGCCTTTTGACATGTTTTTGGTGTATTGTACATGTTGTAGGATTGGGCTTCAGGATTGGGCATTGCTATGGCGTTTTTCTAGGGGAGGGGGTGTGTGTGAGTTGGAGTTATGGACCAATAGACCAAATGGGGGATGGTTAGGTAGTTTACTCTTTGCGTTTGCGTATCTTCTAGTAGGGCAGGTTTGGAAGAATTATCATCTTGTAATACGGAGAGTTTGTTTGCTGTCTTACCTTGTAAGTTAGGCGTTTTCTTGGAATGAATATCAGGTAGAGTTTGTCTGGGATGACAAGGGCGGCCAAATGAACTATCGTGATGAGATTACGTCAATCTCCAATCACCTACACTACACACGATGTGTACAAAATAGATACATGTATAAACCTGGTTGATTGATAAGAGAAACAAAATTTGTCCTAATCTCGTAGTAAATCTTTTTCCGACTGCTTGTTCACTCTCACCCACTCTCTCTCAACGAACCCGCATATTCTCTTCACTCTCGCCTTTATATGGTGGCAATCGTCGCTATGAGGGGTGCTGGTTAATCAAAACCTGCACCAGTCAGCTTTCATAGCAAAATGTCGATTAGTAAGGAATATATTATTGTATCACATCGACTATGTTGTGACAAGCGTAGGATATTTTCTGACAGTGGCGGTGAACAGTGTTGCTGTCCATGTGAGGTGACCACCGCTACACAAGAACATACTACAGCCAAGTATCATCACTAGTAGTCCGCAAGTCGTGTCATAGATTTGAAAATCACATGCAGGCAGTTAAGCACAGTTGAAGAGAAGACTACCATTGATTGATTACACATACATGATGACACCGTGAAAGACACAAGGAAAGTTCAAATTGAGCCGAGTGGTTAGAAAAAGTGTAACCGGGTTAGGGGATATACGTGTAACGCCCTAACTCGCGGATTCCCGTCGGGGTTGTTTGGAAGCGCGCACCAGCGCCTTCTCTGTACAGAGAGTGTTTGTTGTGATATCGATACAATTGACCCAAACGCTAGACGCCATTGAGCGCCCCAAGAAGAAAGAAGGAAAAGACCAGTTGGAGTACACTGCCAAGGTCACCTTGTCAAACGACACCTATTTTGCCCGACTGACACGATTTGCTCACGGCATCTCCTCATCGGAGGCGTCGAGAATATCGTACTCCTCATCGGTCATGAAACCGTCATCGGAGTGGAGGGCAACGCTCTCAGCATCCTCGAAGAACTCGTCATCAGAAGCAACGGTGACTGTACGAGCAATTGTGCTCTTCTGAGATTTGGGGGACATGGGTTGAACGGTAGACGGTGCCTCATAGGTACTAGACTCGGGAGACTCCTTGTCAAGCTGAGGGAAGATCATGCCGGAAGCCACGGGCTCAGCTGTTGGCTCCGCAGGCTTCTCTTCAGCCTCAACCTCAACCTCAACCTCAACCTCAGCCTCAGCCTCAGCCTCAACCTCAACAGGTAGCTCGACAGCTGGCTCCTCAGGAGCAACTTCAGCCTTGGGTGAGGGTATGGGCTCCTGCTTAATTGTAGCCAGGGCAGCCTCATGTTCCTTGCGGCGGTTCTCCAGTACGCGCTCCACAGCAGCCTTTCGGATACGCTGGATGCGCTCCATCTTTTCCTGGTCGCGCTGCTGAGTGAGCTGGTTGTGCTTCAACTGCAACTGATTGAGGTGCTCTAGCTGTTGCTGCTGAGTGTGCTGTACATGCTTCATTCGCTCAGCCCTGGCTTGGAGAAGACGCTCGTACAGGGGGTTTGACTTGGGTGCTACCTCGTAGGTTGTAGCCGAGCCTGAGGCAGGAGCAGCAACGACGACGGGAGATCGAGGAGCTACAACAGCGATGTCGCACCACAGGCGATGCCCGAAAGGTAGACCAGCAGGGGTCTTCAGGCGCCAGTATGAGATGGCGGTGCCCTCGCGTTGGGGCGCCTTCATCATCACACGGAACTGGAACTCCTCTCCAGCTTCAACAGCATGAGGCAGGATGTTGCTCTCACTAGCTTCAGCAAGATCTGTTTTGCTCAAAGGACGGGTGTTGTCAATGTTGAGCATGTTATCGCCACCAACATGTCGGACACTGCATCCCTTAGGCCAGGCGTTGGGACCTGGGTTGCGCAGAGTCCAGGTTTGGACAAACTGGGCACCTACACAAATCTTGGAGCCATCCACAATGGTGTCTCGGATAAAGTGCGCATCGAGGCCCTCAAGAGAGACGGCGGAACTGGGAACTGGAATGGCCTCAGTCTTGACAGTCTGGTTCGGCTGAGCTTGTACGAATTCCTCGTGCATGGGCTCTACAGACTCAACGAGCAGATCGCTGATGGCAATCTTTTCCTTCTTGGCCTGTGGCGCCTCTGATGGCTTCATGTCAACAATAGTTTGAACCTGGGTCGCGGCGTTGGTAGAAGGTGCGACGGGAGTAGTCTCGGTTGCCATGGATCGCCTATCAACCTGGCGGTCACCAAGTCTGGCGATGCACCTGCCTTGCTTGTCATCGTTGACAGTAGTCACGCTGACGCTGCGAACAGATGTCTGGAACTTGATGAGTGGATGTGTATGGTTGTGCTTATTGCTGGGATGAGCCTCGCAATTTTGGCAGAAATCGGTGTCGTGGCAGACAGCGCACTTGTAGCGAACGCCCTCGATATATGACACGTTCTCCTTCTCTTTGCAGAGAGGTCCGTCACAGTAGATACCGTAGTGGCGATTGGCAGTGGCCATGGGCTCAGCAAGAGGCTCATAGATGGGTACGAAGCGGTGGCGTGGGTGGATGAACTTGGCGTTCTTGACACAGTCGGAGCAGTAGTCCCAATCTGGGCAATTCAAACACTTGTGGCGGACACCATAGATGAACTTGTCGCAGCCATCGCAGACAGCCGAGTGGCGCACATTCCTGCCAGAGTTGCAGAGGAAGTCGGCCAGCGTAGGGAGCACAGTCTCGGATGTGGCTGCCTTGAAGGTGTGACCAGGATGGTGTCCGTGCTTGTTGGTAACATGGCACTCGAGGCAAAGATCATAGTCCTCGCAGGAAATGCAAGTAACAAAATCCTTCTCGGGAAGAACCTTGACGCAGCAGTTGCAAGTACGTGTGGGCTCCTCTTCCAGTGCGATGGACTGCTTCTCGTCGGTGAAGGCTCCGGGAACTTCGTGCTCCTCCTCGACCTTGACCTTGGGTGCAATGCGCTGCGTGGTGCTGTTGACAACAGTGCCGTTCTTGACAAAGCGCTTGACCATCCAGTGGCTAGTTCCGGGGCAGTGGATGCCATTGTCCACACAAGCCGGGCAAAGGTCGTAGTCGCCTCCGTCGCATACGCTGCAGTGGAAGTGCTCGTCCTCCATAGGCTCATTGCAGTTGTTGCAGTATACAACCCACGAGGTGCACGCGTTGCTCGGCTTGGGGCGGAAAGCGAGACCCGAGTGATGATTGGCAGTTGCGAGGCCGCGGAAGAAGCCTGTCCTGTGTGTCAGTGATGTGTCGCATACCATGTCATCTTCGCATGGAAGCTTACTCTGACGCGCGGTGGTGAAGGCTTGCGGCACAGGAGCCTCGTCATCAGCCTCTGCGACCTTTGGTGGCGAAACTGGGCTGATAGGTGGACTCGGCTTTGCATCGGGTGAGTGGGCAATAACCGGAGAGACTGTAGCATTTGCCTGGGGGGTCAGGGTGTCGGTGCTCATCCGGTGCATCGAGGGCACGTAGCCAGGAGCCAGATGAGGTGGAATGGCGGCCGGAGGTGCAGCTGGAGGTGCAGCTGGCGGCTCTTCGCCAGGGATAGTAGCCCTCAGACGCAGCTTGAGCTTCGCCTTTGCGGCGCGGAATAGCGTCTTGTAGACCTGAGGCTTGTCCGCGTCCAGGGTGACGTAGGCAGCAGCCGAGTCGGAGTAGCGCTCAAAGACAACATTGTCTTCAGGCTGGAGCTGAAGGACGCTGCGGAGCTGCGCATCACATCTCGAGTCAGTATCGTAGTCCACAAGCGCGCGTGGCATCAAGCTCAAGAGGCACAGTCCTGTCTGCATCTGCGTGACGAAGCTCTGGGGGCGTTACGGACCTTTTCAGGAAGCACATGAGCTCCGAGGTCCTTCAACGGCAGCTTGAACTTCTTGTACTGGCCACGAAACAGGACCTTGACGACGATGGGCGTGTCCAGCGTCACGGGGACGGTGTTAGTCGCCGCCATGCTGGGCGAGGCTTGGGAGGGTGAATGTGAAGGGTATGGTTGTAGGAGACAGCGCGACCGTGGTTACTTTACCGCCGCTCCTAAGATGGAGAAGGGAGTAATACAGCAGCTGTCAGGGAAAGGTGGGTGGTGATGGAGAGTGAAGCGGAGAGCGGAGCACGGTGGAGCAGGTGAGACGGGCGAGTAGCTGGTTGTAATGGTCGCTGCCTAAGCCCTGGAGTGGGGTCAGTGCTTAGTGCAACTTGTACACCGGACTCCCCCAGATCGCCGCGCCGAGTGGACGAGAGGCAGACACTCAGCGACTGATCCGTGGGTGCCTTGAGGAATTCCATGATTGTGACAACGTCGTCGTCAACACGGCCTTTACCGGCTCCGAGCTGCTGCTCCGACTACTGCACTGCAGGCGGCTCAGATTAGCAGTGCTCCGTATGGCTTCCATGTGAACCTTGGAGTTCCAGACTACTTGCTACCACGGAAGAGATGCCAAATACGTGTCAGCCGGGGAGGAGCCGTGCCAAAGCCGCATATTGTACAGCTCACGGTTACCCTCTTGCCTAGCCCAATGCCCTGCTCCATGCATGTTGCGATTTGTCTTGTTCGCTCGCACGTGATGGTCATGATGGGTTGCACAGGTCATCACCACGATAACGTTTCACTAGTGCGATACACCGATAACGAGGGCGTAGACCGCCTCTCACAGGCGCCTGATGGCTGCGCTCAGACAACGAAGCACTCAGACGATAAATGGTGGTCTGTTACATTTCCATATGACGCTCGCACAGACTACCATATTATCTTGCAAGACCAAGTTCCCTGATGTTTCGCCTCCGCAATGGAGCATGACTAAGCCCGGTCTCCTCTAGCGTGAAGCTTGCTGCAAGCGAAAATGTGAGAAGGCCCAGAAAAAAGTTCCCAAGTCAGTGAATCTAGACACCCCTACCCACCACAATGTCCAGAGACGCAGAAATGAAGTCCTCGTCCGAGGCCGCCGTCGTCTCAAAGAAAGAGCGCCGCGACAAAAAGGACAAGAAGGAAAAAAAAGACAAGAAGCGGTCAAGATCAGAGTCGAATAACGAAGTCGACATGGCCGACGCTAGCGAAGAAGAAGCAGCAGCAGCAGCAGCAGCAGCAGCAGAAACAGCAGAAACACCCAAGAAGCGCAAGCGAGAGATTCTACCCGACGAGCTCGAAATCGATGTAACCCTCCCCGAACCTGCCTCCAAGAAAGCCGCTCGCAAAGCAAAGAAAGCGAAGCTGAACCCCACGTCTACCACGGACGCCGCAAGTACCACAAAGACAGACGGCGAGGCAAAGGAGGAAAAGGATACTGGAAAGCGATCAGAATACGGCGTATGGATTGGCAACCTGCCATGGTCCGCAACCAAAGACTCGCTGCGTAACTTCCTATGCGAAAACAGCGACATCAAAAGCGAACAAATTACCCGCGTCCACCTGCCGCCGCCCACGAAGCCCGCGAACCCCAATTGGACCAACAAGCCCCTTAACAAGGGTTTCGCGTACGTGGACTTCTCCACCGAGCTTGCCATGTACTCCTGCATTGCCTTGACCGAGACCAAAATGGACGGCCGCGCGCTGCTCATCAAGAACGCGAAGAGTTTTGAAGGCCGGCCCGACAAGCCCAAAACCGAACAAGAGGATGGTGGCCGTGGAGCCAAGGGCGCAGCTAAATCAGCACACCCTCCGAATAAGCGCGTCTTCGTGGGTAACCTTTCCTTTGACGTGACAAAAGAGGATCTAGAATACCACTATGGCCAGGCCGGCGAAGTCGAGCACATACACATGGCTACATTCGAGGACTCGGGCAAGTGCAAGGGCTACGCCTGGGTTACATTTGGCGACGTGGAAGCCGCAACCGCTGCTGTGAACGGCTTTGTCTACAAAGACCCCTCAGCGTTCAAGAGCAAAAAGGACAAGCACGATAGCGATGACGACGATGCAGACACGAAGAAAGCTGGAAAGAAGCGCAAATGGCTACTCAATAAGATTGCCGGCCGGGAAGTCCGTTGCGAATTTGCAGAAGACGCAACTACGCGGTACAACAAGCGCTACGGCAAAGAGAAGCCCGTCGACGCCG
>Ga0265797_10007112_pt1 | contig 15467 bp, 18 predicted proteins | sample P2T30metagenome_FD_192433 | JGI IMG/M metagenome (GOLD analysis project Ga0265797, IMG submission 192433) | Plant litter microbial communities from East Loma Ridge, Irvine, California - P2 T30 | ecosystem: Environmental > Terrestrial > Plant litter > Unclassified | place: USA: California... | reverse complement strand
GAGACGGGGGTTTACTTCAGGCGTTTGAGCCCGCAGACAAGACCGGGCCGGATGCGATGGAATACAGGCGGCTACTGTTTATGATGGAATGTAGCTCCGCTGAAGAAATCTCTTGCGTTCAAAGCGTCTGTTTCGAATCACGCCTCACCAACGCTTCTGGAAACTTCACACCATCAAAAGCATGCTTTCAGATATACCCCGTGCATGGTACGGATCAGGACCGCATATCCGGCATTTTTGGAAACCGTCTGTACTCTAGCGACGCCGTGCGATTCGGAGAGTGTAGATCGTGCAAGCCATATGCCACGTTTATGAACCCCCGTCAAGCAATTAATGTTCACTTCGATATTTGCGATTTTAGAGCGCTGTAGTTTCGCGGCAACAATTGCTTCATTCATCGCGCCACCTCACGCTCCAGTCGCCTTTAGCAAAACTGGGCTCTACTATTTGACCAGACATGATTGCCTCGCACTTCCTCCGTGGCTTCACTTCATTCTCTGTGACCTCTTCATCTTCCTCTGCGTTCCTTCCTTTGCCTTTCTTGCCTTTCTTGGTGCTTCCCACGCCACCGCCTACCTCCTCCCACCCTTCGACCTCAATACCAAATACCACAGCCCTCCTAACTACACACCTGATAAACTCCCTCTCTTCAGCCTTCTTCTGGCCCGCCCGTCTCTTCGCCGCCAACTCTGGCGTCTCCGCTTCCCCTGCTCCCACTTCCTCGTCCTCGTCATCCCAATTTCTGCGTTCTAGTTTCACTCCACCCTCGATCTCTAGATCGTCGCCTTCAAAATCCTCGGCCTCGTCCCACGTGCTGATCGGTTCTGGCCGTGCTCCACCCTCGCCGTCAGAGTCATCTTCCATGTCAACGCTCCGCCACTGTCCGTCCTCTCGCACACCTCTGAAAGCACGATTCCGTCTCCGTCCATATGACCGTTCCGGATCGCTTCGTGAGCCGAACACTGCTTCCTCTAGAACTGACAGTGGTAGTAGAACCCGGGACTCGCCTTTCTTCCGCGTTGCAGAAACAGCGAGTGGCGTTGGCGACGGTTTGTCCGTTTCGCTGTTCGGTGACTCAGAAGACTTGTAGGGTGGCGGCGGTGCACGACCTTCCAGCAGCGCCATTAGAGCTTTCTCTACGTGGGCCTCTGCGCTTGCCGGCGAGATGGAGGGTTTGTGGCGTTTGCAGCGTTCTGAGCAAAACTTGGGCGCGGTCTTAGGCGGGTCTTGCTGCTTTTTGGCCGAGGGCGTGTTGCGTTTTGACGAGATTATGCGGCCGCAGGTGTGACAATAGGCGGGTGGCGTAACAGACGTGATATAGTAAGGTGGCGGCGCTGGACTCGGGTTTGGGTTTGTCTGCTTTTTCTTTTTGGTGCTGGATTGGGTTGGATGCATCTTTTCTTGTAATTCGCCTGGTATTGTGCTTGGTGTTGTTTGTCCGGTCTGTGGTTCCAGTTCTGTATCTGTGACTTGTAATACGATCCTGGCTTATGAGGGCTGGATCTAGATTAATGCATATGTGTCCAGATCGTTCAGATGTTATGGGTTGTGGTTCAATTTAAAGCTTGCACGTCGTGTCGAACCGGGTCGAGTTCGAATTGATCGACGTCATCGTTGGCGGTTCGCACATACAGCCATCCAAAATATTATTGATGTTGTTTAGCACTTCGTGTTAGTTCCCTATATCATGTATCGATAAAGTTGTTCATCATGCATCATAGTACATTCGATTTAGTGAAGCTAATCGACCCTCAGCCTAGGTTGTGTCATTGAATGGGTGAACAATACAGCAGCCGTGTTTAGACTAAAAAAGGTCTCTCGACCGTGAAGTGAATACCTGGTGTATCTAGGTATGCTGTTGTGGTATAATGCTTAAACAGTACCATGCTCTCATGCCAACCAAGACCCATCATGAATAATGCATAATGCCAGTTGCAAGAACAAACAGGAACCTTCATGCAACCTGAACTCCATCAAAGTCGCAGACCCATGCCCCAACTCCAAACCCAAAAAGAACCATGTGAATCGATCAACTCCATCATCACTGCAACACACCCAATCCTCACGATGTTGCGAATCTGTCGACCTGCACCACATCCCTCCACCCAACCGGAGCTCCGTTTCTCACATCAGCCATCGAAGCGTTGAACTTGGGGTCGACACCCTCCTCGATTCTGGCCTCGGATGCGGTGCACACGCGAACCTGCCACTCAGTGCTCCAGAACCGATGTTTGATCGTGAAGTGCTCAAGCATGACGGGCAGGACGCGGACGTCGTTGACGGCGTAGGCCTGCATCAAAGGACGAAGAGGACTCTGAGCAAAGACATCCTGGCCTTTATTCGGCGACTCTCTATCGGAGTCGGAGTCTTGGCTACCTACCGAGTCCTGGCGTTTGCTGGAGGTATCTTCAGGCAGTCTGCCACCAGCTTCGATGTACCAGCGCTCAGCCTCGTCGTATGCGTCCCCACCGTGGGTTCTGTGTCCAGCCTCCTTGACCAACGACCACGACTTGACATCTTCTTCCGAGATATCTCTTCTCATCCTTTGCGTGAAGGCGTGGTGCAGTGACTTGACCCTGGCCCGCTCTTTACTCGAGCCTCGAGTCGCGACATCCCACAGCTGGACGTCAACAACACCAGCCAGCTTGACACCGTAGATGTGGTAGAGAGCCTGGCTGTCGCTTCTGCAATCCCAGAACAATTTCATGACGGTACTAGATTCCAGCACCGCTTTGAGCGTCAATGACACGCCCTTGAAGATGCCACTGACGGCAGTTACAGGCGTCGAGAACGCAGCGGCACCCAGCACCGCGACGTGGACCAGATAGACGATGTTGGTGGCATGTAGAAAGATCTGGACCAGGGAGATAGTGCCGTCCTTCCCGAGATGGTATCCCTCCAAGTCGACGGAGAGATGAGCGGCAGCATTGGGAGTCTCGAGGGCACCTGCCATCGAGGTGAGCATATCCACCAAGGCGTCCCGAGTATCCACCATGACGATAGTGGGCTCTGGCAGAGCGACTTCGCCACTACCTCCCGGCAGGTAGGCGCTGGGATGCTTGTCTTGCTGCTCGCTGATGCGCCCCAAGCATCTGGCGAGGTCGGATGATATTTCGTCCAGCTTCAGGTCCTGGGCGAGGGTGGGCGACATGGCCTTGTAGAGGACCTTCTCGAGCTTCTGGATGGCGTAGCGAGCACTGTCGGCCAGACGTTGTGCGGCGATGAACTCGTTGGTCTCCATGTTGGTGGGTGCCATGTTTGTTCCTGTGTTGTTGGTAGATGCAGAAGTTTGTGTGACAAGAAACGAAGAAGAGAAGGGAGCAGCCGAGTACTTGAACCCTTTGAACGGTCGAGAACAATTCACTTAATCGATCTGAGTCATATGGTAGGAGCAAAGCCAATTGCAGGCGGCCAGTGAGAGTGAAGGAAAAAGTCAATCTCAGCGACTGTACAGTCAGCCAAAGTCAATGGCATGAGGACATCCAAACAGCAAGCCCCTATTACACTTGTTGCGGATGACTCTGCGTGAGGTACCTCATCACATCTCTCAGTGGTAAGCATAATGCGTTTTGGACCCAAACTTGATAGTAATAGCATACTCGATCCCGAGATACTAATGAAGTTCTCAACGGCAAGAATCACTATTTCTGAATCTAAGTTCGATGATATTAGCATATTCGAGACTGATACACGAATCAAGCTCCAATGGTATCTCAATGGCAGTCCTAGCAAAGCCATGGAAACATGCCTTCAGATACCATCCCAGTGGCCAGAGGGATTGGTGTTCACAAACAAATATCTTGATTCAGCTCAGAAAAAGCATCGGTAGCTGTATTTACTTTGGGCTTTTGTGTTTCTCGTCCTATGGTCATTGGCGTCTGAGGCTCTAGTACTCGCATTGCTATGCAATCAGTCAACGAACACGTTTGTGCGAAGCATAGATGTTGAGAAGATATTTCTTAGCCTTTGTGGTCGATGCCTACAGTATGCTGCTGCTAATTCTCGGTAACTATTTACTCTATCAACTGTCCAGACAACGTTTGTGTCTGACAGATGGCAGGGGACATCTATGGATTGCTACACAACGGTCTTGCAGATGTTGGGCTCCTTGGTTAACTCCATGCATGGTTCCGGAGGCTACTTCATCTTCGACAAGGCGTGTGAGTGGCGACGAATGCTCGATAACCAGGCCCTGAGGAGTTCAGTCGCACCATCAACATGGCCGATTCTCTGCCACATGTGCCAGCGGCAGCAGCATAGTCCAATTTGGGTATCGTGGAGCGTTCCGCGACTGCAGCACAGGGCAAAACTGGTACTTGTGGCGGCCGGTAAGTCCAGAATTTTCGCCAGTAGCAATCCGTCTCGCGTCTTTGACGAGGGAGAATCTCATCTGACTCGATCGAATCCTCAAGTCTCAACTCCCTCGAGTCCACCCAAAACCTCCTCACCCACGCCACCCTTCGCGACAATCATCTTGACAGCTTCCGCCACAACACCCCTACGCACACCACCTCGCGGCGCTTTCCAAACGCCTCTACCCTCATCCTTCTCCCTAGCCGCCAGAACTTCACCAGCACTCGCCGTTGCAGCAGCTCCAGTAGCAGAATTCACGTCGCGAGGCACACCAGCAGCCGTCAGCCGCGAAGGCGGGTCGATAGTACGCATGGCAACGACCTTCAGACCGCTAGACTCTGCTGTCGCAGCTGATGTTTGCGCAGCGGAGATGGCGAGAACTGTTTCAGCCACGGCGAGCTCATCGCGAGAGGGGTCGAAAAGGATGTTGGGTCCGACTGTGGTTACGAGGAGGGTGATTGGCGGTCTGGCTTGATGCTCGGGCGGCGATGATTTCGATTGGCGTGGGTACAAGTATGTCGAGGCTTCCCAGTCGTCGTTGAACAGCGGGTCTTCGTCGCCTTGCGAGAGCAGAGCTGGGAGGCGAGTGCTGAGCAGAGCGAGGTGTGTCGTCAAGCTCAGCAGAGGCAGAGGGTATGAAAGAGGCGGCGAAAGCAGCAGAATCTGTAGTCAACCTTGTCAGCATATTCTCCTTGAACTCCCTCCCGGCACAATCCAACATAGAAAGCACAGCAATACTCACATCAACATACAACCTCCAATGAAACCTCCCATTAATCCACAAACGATCCCTCAACCCCCCATCCGCACACAACGCCTCACTAAGCATAGCTCCCAAGAACACCGGCAGCGCATCATCGTCCCTCAACCCGGGAACATCAATCGCGACCTCCAACCACTCGTTCCTCCCTTTGCCCTCCCCAATCGCATTGATATCCTCTCCTCCCATCTCGACATCCTCGCCCTGACCTTCTCCCTCAGGCTGGCGCTTGCTCTTTTCAACCTCGGCCTTCACGCCCACGATCGCTTCCGTGCCGTCGGAGAAGCACACGCGCGCGCTGCCGTTGGCGGAGGGCAGGATGTCAGCTTCGGCGACGAGGGGGCGGAATTGGGTTGGCGAACGGCCATCGGGGCGGATGGGAGGGGTTGCGGAGAGGGAGGTCTGGAGGTAGGAGAGCTCTGCTGGCGAGAGGGGAATGTTGGTGTAGGGCGCCATGGTTAGGCGGGTGGACGATGTGGTTGCGCCGGCGCGGAGTGTAGAGTGCTGATGGCGGGAACGAGATAGTGAGGTCCAATTGCTGATTCTGTCACGTGCTGTTTATGTGGTACTCCGGTCCGTAGGTATGTGAGAGTGTTGTCTCGGTCGGGAGGTGTGATCGCTGAAGTCGAAGCTCAATCGTTCTATCGTGAACCAAAATTTCGAAGTCCCTCTTCGAGCTCTCGTCACTGAACGTCGAGCGTCACAACGAAGCTGACTTCCAAGATCTACTATTACAACGGAGGGAAACAAAACACAACGTTGCCTAATAGAAAACAGCTCAACTACAAAAACAAAACAAAAAACTCCACCAACTAATCCCATCTCATTCCAGCGCCAGCATCACATTTCAAAGAGACGGGTATACGGAACGTATCATGACTTCTGCACAGACTAAGGTACTAATCTACAATGCCTATCTACACTCTCTCAGCCCTCAAACCAACAAACCAACAAGGTAAGAGTCTCTCGCCTCTCAACGCTCGTCAATCATTCTCCTCCGTCAACGAGTTTGCCTTCCAATTGACGCGATCTCAAAAACCGCTACAAACGAAAGCGTCCAGCACAAGCAACCTAACCTCGCCTGTGCATGGAAATTACGCATCGCAACGAGCAGTGACAGGTGACGAGAACAAACGAGAAAGTAGAGATATGTAGAAAAAAGGCTGACGTGGTATATATAGAGAGAGAGAGAAGATATGGATGGATCTAAAAAAAAAAGAACCCGCGCTTTTTCCTCCTCCCTTGCTCCATGTTGAGCCTAAAAAGATAAGAACACACTGATTTTTGTACAGTTTAGAGACAAAGCCACCCCCTAGAGCTCCTTTTTCCACCCAGGAGATGCGAAAAGGTTTTGGAAGTTTGGACAAACAAATGAAATAAGGAAAATTCTCAGCCATATAAGGCTTCGCAGAAAAAAAGATGTTGTCCTGACGCCCGTTGAACAGGGTCGGGAAGGTACCAGCAAAAAAGGTTTTGAGTAAAGTCGTATGATGTGCAAATGTAGAGACGGCGCCAGGCTGTGTCGAAGCGAAAAATTGGTTAAGATGATGCGAGTTTTGAATGATGTATATGTGAGGCCGTGGATGTAACGCCGTGTCTGTGCAAATGTGGAAGCGAGTGGTGGGTTTTTTGCAGATGGGAAAGAGAACGCCCCGAGGCGCCCGCCCATCGCTGGTATCTTGCGAGAGTAAAAACTGGAAATGATCGGAGTTTGCCGACCAGGAAAAGCTGAAACCGGTCGAGCCAAATACGAAAAATGGGTATCTTAGGCAAGTTGAAAGATGCCAGGCGATGCTGAAATGTGGAAAAAGCTAAGTGAGACCGAGAAAATGCGGTCCAAAGAGTGTTGAAATCCGTCGAAATTTAAGTATAATCATCACCGGTAGGCTGCTTGTGTGGCGAAGATGCTGGCCGCCGCGGACGCTGCCCATTCGCTCTCCTCGTAAGGTGGTGTGGGCCACTGTGGGTTGACGACACCCTTCTGCTGTGGAGGCTGCATTGGAATGGTCATTGGCTTGGAAGGTGTGCAATCGTGTGAGCCAAAGTTGACGTTGTTGTTATCCTTTGAGGGAGACGGTGTAGGGTAGAGTCCGGCGATACCAGGATCAGAAAGTACGTGCTGGGGCTGGGGTCTGGCTAGGGCACGAGAAGCTTTGCTCGCAGCCTCGTGGTCCAAACCTTGCATGGCATTCTGGGCAGACGTGAGCGCCTCGTCAAGTAGCTCGTCCTCCTCATCGGGCGTGTCATAGTGAGGTGAAGGGTTGGCGTAACGTACGGAACGGCGAGTCCTGCTAGAAATCGGGCCAGTACCTGCAGGCGACCTCTTCTCTTCGACACCGTATGGTAGTGAGTTGTGTCTCTTCAGAGCGGGGTTGCTGGCCATCCTCTTTGGTGTCTTGGCTTGGAGGTTGGGTGCACCAACGGTAGCGTCAAGGCTGTATCGAACATTTTGAAGTGCGCGGTCGAGCTCGGCGTAGTTGGGATCGGCAGAAGGGTCAACGGGTGTGGGTGCCATACACTGCACATCCAAGCTCTGTTTGTTGGCAGCCCATGGCGCACAGCCGGCGTTGGCCTCGACGTCTTCAACTTGTGGCGATACAGTACCCTGGTTCCTTCCAGAAATTCTCCTCGCACGCTTGCGCAAGTGAGAGAAGAAGCTTTCCCTTTGGCTGCCGGTTGGGGACTTCAGGCTGTTGCCGCCCTCAAGCATACGCTCTGCCTCCTGTCGGTGAGCGTCCGCGTAGTGGTTACCGTGTGAGTTGAGCGACAATTGCCTTCCGACCTTCTTTCGCTCTTCTCCGTTCTCTGTTGACTTGGTGCTGGCTTGAGCGGTAGTCTGATCGGGAAGAGGAGAGATTGGCTTGATGGATGGAAGAATTGGGATGGGAGCTGCGTTGCCGGTAGCCGTGGACCAAGTCGACCTCTTGGTGTTGAGTGGTCTACTCTTCGATACTACTGGAACGACGTCGGTGGTGTTGGCATGTACGGGAGCTGGTCGCACTTGTGCGGGCTGATTGTGCTCGGGAACTGGAGGTGCTGCATCTTTGGCTCCGAGGGACTTCCTGAACCAGAGAGAAGTCTTGGTGGCCAATGGGTGACCTGACTCGGGAGAGTCGTTGGTGCTGAGGGTGGACGGCTTACGGCCAAGAAGTCTCTGGGTGCTGCTGCTCTTAGGACGAATGAGAGGATCAACTGCGTCCGCAAAGTACTCGTGCTCCAAAGCCTGTCTCGAGGTCGGACGGACCTTGGGGTCCCACATAAGACACCAGGTGACAAAGTGTGCGAGGCTTGCAGGCCATTGAGGTGCGGGAAGAACAGTGTCGAGCGAGTGAGGTGCCATCTTGGGGAAGGAGAAGCCAAGCTTCTGTGCGAGCTTCACGCCGTCCTTCCACTCGCCACCGCCGACCTTTTGACCATTTCTGTTCACCCAGGTGCCGGGGCTGCCCATGATCTCACAGACTCTCCAGACTTGGTCCACTTCGTTTCCACCAGGGAAAAGCGGCTTGAGAGTAGCAATCTCGACAGCCATCGCACCGACAGCCCAGATGTCGACTGGTGCAGAATACTCTCCTGCCCTCAACAGGACCTCTGGGGCACGATACCAGCGGGTGGATACATATGTTGTGTAAGGAGTCCTTGACTGGGTTTCTCTGGCAAGGCCAAAGTCGGCGATCTTGATGGAGAAGTTGGGAGGTGTCGAGGGAGGAGTGACCATAGATGAGTATCTCTTGAAGCTGTGGCCAGTCTCAGTGGCAGAGGATGAGACCAAGATGTTCTCGGGCTTGATGTCGCGGTGGAAGAAGTAGTGGTCGTGAATGTGCTCCAGTCCAGAGAGGATCTGGCAAAGAATGCTCTTCACACTGGCGCTGTCAAATGGCTTGTGGTCACGAGACTTCATCAACTGGTAGAGGTTTCCATCCATGTACTCCATGGAGATGTGGAGCTTCTTGCTCAATGGGTCGAGGAAAATGTCGTATGCAGGTACCAGGTGAGGGTGGTTAGGCAGCGACTTCAAGAAGATGACTTCACGTAGCTCCAAGCATTGTGAGAAGTTCTCGAATGTCTTCTTCATCGTCTTGATGGCAACCTGGACATCTGTCAGTATATGATGGCTCGAACGTACGCTGCGAAAGACTTACCATTGTGCCGCGGCGAACAGTTTGAGCGCCAGCGCTCCTTGTTCGACCCAATGTGACACTACCGAAGCTGCCATCACCAATATCCTTGAGGATCTCGTACTTGTCCTCGAGACATAGCGATTGTTGCGAGCTGCTCGTCCAGCCGCGACTCGACGTGTCGTATGTGACGGTCATTGTGGCGCTAAGGCTTCGCTGTGTCGAAGCCGAAATGATTGAAATACCAGATCTATCTCAACATGCGTATGATGAAGACGTGGATGTGCCTAGCAGGTGGTCAGTCTACAAGTTTCTGGCATCCAAGCTTCTTAGAACTTACGATAGGCTGGGTGAGAGGCGATCGCGGGACCGGCAAGCGATGAGAGTTGGATGTCTTAGACACAGGAGAGGGGGGTTGGCGTTGATATTAGAATTAGAACGGGTTGGTATAGGTGATAGTATGAGATAAGTGATGCAAAAGGAGGGACAAGCTGGGTTGCAGGGACGGTAAGGGTCCTGCACAGGCTTAAAGTTGGATGTAAAAGAGCGTGGATGGTCCTGGAGAAGGGTTTCGATGAGGTAGCGGGCTCGCTCGAGGAGGTAGACAGACAGCGTGCAAGTCCCACGGATGGCGGAAGGGGTCCCGGTCGAGATAGCGTGGTTTAGCAGGAGATCAACAGGAACAGGGCCGGGCTGGCGCGGCGCGCGGGTCGACGCCTTGACTCGAAGAGGGTGGGGCCAGTGATGCCGATGAGACAGACGTTGGCAGGCGACTCCTGGGTCTGGTCTGGCGGCGGGCGGGCGTGCTTGATGGTGGTGATGGATGGCGGTCGGGGTGCGAGCTCAGTACAGATGAAGGTCCGGGTCGGCGGAACGAGCAGAGAGGGCTCAGCGGCGCGGTGCAGTCCGGGCGGCGTTCTTGAACGGTTTTGGGGTGTTTCCAGAAGACCACGGGATGAGACACGCAGGAGTGCACACTCGCTCTCGTCAAGTGCCGGCAGCAGGGCTCAGATTAAGCGGGTAGTTGGGAGTGAGACGCGGTGGCCAGGGGTGGTAATGAAGGGTAATAATGAGGGTGAAGAGGGCGGGATTAGCATCGCTTCCAGAAAGAGTCTTGCGGCGAGCACAGGTCTGGGAGTGTTGCCAGCGCAGGCCGGCGCGGTGTCTGTTGACCAGGAGAATCGACGGTGCCCCTGGAAGAACGAGCGTGTACTAAGTGACGGCGCTAGTTGTATGTCATTGGCGAGCAGACGAGATGAAGCAGGCACTGGCGCTGGCGGAGGAGTTGGGCCGCGGGGCGAGACGTGCACGACGACGAGGACGAGGGTGAGGCGTGGTGGAGGATTAGCCGTGCAGTAGCGAAGGCTATGGCGTGGTGTTTAGTTGGCAGGGCAGAGAGAGACTGTACTGTAATCAATGATGATAATAATAATCAATTCAGACAGCGAGCAGGAAGGACTACACGAGACGAGATGAGGTGGCTAGGTGGTGATACAGTAGTCCCGGCACTCCTCACTACGGTCCATCAGCCTTATTAGCAGGATGTATGTGTCTATCCACAATAATATGCACGCTGCCGCACGGCGCGATGCCTCCCACGCCTCCCTCTCCCTCCCTCTCGTCGGACTCCGAAGTAAGTCATCAGGCTTAGGCACAAAGCAAGCAGGCAAAGTTAGCAAAATAGCCTCACAGCCTCGCATCAGCACATCGTGGCAGACAAGGAAGCAATCCACGGGCAGCTGCTTAGACCTTGGGCATGCATGAATTCACACGATTCCTCCGACAACCTAAATTAAGCACCCATGCGAGCGGAAAGCTAGAGTGCGCCGGTTTCATTTTCATGCGTCCAGCATCGCACACCCAATTATCAAATCGCGCCTGGTTCCACCCGCGTCCTGTGGCAGTCGTGGCAGTCTCGCATCAACATCGCTAAGGCGAGCAGGGCTTGCAGTATGCACGCACGCGCACCGCAGACACCCGTGGATTGTTATTATTATTATTATTATTGTTGTTGTTGATGTTGACGTCCGCGCGCCTGCGCACATCCATGATCCAGTCCACCCGAGCCACCGCACCGGTAGGATGCCGTGAAGAAGATCGTTCCGTCGATACTCCCATGAATATGTCTGTGTTGCACGGTAGGCTTAGCACCACATCCACCGCCGCCGTCGCCGCCAACGCCACACACAGACCGCGCAGGCAGATCACACCATCCACTGCTCACAGTGCTCGTGCGTGGCTCGCGTGTCGCGAGATTGCCCGGCGAATGCTGCTGGCGTGCTGCTGCTGCTGCTGCTGCTGCTGCTGCTGAGCCTGCCTGTCCGCTGGCTGGGCTGAAGCGTTGCGCGCATGCTACGTGTCACCGTCCTGTCGATACTGCGCCCCGTCTCACGCCCATCCACTCCGCAAGATAAGAGGCTGGCCGCCTGTGACAGTGTGACGCGTGCACTACTGCCGGCATGTGTGCGCGTCACCGAGAGACAACCAGATGCATCTCGCTCATGGACCGACCGCAAGGCCAAGACATACATACACCATCAACTGCAAATCAAGAATGAGCACTACTCGCAGGAAAGACGCGTGCCGTCACCACCACCACACATCCCCGATCGTGCCCCTGAACCCAAGCTGCGCGCTGCCTGCCTTAGCCCAGCCATTGTCACTTTTCTTGATTTTGGTGCCTGAAAATCCCTGCTCGAAGCGCGTGTGCTGACAGAAGTCTACGGCTGCCAGCAGCAGCACGAGCACTATTGGACTCGCTGACCTGACGCTCTCACCACATCTTCGTATCTCATTTTTGCTGTGTCTCTCACCCGTATCCATAAATTTAGTCAATCACATGATATCAAAATAGGCATGTCAAGCTCCCCACATCAGCTATAACATAGCAACCAAGTCAGGCAGGAACGCATAAACAGCTCCCACGGTAGCTATGCAGCAAAACCCACGTGCGATAGAGTAGCAAGATCCTGTCAAGCCTGTACACCGCAACTTATGCACCCTCCCCTCCCAAACTTCCTAGACTTTCCACCACCCACAAAGCATAACTCACCAGCCAACCGCCTGCTAGTGCATATCCCTCCCCCAGCCCTCTGAAACCACACAATTTTTTCCTTTTTCCGCCCTGGCAGTCGAAGACTGACTTACCACCACCGGGGAACGCTGCATCCGCCCGCAAGCGTAAGGTAGGTTTTCCAGACTAGCGGGCTCTCTGCCAGTTAGCCAGGAAAGGCGCGCGCCGTTGCGGCTACTGCAATTCATGACAGAAACCTTCTGCACCGCAGATCTCGCAGGCACGCGGGATGCATATGTGCCAGGCCCTTGTACTTATCCGGCGGGCGCGGAAACTGGGGCGGGACGAGAGAGACGTGTTGATGGGCTGCATGATCATGCAGGCTGGGAACGGCGAGAGGAACGCGTTTAGGTTTATGGGGGGAAGTGGAACGATGGGTGCCGGGAAAACACTATCTACATACATACATTTGTATAGCGGGTTCGGTTCTTTTGGGGTTATGCTTGCTTTGCCGACTTTGGAGCGATGGGACTATTGATTATTGGGAGAAATATTGAGTATATCACAAGATTCGTGTTGGTGATGGTGAGAGAGTCATGGCGCGTCACTGTCGATGATGGGACGAGTTGAGGGCACCTTGTCCATGCTGTGGCTCAACATGCCAGTTCACCGCTGTAGATCTATCTGTCTGGGCGGGTTTGTTTGTTCCGCCTCACCTCAGGCAGAAGACCTTAGACAGAACAGCACAGCCCGCCCCGCCTGACTGACAAGAAAGGCCGAAACACAGCGAGCAAATCGCGCCGTGTCAGAGACTCACAGACTCAGACTCAGTCTACTCAGAGGCTACGATTCTCTCTTCGAGCCAACCCACACCAGCGGTCGTCAGGGAGGGAGGCGAAGCGCACGCGCGCTCCAAGGCAAGGCAAGCTCAACTCTCACGACTCAGCGGCCCCCAGCGCTGCCCGTCATAGATTCATTTGTTTTCCAACGCTCGCCGTCTGGCACAAAGCGAACCCGGCGCCCATCAATCCTTAGTAGCGTGCGTGCAGAATCGTCAAAGCCGCGGCGTTGTACACGTACTCTGCAAGGCTCGCAAAGCAAAGCAAAGCAAAGCCCTCGCTCCCCCTAAGTCAGTGGCCAGCGGCCGGCCAGGCTGCCAGCAAACCAACCGTAGGAACCCTAGAGATCGGAACGGATTGGATTAGATTGGTTCGGTCGTGACGATTCCGCATAGCGAGGACGATCGGTATTTCTGCCTACTCGCGTGACGATGGCTTGACGGTTGGAGGTTGGGTTTGGACCTGGATTGCGATTGCGAAGATGGGCCCAGAAGCGTGGGAACGGGAACGCGATCGTTGCGTTCCAAGATACTGGCCATCCTTCATCGGATTGATGAGTCCCCCGCCCGCCACCAGATCGTGAACATTGACGGATTTTCATGTCGTGTCGTGTGTCGTGCCCAACATGCCAGCCTCTTCCTTGTTTACCTTGTTTACGAGCACGCGTGGTGGCGCGCCAGCTGTCAGATCTTTGCCACAGGCGCAATGGGGGAACAGCGCATCCGGCGTGGTCCGCGTAACGCCTGTTGGTGATCTAGGGTCGTGTTCAACATGCCTTCACCGTCTTCTCGAGCCTTGTCTATCAGGTGGCGGAAACAGAGATCCAGACAGCATATCAGTTGTCTAAAGACGGGCCTCCACTCCGTTCCCACAATTCTGACCGCCCATCGCTTGCTTGTATGCGGTGAAGAAAAGCAAGAACCCTCTCCTCACAACTTGCTTGCTTGCTCGCTTGCGAGAATGAAAGCCCGTGTGGAAAATGCCGCAATTGCCACTGTCCATGTCCTGTCTGTCCCTTGGTCTGTCTGTGGCAATGGGGACTGATCTCCGCCTGCTGTGTGCACGCCTTCTCTTGTCCCGTGTTCCACTATACCAGCGACCGCGCAGTCGGAGCACTTGCTCGAGCACTGCTGCTTGAGCACAAGTCCTTCTGCAGTCTCGTCCGCCTCGGCCCTACGGCCCTACCATTCTAAATCCTCCCGTGAAAAGTCCCCTACATGAAGCTACCATCTCATCAAAAAAAGAAATCTCCCTCCGAGCAGGGCAATCTCCAGGGAAACAAGTTAACAACGCATTGAAGAAGAAGACCCGATATAGCGCCCTCCCTCGGTGCCTTAGGGTCGCGAGCGAGCATTTAGCAATTTGACCCTTCTTCTCGCCAAAACCTCCCTCTCGTTTGCATGTATGGCCCTCGAGGAGTTCATGCGGTAGATCTCTCATAAGACCCTCGAAGCACAGGAGTGTCTTCGTAAGCCCCCGCGAGTCCCTTTGGGCATCACTCGCTCTCGCGAAGCAAAGTTGGTGTGTCAACCTCTGCCACAGCAACGAGCGCTCTACCCGCCTCGCTTCGTACTACGCACCACTGCTTCAACTGTCCCTCTTGGCCCACACGGCGTGACTCGTTCGGCGCAGGGTCTTCGACTGATGATACCTCGTTGCTCTGGTGTTTGGAGCTGCGGAGAATAGGCTGTATGGAGCAGGTATGATGGTCGTTTCCGTACGCAATATATACTCGTGCTGATCGTCACGGCTTTCTTGTTTTTTCGACGCGTGAGATTGATGGGACGCGTGGGCGTGTGACGACAACGATGATATCGACTATACACGTCACGACAACCGCGATACCGCCATGTTCATTGTTGACAAACGTGAATCGAGTGTAACGTGAATCGAGGACAGATAAACTCATGCCGTCATATTCGTGTTTTCACTTCAATTTGACTCATCTCACCCCAACCCTAGTAACCCCATGATTGCAGCACCGTACATGTACATGGACATGTATACTCGGACCACATGTGCGCAACAACTGATGGTGTACATGTACGAACAAGATATGCTTATTCTGCGACGAAAGTATTCTTATAATTACGCTCGAAGAGACCCGCAAGCGGCAAGAACGACCCGACGATACTGTTTGAACTGTTGGAGCCTTACAGGATGGAGTGTAATATCGAAACGCACGTATTGTTTTCTCCATGGCCCAGAAAGAGAAAGTAAGAAAGAAAGGAACCAATCAAACTTTCTCCAAGTTGTCAGGGTTCCAGTCAAATGCAAACGATACGATAGATGTGTACAAACCAGGTAGCCTTCGAGACCAACACTCACACTCTGATATTCCTCAGCCAACCAACCAACAAAGCATCTAAGTACCAACAACATCTCAA
>Ga0265797_10007110_pt1 | contig 15470 bp, 15 predicted proteins | sample P2T30metagenome_FD_192433 | JGI IMG/M metagenome (GOLD analysis project Ga0265797, IMG submission 192433) | Plant litter microbial communities from East Loma Ridge, Irvine, California - P2 T30 | ecosystem: Environmental > Terrestrial > Plant litter > Unclassified | place: USA: California... | reverse complement strand
TCCTATACTTCCACGGCACCGCCGAACAATACCACAACTTGCTTCTGCACAACCTGTCGCAAGCTCTCTGGCTCCCCGAGCATGACATTCACACACATCGCTCCCGAAGCGTTGACTTTCCGAGACGACAAGTCTGGCGCGACATATGGCGGTTGGCCTGCCGGTGGCGAGGGTGGCGAAGACAGCGGCTTTAGAATTCTACGCCTCAGTGAGTTCGCCGAGCGTGCAGCATGTGCCGAGTGCAATAGTCCGGTGGCGATGCGCTTGGGAGCTTGGAAGGAAATTGTAGGGATCGTCGTGGCGAGCGTGGACGAGCCTTTGGATGGAGGTGAGGGAGTCGCGGAGGGTTTCAAGGCCAAGCAAGCGATCTTTGTGGGAAGTGCGCCGTCTTGGATCGATGTTTCGGAGCAGAAGCTGGGCGTCAAGACTTGCGAGAGGTTCGATGTGGGAGTTGAGGAGGTTGTCGTGAAGGGTAGGGTGGAGTGAACAGAATGCGTGCAGAGTGCAAGCCGATTACCGTCAAGGTGCAGTCGCTACTGTGTCTAAGCTGGCCGGCAATTTGAGAGTATGTGAGTAAAAATCCGCATCCTGTTGGTTAACCCAAAAGGATTGGCATGGCCTAGTGGAATGGGATGCAGCTACATTTAATTAAGCCTTTCACACTTCACTCATCGATAGCTTACTAGCTGACCCGGGAAGGAGCCGCAACATGACGCGAGGATATCACCTTGGTGCACCGAGATTGATTAGGCGCCGGCCAACCGCTTGGGCCCGTTGCGGGTTCCTATCGATGGGTTGTAGCAAATATCAAAGACCAATTCTTTTGTCTTTTTGGGCTGCTCTTCGATGATCCTCATTCGGTAGAATGCCTTGCTCGCCACCCATCATACATCGAACTCAAAGGCGACCACGAGGCTAAAGGTTCAATTCACGTTCTCACCACTTCAATATACGGAGATCAACATAGCAGTAAGCTTGGATGCATACAATTCTCTACCATATATGTGGTCCGGTCGACTAACGAGGGGAGGGAGGCCGCAGCCAAACACTGAGAACTCAGGCTTCACCGCTCCGCTTCACTGGTGATCAACTCACTCGCATTGCTCGTCGGCGGTAATCGCAAATCAAGAAATTGTCCTGCATGCGACGAACTGCTGCCCATTGAAACACCACTCGAAATTCCCGACACCTCCGACCACCTAACGCAACCCAGCCCGCAGCATTCCTCCACGAAGGACCTTGACAAACGATTCAGTAATTCATACTGAATGGTGAGCACGCTGTGACTGAAGCACCACTGTCTACCAGACATCGCTCAAAAGACCTTGACCAGCTGCAACACGGCCGCCTTCAACATCGGACAGAGCGGACCCCGCTCGATCTCCTCGCAGACCCATTTCTCTTCCACGTAATAGAAGAAAATCTTGTCTTGTGGCAACTTCGGAAGGTCCAGGAGATGCACCAGCTCGTACGGAACCACGGGATGGAGACAAAGTCTACCATGGTAAGCCATGGTGAGTCGCATCTTCGGCCATGTGTCTCTCTCCGACATGTCGTGCCCACGGACCGTCCCAGGAAAGTATGGCTGGTCTGTAGGTGAGTCCTTCACAAGGTCGTACACCTCCATGATCTGGTGCATCGAAGCAGTATCCCAGTGACGATTAACCAGCATGAACCCTTGGCGAGAGTCTCGCTTCGGCACCCCCCGACGTACATCATCAGCAAACGCTCTCTGGAGCTGAAAAAAGTCCTTCGCTAGGACTGCCCACTTGTCGTCACGGCCATCTTCTTTGCTCGCGTAAGGAAACACGTTTCTGAACAGGTGGCGGACCCATTTGGCCACTGCTCTGGACGCATTCTCTTCCATGGTGACGATACCTCGCTGCTCGGTGAATACCCGCAAGCCTTCGAGGAACTGCTTGACGTTTGCTGGTGGTCCAAAGGATTTGAGCAGGTTACTGTGAGCTTGCAAGCGGCAACGCTCGCGCTTCGCAATGGTGTCTGCGATCCTGTCCTCATGGCCATCGATGAAACCGCAGAGCTCCTGGCAAGTTGCTCGGCAAATGCTCACAACCTTCTGGGCGGGCACGTACGAGAGGATTTTGACCTTGAGCTCGTCGGTCAGGGCGAAAAATGCGCCTTGCTGCGGAGCCCTTGGTTGTGAGAAGTTGTGGAGTCGCGACGGTCTCGTCTGTGGACGCGAGCGCAGCGGCCGAGCCGGTGCGGGAGAAGCAATGCCTCTGGTAGACGCCGCACGCCTTTGAAGTTTGCGTCTTCTGGCCCGAGAAATACGTTGCTGAGGAAGGGTGGGTGCCGGCACATTGCCGTCTCCGTTGGGTGCTGAGTGCTCTTGATTGTCCATGTGTGGATGCGGGCGCAGAGGAAGAGTCGATTTCGGAGGATCGATGTCCATGTCCATGGGGTCTTGTTTGGTGTTGGACAACATGATCAGAGGATTCGGAACAGTATGATCGATGTGTGTTCCGTGGTGCTCAATTGATGCGGTGTGGTGTGGTGTGGTGGATATGAGCTGGCAGCGCAGTTGAAGATGAACTAATCGTGTCGTCGATCTGCGACAATTACAACAAGGGCATACGCTTCACTAGTAGCAGTGACTGCAAGTACGGAGTTCAAGACGGAAGTCACTTTGGGAGCGGAATAGTGGGACGGTTTTAGAACGAGCGATATTTACTCTGTCTGAATGCAAACTTGAAGACAAGCCGACGAGAGAATCTTCCATTTCCCGCAATCGCAAAAGTCACAGAACGGTGATGACGTGTGAACAGCCAAAACTCCAGACCTTTATCAAGCACATCCCATGATTGACCTAGAAAATCTCCACACACGCCAGCGCCGCTGCTCTCATCGACGGGCCCATGACGATCGCATCTGGGTAGCTCTTGCTCAGCTTGTCGAAGACCCACGCATTCGTCACATAGTAGCAGAAGGTGTTGTGATCCGGTAGAGGCGGCAAGCCCAAGTTGGCGCACATGATGTCGGCTGGACGCACAGGGTATCTCAACCCGTCCAGCTCGTTTGTTTTGCGCCTCAGGTCGGAAAGAATGGGAGTGAGGCGGAAGCGACCGACGTCTGTCGGAGGGGAAGGTCCCTCTTGCCTGGGCATAGAGCGCTTTTTAATCGCCTTTATCAGCCTTTTGATGCGCGCGTGATCTCCACGGCTCATCTTCTCTGTCTTGTCTGAAGGGAATGTCGTCCTCTCTTTCTTCGCGGTGTGCCAGCGACCGTTGATGGCGCGCTCATCGCCGCGTGCACCACGGATGTGCTCGTACAGCTTGCGGAGCTCACCAGCGCTCAGGGGACAGTTGTTTCCCAACGCCTTGTTTGAGAATGATTCCCAGAGCGGATCGTCACCACCAGCAGCAACATCTAGAATGTCGATTTTTTGGTTCACAAGTTCGTTGATGCGACGTTGTAACATCGTCGCCTGAGTAGCAAGCGTGGCCCAGCGCTGGAAATCTTCTTCTGGCTGACCATCCATAGTCAGAAGTCTGCCGCCAGATAAGTGACTGAACCACTTGCTGTATGAGTCCAGTGAGAGAGTAGGATTGCGGAAGCAACCTCGAATAGAAGTCCAAGTGCGCATGCAAGCCAGGAAGGAATCGGCGTCTGTGGGATACTTGGTGACATTGAGTTTGTCGATGGTGGCTTGCAAGCGGTTGATGTGGAATGTGATGGTGGGCTGTGCGAAGCTGGTCTCGAAGTCGACGACGACTCTTTGAAACTTCTTGGATGATCTGCGGGCAAGCGCCAAATCTCTCATGGGCAGATATGACAGGACATGGTCCTGCAACTCCGTCGGGAGTAGCGCAAAGAAAGGGTGTTCCTGTTGAGGGTCGTGGGAGGCAGCTTCCAATTCTCTCATTTTCTTCCCGTGCTCGCGTGCAACTTTGCGTCCCTTCGCAGTGCGCCCGAATTTCTTGGGCCGGTCCAGGTTGGAGGGCTCCGAGAGTTTGCGCTTCTGAGCAATAGGCGTAGAGTCCATGCCTGCATCTTTGTTGGTAGGCGAAGAGGAAGCCATGGTGTATTGAGAAGCTGTCGAGTGTGTCGAGTGTATGCGATGAGTCGGGGAAAGGTACATGAAGGAACGAAACAGAGAGCGTGGGAGGCGACTTTTGTAGGCGTGCAAGCGTTGGTGTTTGCCGTGGCGAAAATTTTCACCGACCACGTGGACCAGTGTGGACGTGCATTGAAGCACTGCTGCCTAATACAGAGGTTTGAGTTTGAGTGAGGTGAGCGAGAAGAACAAATCTGCTTTACAGACAGCCAACGACAGTGCTACTTCTTAGACTTGGTCCACAAGGCCAGACCAGGTCGCTGGACCATGAACAATCTCGCTGGCCACTATGCTTTCCTTAAGTATGATCAAGACAGATACCAGCCTGTGATATGGTCAGCTCTCACTTCACTCACTTCACTCACCTTGTCCCCACCTGGCGGGGTCGTAAGCTTTGCTGCACATGCATGAAGCTTCCCGTACGCCCGTTGCGAAATCAAACATGCAACTTCTCCGCTCGAAGGACGAAGCAATTAGCCCCTAATTGGAGACGTCAGAAGGCATAGCCTGTGCATAATTGTGATTGGAAATGCCAAAGCGGGCAAGGAAAAGTATGATCGTTGGGAAAGGCGAAAAGAACTCGTTCTATATGACCTTAGACGCTCACGTATTAATTGCATTGTCGAATTGTCAGGCTGTGTAATAGGTAGTCGAATTTTCGAATGAGCGCACGAAAGCCACTCGGGCAGATCGACTCGTCCAGATGTTTCGGCTGAGCATAGTAGAGGAATCAGGCAAAGTCGACTCAAGCCCACATATATTGTGAAGGAGAAGCCTGCGTGATGGACGACTAAGCCGCCGTTGTGCAAGGACTAGGTAGAAAGTGAGCAAAACATCGCTGCAAAACTCTGTAAGAATGAATAGACATACGTAGTAGAGCATGGCAAAAAAATAAGAAGAACTTCCCAAGCATGAGCGCTCATAACACTCCTTTGTTCGTGACTGATTCCGAGTTGACCACACCATTGAGACTCTCGAATGCAAGATTCGTGAATGTCCAGCAGCGCGATATGTACTTGCTCTCCGGTGTGATTCGAACCCAGGCATGCGGAACAAGATCATCATGTGTGAGTGCCGTGCGGTACGGGAGACCGGAAAGACCGAAGTCTTAACCATTGCACTAAGGAACCGATCTGGGACCCCTGGAAGGGAAGTTGATGACGACCGCGCGATTTCAGCTTATGTACCCTCAGCTTTGCCGAGCTGCAGGAGTGAGTGAATGAATTGGGTGTGGGGAAAGGAGTGCGGAGGTCATGTGACTGAGAGTGAATGAGCCGGCCTCGGGAGGAGCGAACAACCTTGGCAGGCTGGTCATGTCGCTTCTATGACCAGAGCTCTATGATGAATCAGTATTGCGATTTAGCTGGCATGCGGCGGAAAAGCTCACAGAGTGGGACTGCCGGGTTGATGTTCATGACCCTTCGGTATCGCAGTTCAGTCGTGGCACGTGGTGAAAGAAGTGACGGGCTAGAAATCGTGTTTTGTGCCACGATCACGAGGTCACATTTTGATGCTTGCGGTGGCACATGATAGAGGGTCGAGGGAGCCGAAGGTTGGTCATGGTCTCATTGCTTCTGGGATGAACATATCATACTTGGACGACGAGAAGATGCTCATTCATCGGTGATCGCGATACGACAACGCTGGAAGTCAAGTTCACCAAAGCACGTATGCATGATTGTCATATACAAGGTAAAAAATAGGATTACTCACAGGGCTCACTGCCTCCTGGCCCTAGGATCCGCCGCCTCGTTCATTCGATATTGCCTCTGCTCCTTCGTACCAATGCTGCCACCACCACCTTCGCCTCGCCTTTCCCAGCCTCCCAATCGGACCACAAGAGCCGTGGCATTATCGGCATCGTTCGCGTTTACTTCCGTGGCAAAGGAGACCAAATCCTGAGCAGCCTGAGCCGGAGTTCTAGCTTCTTTAATGATGTCGACGATTTCTTGATCGGTCAAGTGGCCACAAACGCCATCGGACATGGAAACCATAAAGGAGTACTCGCCAGGAGAGATTTGCACGGTCGTGACCTGAGGCTCGGCGCTGACGCCGATGCGTTTGGACCCAATGTCGCCAAAGGAACGTGTATTTGCCAACCCTGACATGCGCTCCTCGCCAAATGAGTCTGTGACGAAAGTTGCTGCGTAGCGGCGAAGACGCGTGGCTTCTACTGGGGTCGATGGGTGGTGGTTGACGGTCAAGGGCACAGATTTGCCATCGCTTGTACGACAGAGGAGGACACGAGTATCGCCAACGTGAGCCACCACGAGCGTGCTTGGCGATGCCGGTGTCCAGAATGGCGTGGAAGTCGGTGTGCTCAGCATGGCAACCGAGGCGGTAGAGCCACCCTTAAATCGCTTATCGCTGCCGATGGGTTTGTCAAGATTAGGACTTGAGCCGCGGGCCGATGGCCGGTTGCTACTGAGATTTTGTGACGCAGGCCTGTCGGGGTTGGAAAGGATATCATTGTCGTTCAAGGGTCTGTCATTGAGAACAGGATCGTCGACCGAAGATGGAGGTGGGCCGGAAGGTGGAGCTTCCGATCGTTTGGCTGCTTGAGCTTTTGTAAAGTCCAAATCTGCTTTAAGGAATGCGTAGCTCAAGATCGTCTCGATAGAAGAGCTGTTCGCAGTTGCAGGAACATCCGAATCGTGTGTTGATGGTGCCACGGCTGGGAAGAACTCAGGCTTAAAGCGCTTGAAATATCCTCCAACGGTCTCCTTCCAGTCGCTGACAATACTTTTTTGCAAATCTTCCGGATCCTGTGCGCCCATAACACCGCCAGTAGATCCAGAATCTCCATCAAGCTCATCATTGCCCTCACGCTTCCGCAAGGAGCTCTCCATGCCGAATAGTACCGCTGCTTCTTCAATGTAGCCGTGCAATCTGTCCCGTAGAAATTCGCTGCACTCCGCTCCTCCGTGTCCGTCAAAGACGCCAAAGTAGAACACTTGTGGGTCTCCACTCTCGCTCTTTGCAGCCTGGTTCTCATTCACAGGTGGTCCATCGCTCCCACGCTTCCTCGTAAGGCTGATCGGTCTCCGCTTCGCAAACGCCGGCAGTTCAATTGTTCCAGCTTGGTAGGTATCCTCGTTGTATGGCCGGGCGCCTCGACTCACGCCAGCGCCAAAGTGATGTTTCGCCGACTTGATCGGTATGCGCACGACGGTTGTGTCCCTGTTGTTCGGACCTGAAGCCAGCTCGGCTGCCCGGCTCTTGGAGCCGGAGTGCGGCTTGGACTCATCGCGAGGGTAGTGATGGTGCTGTGTTGGCGGCGGTCGGTCTGGCGATAGAGAGCTGGATGGCAGGTGTGTGACGAAGTACTCGTGGAATGCGCGCCTTTGGGCTATAGATGGGCTGGTCTTGAGGAGGGGTTCGTCGAAAAGTACTCGCAGAGCTTTGGCGACGCTGAACGGGCTCCCGGTGTGTTTCATGGTATAAAAATTACTGCAGTACGCAAAAGAACGGTCGGTCTAGATAGACATGGCAAGGATGGTGGCAGACGAAGGAGATGTTGAGGCGCGCATTAGTGAAACTTCGGTAAAGTACTTGTTAGTTCGTCGTTGATGGTTGGCGGCGGTGCAGTTAGCCCAGACCAAGAAGATGACGTTCCGCCCGGCTCCAACAACCCGTTGTCCCGAAAGGGCATCGCCCAGCCTCACGTCTTATTACGTCCTGGGTTGTTCCCCTTCTCTCCCACATCAACGCATATTAACAACATATCGACTTGTATGTTGTATTTAGAAGATATCTGCAGCTGATCTGACATGTAGCTGTGCTCTATTCACGGCCATTTTCTTCAATTTATATGCCTCCTGGAAGGATTCTAAAACGTTCAAGCAATGCTACCCTTTTCCATGCAGTCAATGCTCGGGAGGGCATGCTCTTGAGCTCATGGTACACAGCCCTGTCAGAGAGATGTCGTATACGCGTAGGTTGTTTTTCCTGACTACGATTCGGTGCTTCACGCTTCTGGTGATCGTACTGTAGTGAAAGACTCCGTGATACTTACATCAGCGTACAATTCCTGGAAAATCCCGAAATTCTGGATGTAAGCCTTCTGGAAGCATGGAGACAAGGCCATGTCACAAAGACTCGCCATAAGCTTTGTTCAAACGAATAAGAGGTACATGTCTCCAGAAGAAGATAGTGGTTGCAGCATCAAAGCCTGGTAATGAGACCTTACCAGAAGAAGAAGAATGAGACCAATAGACGCAATCCAAGAGACCACAACACCCGCTGTAAGCCTCAAGACAATTACATCCGCATCCCACCCGCTTTCGATGATTTCTTCTGCTTCCTCGACGCCGGTCTCGTCATCGGCAGCGCACCATGGCACGGCGCGGAGAGCTCCAGCGCTTCGAGCTTCGTCGTCGCTATTTTGCCCAACAAAGGATCTTCTAGCCCGAATTCGATGTATGTGTTACTAAGCACGTTGTCCACTACTCCAAGGAGCAAGAAAAAGAAGAGAAGCGCGCTGTCCAGGTACACCTGGACTGCTGGTACCAGGAGGTTTGACGCACGGAGGCCCATCCTCGCGACTTTGCCGGAATGCTTTCGCTATCTTGAGCGAGAGCAAGGCTGCGGTGTATGAGAAAGGTTTTTTCCGCTCACTACTCTCCAGAGGGTGAGCTTACTGAGGTAAGTGAACGGTGTCTGAGCGAAGGAGGTGGTTGTCTGTAGTCAGTTAGATTGTTCGAGGACCGTGAGTGTTGCAGGTTCCTTTCTCAAGTTTAATCTAATGGGTTGATTCATCTGATTGTCCCAAGCAGCTCTTCTCTTGACATGCTGATCTTTAGGCTCCGAAAGAGCTTCCGGTCTGTAATCTTCCTCTCGCCCATCACAACTAGATCACCATGCTAACTCCTCGAAGATCTTTGCGTATAGCCAATGATTCGCACCTCCGGCCCCAAGTAACCCGCTCATCGTCCCGCTCACTGGCAAGATCACATGACTGTGCCCCACACCCATCGCTGCCTTTCACTCACTTCGCCCGCCCGCCCACCGCAGCGCGCAGCGCCTCGGCAAAGCTAAGACTACATAATCATGCAACTCGCTCTGTCGTCATCAATCACCAAAAGACTTTGGAATTTATCCTCCTTAGTCTAATGGTAACGCTCCGGAATATGCCACTCCGGAGGCATGACCAGTACTGCCAAGTCTCCTGTTCCGGGTTCGAGACGCGCTTGAGTATCCTAATTATTGGTCTTCTAGAGATTTCAAAGCTCAAGCAACTCTTCTGGAAATCGGCATGAGATTGGTTAAGAAAATCGTGTGGCCACATCTTTTTTTTGCGCTTTCTTTGCGCACTTCTATTTCCATGCTTGCGTCACTTGCTTGCGCCTCCTCAGGTCACTACTTACGCTTTCCACACCTCCCAATCTTTTCCTCCAACCACATCCGCTACTCCATCACCCGAATTTGTTTCTTTCCCGGTACAATTTACAATGACTTCCAAGTGGACTCAAGAGGCGGTCGCGCAAGATCACCCCTTCTTCTCGAAACTGCCGCCCGAGATTCGCGACGAAATCCTATCATATCTTCCCGAGACAGAAGTCAGCGCCCTGCGCAAGTGTTGTCAACAGTTTCACGGTATCGTCGCAGCATACGAATCACACCATGCGACTCCTCACGTCAACTTCCACATGCGCCGTCTACAGAACAAGATCGACGCCATCAAAAACACCAGCTTGCCGACAGATGCCGACACTCTGCTCGCCGGTCTAGGCATCTGGACATCTACCCGAGGAATCTTTTTCAATACCGAGACATCATTGTACTCGCTCGAAAAGTGGTTCAGCTATCTGGCCGATGATCACATCAGAAGCAAGGATCCCCAGCCCTTCAAAATGTTCGAAACTTGGGCGCTTGTCGCGATGCAAGCCGTACGTCTAAAGACCGAGGTGGAGGCCATGCACCAAACGAGGGGTGCTCAGGTGGCTCGCGAATTGCATTGGGCGGTATTCCAGAGGTGCCTTTCGTCCATCGAAAACCTCCCACTCAGCGAGGCCGAGACAAAAGTACTGTTCGACCGCATCAGAGGCGACGATCCTGAGGATATCTCCACCAGGGGCGATAAAAGCCTCAAAGCAAAGATGCACTTCACTCCCAAGGAGCACACTACTTTCCCGGGACATCACGACAATAATTTTCGCATCAGCCCAATCCGCGTTTTCGTTGGCGACCCGGACAAGCCAGAGGGCAAGGTCAGAGGTTGTTTTCTCCCAGCCAAAGTTTTGCGCGGCTATCTTGGGTTGCCGGACTTGCCGGACTCAGACACGTTCTGCTACTGTGTGAAGAAGGGATGGGTGACCGAGCTTCTAAAACAACGTTACAAACTTTTCCCACACGGAGTTCAAATGAACCTGTCGATGAGAGCAGCGGTGCTGCAGTGGGTGGAGATTTTCTAGGATATCTGCAGGGTGTGGAGTGGCGAGGTCTGGTTCTAAGGTAGTCTCATCCCCAAAGACTAGCAAACTCTCAAAGCATTCTTCTTCTCACATATCTCCTGTAAGTAAAGTGTCTCTTCTCTGAGATGTGGGCGTCACTGCAACCTAGAGTCGTTTTCCTTGAAGGAAGTATCTTAGGCATGATGCCAAAGCGTAAGCATGGCCACCACCGAGACAATTCTATGACTACGTTGGATCTTACATCACTATAGCGGTAATACCTGATACATGGTAATAGGTGTAAGCAAGGCCACCGCCGAGAGAGGCTTACGCCTGCGTTGTATCCTATTTTTCTGTAGCGGTGATGCCCAACAATTTCCTTCTGAAAGAAGTTGAGGTTGCCAAACAGCGTCCTAGTTATCAAGGTTTCCCTTTTATTCTCCCGGACCTAGTACCTAACATGCCCTCTTCATAAATCTACACAGGCGCCGTTGAGACATGGATGTGCGGCGGACCCAGTTGTCAGACTTCACTTCAGTGAGATCAGCCAGCATCTGCGGTGGATAACAAGACGGCATAGCTTGCTAGTGAAGATTGAATTCATTGGTTCTCGCAACAGTTGTCGCTTAATAATATACAAATCTTCTCTCATTCTTTAGACGCTCTCCACACGCTCCTCCCTGACCGCTGCATTCTTTTCCTCAACCGCCGCCCTGTGCGTGACAACATCCTCGCGACGCTCCGCAAGAACAGCATCCAAGGTCTTGCGCTTCTGTCTGGCAAAGCCCTTCGCTTCAAAGAGGATATCCATGTCTTCAAGCTGCACACCCTTGGTCTCCGGCAGGAAGAAATAGGCGAAAGTCATGCCACAAATCACAGCGCTTCCGAAGAAAAAGAAGACTCCGTATTTTATATCGGCAATCATATAGGGAGTAGAGTAGGCGATGATGAACTGGCCGAGCCACTGCGTGCAAGTTGTGAAGACCAAGCAGACCTGGCGGACAGCTGTGGGGAAAGCTTCAGCGCAGAAAATCCAGGGAATGCCGTTCCATGAGATGGAGTAGAAAATTGCGAATATGTAGATCATGATGATGGCGAAGTATGCGCCTGCATCACGGGTTGGCTCCTCGTTGAAAGAGTTGGAGAGCTTGGAGTAGATGCCAAGATAGTACATGGCGAAGATTGCGCCAGCGGAGCCGATCAGCATGGCCGGGCGACGTCCGAAGCGGTCGACGATCAGGAAGACGAAGACGGCTGTGCCGCAAGCTTTGATGATGCCGAAGATACCTGTGGCGAGCAAACCGGTGTTGGTTCCCTTGAAGCCGATGGAGCTAACGATGACCTACAGGTTGAAGTTAGCACAGTGTCTCAGGACATCAATTAGGGGCATCCTTGTTACTTACAGGGCTGTAGTAGTTAATGGCATTGATACCTGAAAGGTTTTGCAGGATCATCAATGCCATGCCTCTGAACAGTCGGCCTCTGGTGTTCGTCTTCCAGATCTGCTTGACTTTGGCAGCGAAGCTGAGACCGACACCAGAAGCTTCGTTCTCAAGCTGACCGCGAATGGTATCGATCTCCCAGTTGATGTATTCGTGGTCTTCCGGGAGGTTGCGAATGTAAGACAGAACGCTGCGCACTTTCTCCCAGCGACCCTTCTTTGCCAGGAAGCGAGGAGATTCGGTTTGCAATGACATCAAGATCATGAGCAGAGCGCCAGGAATCAACTGGATGCTGAAGGGAATGCGCCATTGTGTGTCGCTTGTGCCTGATATGTTTCGGTTGACGCCATAGTTGACCCAGAAGCCAGGGATCTGTGAGAATTGCAACAAGATTTCGAAGATTCCAATAAGTCGACCGCGAATGGCTGGCGGAGAGCTTTCAGAAATGTATACAGGGATGATCAAAGAGGAAGCGCCAACGCCGAGGCCTGAGAGACAAGTTAGTATATGAGGAGAAGTGGTTTGATCTTCAGCACTTACCAGTCAAAGCACGACCAGCGTAAATCATAGCCAATTGTCCAGTAGCCGCGGTCTGAATGATCGCTCCAAGATTGAAGATCGCGCCACAGATAACCAGAGTCCACTTCATGCCTAGACGTTCGACAGTAGGATAGCAAGCCAGAACACCGAAGAAGCAGCCTGCCTGGAAAGTGCTGACAATGTTGGCTCTCAGAGATGCAAGAGCGGTCTTTTCAGCGTCTGCCAGACCAAATCTTGCCTGGAACGATGGCAAAGCCATAGTACCACCGATGAAAGCAGAGTCATAGCCAAACATGGAAGAGCCCATGGCGGCAGAGATGGCGAGAAGGTAGACTCTCCAGTTGTACACCTCGATGGGCGCCGGGTTTGCGGACAGATCTTTTGGTGCTAAGAACCCCATACTTGCGTTTGTGGTCTGGGGAGTTTGTGGGGTGATGATCTGGGGTTGATATCCTCTCCAGATAGACGGATCAACGTGGAGTCAAATACTCATGCGAGACTCACATCAAGCAGGAAAGAAATTCTTATCCGCGGGGGTGCATTCATCCCCCGGTGGGAATAGACACTTCCTCTCCCTCAGTTGAGGGCTTGCCAAGTCATACCCATGACTTCCTCGGCTGTAGTATTTCCCCAAGACTCTTGGTACTGGAAGCAAGATTGCGCCTGTGGCGTGCGCGGAAAGTTCCGCTCGTCGGTCTGATTGCTCTTGAAGATAACTTACACTCTCGACATCAAGGGTACGTCGTGAAGATACATGTACATGTATATCATTGGCCCAAGTTGTCACGGCGCTGGCATTGTGATTAGTCGTCTCGATCTGCAAACCCCTCATGGTTGCTGCGCAAGTACTGGTCTGGCCACGCCAAGGCAATGGCTGAGTCGGGAGCTTGGAACACGCTTTGGTGGCTTGATGGCATACTCTTATACGCGCGAGAGGCTGAGCAGCTCGGAAGAAGTCCTTGGTCGTGGTCTAGGCAAAGGAGACTGACGGAAGAACACACAACCGTCCATGTGTACAATCGTTCACCCCTTGAAGCCATGCGCGTGATTCTTTCTCCAGCCCCTAGGGCACGTCCAAGGTCGCGTAGGAGCAAGCCCTTGGCCTGGCCATTTGCTCTACGTTGCGGGGTGCAGGAGCACGTGGCGGAGTAGAAGACAAGGAACTCTGGAGATTAGAAGTCTAAATCACGGTGAACAGCGCCCGAGATTTACCCGTTCTGGACTTCGCCCTTGTTTGTTATCCTCCTCTCTGCAGCAGTATTGTAGCTCGTATCGACGAATTGCGCTCGCCTAAGGACAAGAGCACTGCAATGTACTCCCTGTGAAGCAAGACTCACCTGGCTTGGAAAGCCGTCCAATGGAACATGTAATTTTTGTATTTTCATTCTCATTTTCTACGGTCGCAAACTCGTTCTAACCGATTGCGCTGATCATTGCTAGTCTTCATCCCCTTGTGCTCTCATGATCAAACAGTTCAGGCCTTGGTCGCCCTTGATGTACGATTCCGGTCACTCTCGCCAATCTTTGCTGTCCTTCACTTGGTACCGGCAGCAAAACGCACGGTTTTGCCCTTCTTCGCCTGCTGCTCGAGCTCCTGGATGCGAGCCTTGAGCTGGATTTTCTCTCCATCGCGCTCTGCAACCGCGCTGCTCAAGACCTTCACCTGCGACTGCAATCCTGTAATTGAAGCCTTGAGCGAGTCGATCTCCTGTCCCTTCTCCCAGTTGCGGTGGTCGGCCTCCTCCAGATCATTGAAACAATCTCCTGAGCAAACGTTGAGTTCGGTACGTCTACGTTTCGCAAACTGGCGCTGGAGACTCTCGTGGGCCCGAGACAGGAGTTCGAAGTCCGTCTTGAGCGCCTGGTAGTCCCTCGTTGCACGATTGACGAGTCTCCGCGCTCTCTGTGGTGTCGGCGCCTGGGTTGTGGACAGTGCCACCTGCGTCTCCTCGTCCACATCTCCGAGACTCGGGCGTTCTCCTCCTGTCTCCTCACCTCTGCGCGCGTCCTCAACAAACTTCCCAAGCTCATGGGTGTATTTAAAGCTACTGTCGCTTGAGACGCTTCCCGTGCGCTGATGAACCATCTCATCTTTAGCCGCCTGGTCGTCCACCGTTGTGTCCAGGATGCTGGGGTAACCCTGATCGAACAAGTCCCACGCAGCATCATGGTCATACTCCACCGCGTGAGGGTCCTCATCTTGTTCCATGAAGAGGGGTGAGTCGTCGCCCGGAGTCTCAATACGGGCACGTTTTCGCTCAGGTTCGAGTGCTTCCTGTTCCGCGGCCTCTTGCTCTAGGTCCGAATCCAGGTGAGCGCTGTCATTGCCGCCTCGAACCTTGCTTCTCTTTGACTGCTCCGGTGACTTGACTTGTTTGCGTTTGGTATAGAGCTGATGGTTGAAGTAGCCGCCAACATTGCCGAGATCCGCGAGCACCTCACAGGAGATGGCGGCGATGACCATTTGGTGTGTACGAGGCACTCTGTCTTCGGGAAAGCCCCATGGTGCGTTTTGGGCTGTTGTGAAGATGTACTCGGTAATCTCCGCGATGCAAGTCTTCACGGCCTTGATCGTTCCGAAGATGGTGTCTTCCTCCACGCGACCTACTTCGCTGACACCACGAGAGTCTCTGGCTTCAATCGAGATTGCAAGAATCTCTCCGGGGTTGGCCAGTATGTCGGCGAGCATATCTTCCACTATGTCGCGGTTCTCGGGTGCATCCAAGTTGGCGCGCTGGAGATGCCACACGAAGTTGAAGCGCGAGAGGTATGTGCAGGCCAATACGGTCCATGCTGGGTTCGATGAGAGCGTCGAGGCCACAGCTGCTTTGAAGGGTAGGATCGCCATGGCGCCGCAAGGCCGGGTTGTCGCGCTCGATTTGGACAAAAAGCTGATTGGTCGAATGTTGAGTTTAGCGAGAATGTCTCAAGCAAAATGCGGTGGATCGAGATTGCAGTGTTACATACCAGTCGAGTGGGTTTCCGCCGAGTGGGTTTCCGTCGAGTGGGTTTCCGTCGAGT
>Ga0265797_10007109_pt1 | contig 15472 bp, 8 predicted proteins | sample P2T30metagenome_FD_192433 | JGI IMG/M metagenome (GOLD analysis project Ga0265797, IMG submission 192433) | Plant litter microbial communities from East Loma Ridge, Irvine, California - P2 T30 | ecosystem: Environmental > Terrestrial > Plant litter > Unclassified | place: USA: California... | reverse complement strand
GTCTCAACCCAAGCATACTGTCTCAACCCAAGCATACTGTCTCAACCCAAGCATACTGTCTCAACCCAAGCATACCATCGCTACCCACTGTACTATCTAATCAGCTATCTAAGCCTGTCAATCGTCATTGTATCAGAGAACGTGAGAAAGCTAGTACAAGTCGGGAATCTCCTTCACCCTCACCACATCGAGCGCACCTCCCTACGCTGCTAGCAGTGTAGCTGCTTTCACTTCGCAGACGATCGAATGGCATCTAATAACCAGGATCCTCCCGCAGACGACGTGCATTCAAGCCAAGTCGAGGGAACGCAGAGCAATAGCAGAGTTACGGCCAAATGCTACTCCTGCTGTGATTGCAAAGCAGAATTTACTAAAGAGGGCATGGGTACAGCATGTCCCATATGCCATCATGAAAGATGCTCTAGATGCGCGAAAGCAAGATTATAACTTTATCTCTCTTCATCTTCCATGTTTATATCGTTTGATGGTTAGGTAGCATAGCAGAAGAGAGTTTGTGGCATGCAGACAGTCGAGATAATACGACATTGATTTCTTTGGTAAATTTTGTTCATATTTGATCCTTCTTCGCACATGAATTGAGCCTCTAGATTTGTTGGGCTGGGCTATCGTGGTCTTTGCCGGATGTACTGCATGAATGATCTGCACTACATAGTACAGCCGATCGCTAGTGACACGATGCGGCACAGCAAACGCAGATATCACGAGGCCCATGTCAGACTCGGAATACTTCAAACCAGAGCACCCTGGATATACTCCTGCTTCTGCGCGACTAATTCTCGTATCTGGATGTTCCTTCCTGACACATCGAAGAAGGGAAATTACCTCGTTAGCGAGGATGACGTCATATGTTCCGTGCGTCACCTGTGAAAGCCTTCTGGTGAGACCTCACGAATCCATTCTCGACAAATCTCCGGTTCATTACACCTACCACAACCTGGTCAACACAGCCACGGAATGCCCTCTCTGCTTCTGGATTCTGAAATGGCTCGACTCTTTTCGCGACGGGCCCAAAGCAGAACTCGCCGAAACTGGTGAAGTACGCGCAACCCTACACCCAGGGGAATATGAGGACGAAGAAGATGAATACGATCAAGAGAACCCTGAAGTCTCTGGCACGCTAAGAATTGGCATCGAACTATGGTCAATCCAGTCAACCAAATTAGTGGCATCGTTTGCTCTACTCCTACGAGGTCTCATCAAGGGTTCAAACGGTTACCAGGCAGTAACCCAGATGTGCAACGATCTTTTCCGCAGGACACTTATACCTGCCACCGCAAAACCAGTAGCAACAACCACGCGCGATCCAGAATGTTGGATGCAAGTACGGGCTTGGCTACGCGAATGCATGGAGAACCACACGTTGTGTCGTCGTCGTCTTGTCCTCCCGGGATGTGAGCGTACGACATGTTTCAACCCGACTCGTCTGATAGACATCCGAAATACAAAAACCCAATTCCTCGTCGAAACTAGGGAATGGAACTCTGCGGAACCGGTTCGATACGTTACACTTAGTCATCGATGGGCAGCACACCAGATGCCAAAGCTAACCCGCTCTAACCTCGCGGAGCTGATGGTGAACATCGATGCAAACACACTCCCGCCAGTGTTCAAAGACGCGATAGACATATCGCGCTCTTTGGAAGTACCATATATATGGATTGATGCCTTATGCATCATCCAGAATGACGCGGAAGATTGGGACAAAGAAGCAGCATTGATGGGCCAGGTTTACAGCAACGCATTCTGTAACCTAGGAGCTTCTGCAGCTGCCGAGAGATCAGCAGGTCTGTATCTTAACCGGGACCCTCGGCAGGTCTCACTTTGTCGGCTTCGGGCGCAGCGCAGGGAGTTCAATAGGACGTACGGATCGTACCTGGAGCCAGATTCTGTCATGTCGGCTCGTGTTCTACTGAGCCGCGGTTGGGTACTCCAGGAGCGCCTTCTAAGTCCCCGGTCAATCTATTACGGTGACAAGCTGAACTGGGAGTGCTCTGAACTTCGCGCTTGCGAGACATTCCCGCACGGCGGACCAGTTACGGGTGGATATAACCCTTGGGGCAGAGAAGGCTTCCCTTTTCGTGCCGCAAATCTTCTGTACGATGATATGAAATACCAAGAGCTTGGCATCTACAGGCTTCAGAAATGCTCACCCGAAGTCGCTCGGATCCGAGAAGTATACAGGAAATGGCTGTGCGTAGTGGAGTACTTCTCGAAATGCCAGCTCACATACGAAGAAGACCGATTTCCTGCACTCATTGGACTTGCGAAGTACTGGAAAGTCAGTACCAAGGATGAATATGTGGCTGGCATATGGGTACGCGACCTTTTATACGGTCTTCTGTGGTACCAGAAAACCCCGACTCATTTCAAACGTCAGCCCAAGGACTATCTTGGTAAGTACATCCAAGCATCTAGAGGACTTACCCACGTCTGATCTTCATCCAGCCCCTTCTTGGTCATGGGCATCTGTAAATGCCGCAGTATGGTTCCCACTCATTCACGTGGGCGGCATCGCGTGGGGAGTGCAGGAGGATCTCTGGGCAGCGAGGGTTGTAGAAGTGGTCGCGCATTCGACCGGCACAGATCCAATGGGTAGACTGTCGGGTGCCAAACTCCGCGTCACGGCACCCATACGACGACTAAAGCAACCCTTGGACCTCTCCAAAAACACCGAAAAGCCATTGCATTTCCATTACCTGGATGGATGCGCATACAGAAACGGATATTCCGCCGATCGAACAGTGTTGCTTCTACTCACATATAGAGTTAAGCCTCTCTATGGAACTCATGAGATCTTAAGATTGACGGGTCTAATCCTTGAACGCGTTGCCGGTAAGAGGGTCTTCAAGCGAATTGGGATGTTTGAACACGGATGGTTTCAGCACCGTCTCTCAAACGGCGAGTGGCCTCTCTTCATCGACTGGGATCCGCTTCGCGAGAAGAAGACCACGTTGACCATCATATGAGTGGTAATACTTCGTTCGCAGAAAATAACATGTATTTAACTCTACGCTATTCGCGCCGCCATGTCCCAATGATAAGCAAACAATATCACACGTCCCGGCTTTCCAAAAACAGCAAGTTCAAGTCCACGCATATAAAGACTCATATGACAACCACAACATCTTACCTTATACAGGTCTACAGACTATATTGACCTAAGAATATGCAAATTAGATGACTTCACGTTGATGTAGGCTTTAGGGTATCCAGTCTTTTACTATATTGACGTGATCACACTCACAAGCCTTCGACGCAATTCCACCCTCAACTCTCTAAGCGTATGCCAACAGTCGGCATGATATCATTATTTACTCGTAATTGGCGGCCCATGAGCAATCGAAATCACGATCGCAACCACTTCCCATCCACCCACGCCAACCCCTCCTTGAGCCACGCCTCCTCATCCTCCTTGATCGCAATGTCAAAGCCGTGATCCTGCCCAGATCTAACCTCCAGCCTAACCTCAACACCATCACCCAATTTCTTGCACTTCTGCACAAACTTCTTGCTATCCTCCACACTAACCGCCCCATCCGCGTCACCATGCACAATCCACGTCGGCGGCAACCATTCCTTCTCCTCCACCAGCCCAATCGGCCACATCTTCTCGTCCGACCCGAAGTACGTGAGATAATGTCCGTAAGCTGCTAAAGCATAGCTCAATCCCATCCTTTCCGGCTGGATACCCGAAGTGACGATAGTGCCCGGTTTGACGGCCGCGAGATGCTTGGCGATAAGAGATTCAGGCGGAGAAGGCTGACCAAAGAACTCATCGACCTTTTCGATGCGCAGATAGTTAGTCATGGGATACTGCGCGAAAACGGCTTTGATGCTGTCTTTAGGCTGTGTGAGAGCGGACATCAAGGCCATGTAGCCGCCTGCTGAGTCGCCTGTTACCAGAGTCTTGTCATAATCCAGGCTGATGCCACTGTCCTTGATCATCGCCTGAGATTTGAGGAATTCATCGACGGCGCCTGCGTTGAACCACTTCCAGAAGTCGCTCAGGTCTTCGAGGATGTCGGCGCCGTTGTGTTCGGGGATGAGGCGGTAGTTGGGCAGCACGATGATGGCGTTGGTGCGGTGGATCCAGGGGACGAAGAAGGCGCCTATCCAGTCGGCGTAGAGACAGTCTCCTGCAACCTGTGATGTGATATTAGGCCATGCAATTTTCGGTTCTCGCCGCTAGAAGACATGTAGGGCGAAGATCAGAGATCAACATACCAGACCACCGCCGTGGAATTTGACCATGACTGGACATTTGCCCGGCTTCACATCTTTTGGTACCAGGATGCCGACCTCGATGTCATGGTAGTCAACCTGCTTGTACGACGTCTTGAAAACACTGAAGCTGTCGAATCGGTTGTCTGGGGTGGTGTCGTCAAGAGGCGCCATCTTGCTCTGTCTTGTACTTGGCTCTTCTTGTGGAAAGAACAGTAGATGAGTTTCTTAATCTACGATTGCACGCACAGTAGAGCTTGTGGTAAGGTATGAGTAGCTTCAAGAACCGGAACCATGGATGGCGAAGGTAAACGAGCTTTATAGCGTCTTCTGAGTAGCTACCTAGATCTAGGCCACGAGGCGGTCTTCGTACGGAAGCCAGGAGCGCTCTTTTGTGACCAACGCGCGTTTGTACTTAGCTGTTACAGGCGGTGTTCCTGCGGGGTAATCTACATGCAGTTACGCCGGTTTCGCCTTACAGATGACAAGAGCGTTTGTCCGCAATCCACACGACGGCTTCTACGGCTTCTAGAGTCACAGTACAGTCCATGAGATCGGACCTTCAGATTGACGTTGTGTGAGGGTAGGTGCATCGTGTAATTTTGGGTAGATAGCAGATCTGTCTTGGAGTAGCATCAGAACTTTGAAGGTCTCTGTCGAAAGCATGGTATCAATCCTTCATGTGCAATCCGGAGCGCAAGGCGTAGCAGTGGACTAGTCGAGATGGGTGCGCAATTTGCAGTCCTGCTGAAGAGATAAAAGGTTGCTCGACAAAGGCATGATGCAACGCGTCATTCTGCAAGCAAAGGATTCCGCATTACTACCAAACGCAAGTCTTCCGATATCCTAGCCCAAGTCACATGCCCAGTATCATCGCTGCGTATCGAGCAACCTCGCTACAAACTCCAGCACCTAGGCACCAATTATCCATTCTCCTCAGTCATCCCTCTGATATTCAGATACCCCCATGGTGCTACGCGCGCTTCCGTGAGCTGATGGTCGAAAACGTGCGACAGGAAAGTTAGCGCACGCCTGCCCCAGGGTATGTCATAGGGTCGGTTTCGGTAGGTGCGAGCGAAGGTAGGGTGGGTTCGGGAAAGGAGGAAGCTAGAATCCACCACGAAGAGCAAGTACCAAATGCAGTGTGGCACCGCCCTCGAGTTGATAGTCCTGTGCGGTCTTCTCGTCGTTCCTGGAAGAGTTTATGTTAGCTCGGTCTGAAGTAAGATGTGCACTCAGAAACACATCCAGAGGTAGCCGAAAGGCGGAGGGGGTAATAGAGCAAGAGATATATACATCTGCTTTCCTCCGTAGATAAGACGTTGTTGCGCTGGCGGGATGCCCTCCTTCTCCTCGACACGCTCCTTTATCCTCGAGACCTGTGTGCCGTCAGCTTCTCGCCCTGGAGATTCGCCTATGCATCGCTCTTAAAGCCTTGAGGCTATCGAAAGCCGATCTAGTATGGGTATGCGGCGACGGATTCGGGTAGGCGTACCTTGTAGTCTGCCTCGATATCGAGCTCGATCTCCTTGCCGGTGAGGGTTCGTACTCTGTCCCAGTGTTAGCAATCTGCCATCCTACTGCTTCTTCTAGCCAGATTCCAGACTTGATATGACGTACTTGATCTGCATCTTGTCTATTCTCCTCTTATTCGCGATTCAGTGGCCGTCGCGGTGTAGCGGATGCAGCGGTGGCAAGCTTCGTGAAGCTGCGTCGGCGGTATGGAGAGCGTTGGCGAGAGCTCGCGAGCTTAGTAAGTGGATGTAGGTGTAGGTGGGAGGACGCGACGGCGCAAAGGGTTATAGGCAGCAAAGTGGTTGTGAGTTTGCTTGGGCGGAACCGTCAGGCTGCAGTGACGGCGAACCACGGACCATCAAGGTGGGGTCCAGCCATGCGCCACGAGGCGGGGCAGAGGCTGTGGCTGATTTGTGCTAACCCGTCGCAGAAGCATTTCCTTCTCGTGGCTGCAAAACGGCACCTTTACTCCACGAATATATCGCTTGTAGAAGTGATATCTCGAGTCTTTCGTCATTAGCAGATCAGAGATACCTGTCTCACTGCGAGCAATCATCTCCTAGTTGAAATCGGTTGGCTCAGCTCCACCAACAACCGCAGTACTACGGTAACGCATCCGATTCTCTATCGAATTACATGAGAGATGTTGTTCTTCTCACATGCACTCAACTACAGTTTGATCAACTAATGCAATGGTGTAGTACGTCATACCTAGGTACGATGAGTTGAAGGCGCGTTTTCTTTTACCAAGGTATCGAGGTTGCTAGGCAAAGAGCATACCATGATTGAAGCATGGAGCAGTTGAGCGTCTCGGCAAAGCTATAGTATAGGGCCTCAATTCTTGCATTGAAGTGCCGGTCAATGACCAAAAAGCATTTTCATGTTCAATACTTACACATTCAACCCAAGGCACCCGATTGGCAGCAGAACCTCAGTCTCCTCACCGCCACTGCCGATATCCCAATTCGCCAACAAAGTCTGCAAAGGACGCTGCTCTTTCCTCAAACAACATCCACTCGCCCTGTGCGAGCAGAAGGAAACAGACAGTTACACAACTTGATCGGCACATCCGAGTATGCATAACCTTACGTGGCCAAAGTGCCTCCACATTCCGACCGATCACCGCAAAGACCAACACATTCGAAATCTCCCAATCAGGCCACTACTGCAAGGCCAAAAGTGAAACACGCAGCGCTGCAAGGCCCTCGTCTCACCGCCCTTGTACTCCTGCATACATAGTCGAGTCTAATAATGAGAAAAGAAAAGAACACGGTGCAGGAGTGATGTATAGTGTGCATGCAAACAGGGTGATATTGATCGGAGTAGGCCTCGCTACTGGATAGGGAAAGACGAAGGCGATCACCCGCCAAGTGCACTAAACACGGGGCAGTGGACATCCGACACCATGTCTAACGGGCGATCTTTTGTATACAAACAACACGCCGATGCAACGGCCTTGCCGCAAGCGCAAGGCTACCTGCTCGCTTGCCATCTAATCCATGCCGTCTAGCTTCCCCCGTTCCCCTCCTCCGCCACCGAAGATACTCCATAATGCAAAATCGCCGTCTCCTAAAAAGTATGTACAAATCTGAGAATAGAAAGAACGATAGTTTGCCGATGGAGCCAACTAACAAGCGATGCCGAATGTAAAGCCGAGTGAGATGCCGAAAGGAATGGCCCATCTAAAAATGGGTAAACAGGGGTATACGTGAACATTCTGATAGCCAACAGAGAAACCCAAAGGTAACATTTCGTGATGATGGTACTGGACAAAGGAAAAAAGATGTGATGTAGTCTGCGAACAGATAGGTCACCGTATACGGCGTGTTTGTAGCGTATCGCAATCCTGCGATCTGGTTGTTGACGCAATATCGAAAGATACCCGGTGGTATGCCTGATACCATAAACGGTCCCAACTCGATAGCGTACCTGCCAAGAGAGACCCGACCAAAATGCCGGTCAATTCTAACACGAGCCCCCAGTGCCCAACTTGGAAGAGAACAAGTCTAAAGAGGATTGCAACAGGAAGCTTACTCCGAAGCGAATATTGAAGAGAACACCGGGTATAATACGAGAAAGTGCGATACAATATTCGGACCAAGCCGTTCGCATGAGGTTATGCAATCCGCTGCGCAAGAATAAGCGTGGAGTCGGCGCTTAACGATGCGTGTTAAGGGCCGTGACCAAGAAAAGAACTCGATGCGAACCAAGTATAGCAACCCAAGTCGAGCTCGCAAAGGTAAGCCGCGCAGGACAGTGACCGACCAGCGAGAATGGGAATAATGCCCGTACTGCAGCCGTTACGAGATGCATCCAGAGTACCAAACGTCGCATGTTTCGCAACGTGCGGGGTTCGCAAGCGCATACTGAGTAACCAAGACGCGGTGGTGGTGGCGGCTGCTGCTGACCAGAGGCGCCAAGATCAAGATAGACGATGCAGCCGGGAGGCGGGGAAGCGGCGTGTGCAGAACAGGCCGCCGTCTGATAGCAGCAACCCTAGCTGCAGTATCCTCTTCGGCCATGCCAACGAAAGGAAAATGTTGAAGTCATGCTAACACTCGACTGGGTGCCGATGCGCCGCGATAAAACGCCAGATATAACCAGCATGTCTTCGATTGCAAAAAAGGAAAAGGCCTAGATATGCAGCCTGTACAGTAGATCGGAGCCTTCCTCAAAGGGGGTCAACGGCAGGATCCGGAAATAACGTCCGTTCTTCGCGATTGCAACAACGTGTTTTGCTGTCATCTCGGGCGAGGCCTGCGTCCTGTGCGAGCAAAGGAAAAAGACTGGGTCGAATGCGTGACGAGTGTATGCAGCCCGCGAACGACATTGCGATGCAATTTCAAGAGATGAGGGAAGAGGGTTCCTTAGGTGGGGTTGCGGGGCCGTGCACTAAGATTTTGAGATGAAGTGGAAAGGCCGGAATGTGAGGTCTGGATGTCTTGATGTTCTGTGTCTCATTTCGCTTGCAACTGCTGCAGATAATCGCAATCGCACCTTCTCTTGCCTTCGTCAGCAAGCGGCGAGATTTCTTGCTTGATGCCCGATTGCCGTGCCGACTTCTTCATACTCGCTTTCGCGTTCGCTCGGGTGAATTGCAAAAGATGTGAGCTTATCGAAGGACCGATAGCGATCGCAATAGCCGCCAATCCGGATTCGTGCATTACGATGCTGCAATCGCGTCCCAATCTAATGGTCACCCGCTTCTCTCTTGGGTGATGACGTATAACCTCGATTCCATTGCTGACTTGTCGCGTGATTTGGCGTTTCAAGTTGAGCAGATGTTGAGGCCGGCGCGTAGTTCTGCTGGCTCTGACCGCGAGCTTCATTCCGCTGAGGCGGTGTTGCATATGCATGGTCCGATTTGGACTGTACCTTGTCGTCTGCGTCCCTTGCTTCTTCTGCTATGTCGCCTTGCCGCACAATTGTCTCGTGCGCAAGCCCCGAGATAGTGCCTCGTCGGCTCAAGGAACCACTGGAGCCTTCCGCCGCTCTCGTGGATGCATCTGATCGGTTTCGAGCGTGTCCCCTTCTTCCAGGTGTCGATGTCGATGACGACGATATGTGCGAGAAGGATGGTGATGTGTATGATCCTGGCGCCGATGTAGGCGGCGGTGGAGGGGGGTGAGGGCCTTGAGCCTTGCGCTTTTTGGGGGAGCTGGTGTATTCTAGGTCAGACGCATGCGACGCAGCACGTTGCCGTGACTGGTGAACAGGCGAAGTTTTGTATTTACCTGATGGCGTAGCTGGCGGGTTCCCACTAGCACTCTTTTCTTGTGAAGCCGAGGACGGAGGTACCCAGTGATGAAAGTATATCGAGGGCGAGGATTGCTCTTGTTGTTGTGTCTGCGTCTGCTGTAATTGCTGCACGCCTGCAGGGGCGGCAGGGGGCTGTTGTACCGTCATCTCGTTCGTAGTCAATCGAGGAAGCTGTGACTGAGGTAATGACCGTGGAGCTGCTGCAGAAGGGCCACCAAGACCAGCTTGTGCAGCTCGTGAGTGCGGTGATGTTTGTCCACCACTGTACGCACTTGCGGAAAGCGGAGGAGGTTGAATTTGCTGCGGCAATGGTTGCCCGGGTAAGACCGATGTCGAAGGTAGTATGGGTTGGGCAGGTTGCTGCTGCCCAGGATACACTGCTGGTTGCTGCTGTCCGATCAATCTCGGGTCTCTTCGAAGGTCCGGGGAAAGTTGTGCCTGTGCCTGTGCTTGTGCCTGAACTTGCGCTTGTTGATGGGCAGCTTGAACCTGAGTCGTATACTGCTGTATCCACTCGGCACTGATGTTGGCGAGGTTCCCTCCGCCAATGCCAGCGAATATAATAGGTACGAGGTGAGGTGGTACTCCTCCCTGCATAGACTCCCGGAGCATGGACTGCTCGACCTTGCGTTGCTCAAGTCGTAAAGTTTCTTGTCTCGTCTTTTCCTCCTCTTGCTTACGTCTTTCTTCTTCAGCTTTGGCCGCCAACCAGTTCTTCATCCCGTCTTCTGCACCTTGCCATTGCGAAGGCGCTGGGGGTAATTGGCCCAATGACGATGACATTGGTGGAGGTCCTCGTGCGGGATCTGGCAGCGTCATCGCCGAAGGAGGAGGAAGTCCTCGATGAGGTGTGCCCATGGTGTGGGAGGAGTTGACTGCCTCTGGAGGTGGAGATAGCCCACGGTGGTGTCTGTTTGAGTAACGAGAAGCCGAAGAGGATGAGAAGGCTGGAGAGTAGGCATGAGGTTTGTATTCGAAATCGGACTTGACCGGGTTAGAGAGTGTGAGCAACATGGAGGTAGGTGGAGCCGATATGGTAGATGTCGTGGGAGCAATTCAACATTGAAATGAGTCGGTGGGTGGCGCCAAAATTCGTAGGTCCGGAAGGAGAAGGAACAGTGTACATACTTATTCACCAGACTACGTTTACCGGGACCACCATCCACAAATGGCCCGGGATAGGATCGTAGCCGTTGCCCTAGGGCCTAGGCTTAATATGTCCCTGGCACAGTAGCCCCGATGTGATTCGCCGTTAAAGCAGGGCGACAAAGACCAAATGGAAGAGTAACAGGCGACGCTGCATGCAACGAAGATCAAGCCCCGTAAAAGCTCGCGTGGGCCGGCGTGGTCGATCAAGTCCAGATTAGAGAGAGGCAAGTGAAAATGGGCAACGGTGGGGAATAGTGCACAAGAAGGGAAGAGGGCCGACTGGAATTGGACCAACCAACGGGGATGACGGCCGCAATGGCTTGAGAGTAGCACGAGCAAACGGCAGGCCGTACGTCAAGGACGGGCGATATGTGGCGTTGAGTACGCGAAGGTGGGAGGGGACCTTTGCAGGGATATGCATGAAACGGGATGGTTGTCAGCAAGTGCAATGTTGTTGGAAGTGGTAGTGCGCGTTCTCGTAGTCCCACCATGTGACGCGCCTGGAGAAGGCCTCCGGCTCATGCAAAATCTGGTAGCGGTTCCCACTTGTGGCGCTGGTATATGCCGCAAAACTACTTACGTCCCGTTCGCGAGCCAAGCAAGTTCAGCTCGAACTCAGCGACGGTAGTTTGATGATACATTGGCCTGAGGCTAGACGTTTAGAGTTGGCGTCGCGGATACTGCCACACTGGCCTCTAGCATCCCATGACGCCTGGATGCTTGGAATTGAACAGAATGATGTTCATATTCACCAAGTGCGACCGCCTTGTTCTGCTGCACAGGATGACGAACGAGCTCGAATACTTCGGCACAATTCTGGTCGCACTGAACCGCTCAGCTGTCGCGATCGTGAGGCCGCAGCAGACCGCAAATTAGATCACAATGCCTCTACTGGGCGGAATGGCATCCAGCACGCATTCGGTAATTTGTCGTGCAGCTCTGCTCTGGACCACCATCGCTGCCAGGTTTGTGGCATCTGTGCCTGTGGCTGAGAGCGAGGCTCAAGGCATGTGGACTGGATGGCGTGGCCTGGGAAATCTGAGCCGTGCGCTAACACCAGCCAGCAGGGTCAAACGTCCGGGAGGAAGCGAGCGCAAGATTACCGCTGCCCGGATGGTGAACTGGCTCAACCTAGCTTGACCAACTTGCATGATAGGAAATGAAGGGTCGTCACCATCGTCAGACCTCAGCCATGTAATGTCCCGAAGTGGAAGGGTGAAATGAGGTTTTCGTGTTCTAAGAGCCGCCGTGCTTCAACGCGAAACCTTGGAATTGGTGGAAATGTATCCTGTGGCCCTGTTGCAGAACCTGTTCCCAGTTTAGTGTGATGCCCGAACAAGTATACACATGCCGTCATAGCGTCAACGGCTGAGGGTGCCTGGATGAAAAGCACAGTGGTGGCACGGAGCAAGGGACCGACTTCAACCTGTCAGCCTTGAGGGACCCCTCCGGATCTACATAGCGTGACAGACGGCATGCTCAATCGATAAGACGACCGATCATCGAGCCGACGCAAGACCCGAAAGAGTGTCACTTGGAGTAGTTGGAGGTGCTGGAGGTGCGCGAAGAGGCAACCAATCTGCTGATCCTCGCGTGCGCGCTGCTCTCCGTCAGTAGCTCTGTGTAATTAGCGACACGCCAGCACTGACTGTGCGTTCCCACCACAGCCCGTAATGTACACGCAGATGACAGCTCGCAAGCCATCCTTGGGAAGGGAAGGGTTAACAGACGCGGCGTTGCGCAATCCCCGAGCGCCTGGTGCTGGCTCGAACGATCGACTAGAAACGTAAATTTCCGCGTCGGCGCTTAAGCTATACCTATCTTGTTCATGCAGCGGATCTACGTGAAACTCGCGGCGCACCGGATCTGTACGAAGGATCTTTGAGTATGATTTCCGGCCCCGGCTGACTAGTCCTGGAACCAATCAAAGCGCCCCAGCGCTGCTTAGCATCATAACAGCAGTCGAAATGGGGACACCATGGCGAAATTGCTGTTGACAAGACAACATCGTTCTGGGGCGATTGTGCGGCGAAGGCTCTGCTTTTCTCACAGATTCGACAATCCCTCGACCTGAAACCGCCGGATTGGTCACGTAGGAGTCGGAGTGGGTTTAGTAATCGTCTTATTGAGGATTTTGCTTCTTCTGGACGGCACGTCGTCAAGACGGGTGTGAAGACCAACGAGAACGTGTGTCTGAAGGAAGACACGGACAAAATGCGGCAGGCTTTTGACAGCCAATCTGTGTAGCCTCCTCTGAGAAGGCCAGGCTTGCAGCCAGAACCATACCAATGGATTCTCAACGCTAGAGGGGTTGTGTCCACCGTCGCCAACAGCGTTTACATTTCAACAGGGGATAAGCGTTCTGTCTGTTTATGGCGGCATGCTTCAGGGACGCACCGGCAAAGCATATCGTTCCTGCCGTGCGAGAAGAGCCAAGCATCTCCAATCGTGGAAATGACGAGGCTTGCAGTAGGGGTGAATAAGAACAGAAGTAGAGCCTCCAATTCAACTCAAGCTTGCACCTTAGCTCTGTTGGATGATGGCCTCATGTCATGATCGGAGATTCAAAGACAAAGAGCTAGGCGCAGAGCAGCTGCTAATGCACTCCTGCAGCAGTAGTCAGTGGACAAGAGGAGCCGGCGTACTCTCTCTGATCGCGATGCTTTGCGACAGACGCGACAATACCAGGCGGGTAGTCGCTGACAGCTGCATTGGACGCACGTAAGCTGCAACATTGGGGTCGATCTGTCGTCTCCGTTGTGTAGGCCATTGGAGCCGTGGCTAGTCAGCCGATTAGCGTACCGAGATGTGAATGACTATTCACCGGCTAGTCCTCCAGGGTGTAAACCTCCGACAAAACTTGCATCTCGCCATCGGTTGCCTTTCCTCAGTTATTTGTAGCAAGTGGCGTAGTCGCGGGAAGGTTGTTGCAACCTGCACATGGTTGATGTCCAGATCGAGGGAAAGTTTTGCTGATCCTCGCTTCACATTGAGAAAATCAGACCATAGATCAGCGTCGAGTTGCTCTGGTCTTGTTGATCAAACCGGGTCTGGCACCCGTACACGGAAGACGACATGCTGTCCTCACGTTCGGGGTAGCCGACTGCGACTTGAGACGGAAGAAGATAGTCGAAGCAGTCGCCCACTTACGAGGACGCGGTAGTTGAGGGGGGCAAACTTGTACGCGTAGTGGGAGGCAAATATCTTAGTCGGGGCAGGAGGTCGCGGCAGTTTGCCACCCGAATCGGCATCTACGACTGCCCCATCGGGCACCAACGCACCTCTACCCGGGCCACTTGGTTATTTTTACCGACACAACATACACAATTGTACACCGGACGAGCACTGCACTCGGGCAATACTTGCTCGCCCAGCACGAGTGTTGATCGTGTATTCTTCCACCATTAGGCTGTACGTCGGCTGAAGTATCTGCCCGAATGCAACACCTGTGCCTCACTCTTGTGCTTGTACGTCTTAGACACTCCTCTGGCTCCCGCTTTTCATAACCGGCCTGGTAAGAGGCATGGAGGCTAGGTTTAATCAGCGTTCCTTCTAGATCTATGATCACGTGCGCCGCTACACCTGCGAGTTTTGGATACCTTGCTTGAGCAGATGTTGTACTCGGCGTAGGAGTTACCGCGACTTTGGAAGATCGGCCGTCAACCTTCCCGATCTCTCTACCCTCCCGTGCGTGGAGCCACAACCCGATCAACCCAGCAGCACTCCCTGTTACCCGCCGCCGCAGTCCGTCCGCCGGGCTGTCAGTCAACCGCCAACGAAGCGATGATCACTTCCATTTGGTCTTGGATTTATCTTTAGACGGCGATCTTGCACCAAAGCGTATCTATTATGTGCAAATCTTTTGCCCTTCTAGAAGCTTTCAATATTCGAGAACATGTTCTATGTATGGGCTGATCTTTAACGGTAATACATCCATGTTGGCAGGCGATTAACTATTATATTACTACATCTGGTCTCCGTTGTGCGGAATATATGTAATGGCAATGCTCCCTATGTCTTGACCGGTGAAAATGCAAGCAGAAAAGAAAAACAAGAGGTATCTTGATAAAGGGTCGTTCCATGCATGCGCCGCCGTCTGAGGTTGTCCTCAGATGAACAAAAGAAAAGAAGTCATCGCGACACAGGACCCAACCATCGGGCGAAGGGACGCTGCCCCGAAACACCCTCGGAGAAAGGTAGCCCAAACGTGAGCGAGTCAAGCATTCCTCATACCACGTTGATGGCGGTGTCGTCCACGTTGCACCGCTAATGGGCGCCCAAGCGGTAATGGGGAAGTGATATGTCGCGGGTAAAAACGTGGACGTGTAGTTGGAATAGCCGGAAAAAAACAAACATCAATGATGTCGCAAATCTTGGAAAACGTGCCAGCCACGTTGTAGCCATGCGTCCGGTGGAAAATCATCGCAAGCCACCACTTTGCAAGATCGACTGCCGGCTTCTAGAAAGGGTGTGGAAAGAAAAGTACTCGTTTGGATGTGCTTCCGTGTTCGGTAGTGTACCGCGCTGCAACTTGCAACGCAGCCGCTTGTGAGGGCACGCGCGTTTCCATCGGGTCGGTGTCAAGTTCCAGGAATCCGAAGCGCCGGCCTACCGCTTAGGCATTGGCTCGCTTCTTGCGCATCTTGTATTCAGCCTTCGCTACGCGCATCAACAGCTCTTCGTCTTTGATGGGAATCCAAGATGTCAACACCTTCATCGCATTCTCAAAGTCAGAGTCGAGCAATATCTCTCTTGTCGCATCAATGAGCGCAGCCGAGGTCGCGTGTAGCACATCCATGTCTCCACT
>Ga0265797_10007108_pt1 | contig 15473 bp, 8 predicted proteins | sample P2T30metagenome_FD_192433 | JGI IMG/M metagenome (GOLD analysis project Ga0265797, IMG submission 192433) | Plant litter microbial communities from East Loma Ridge, Irvine, California - P2 T30 | ecosystem: Environmental > Terrestrial > Plant litter > Unclassified | place: USA: California... | reverse complement strand
CAGGCCGTAGTAGAAGACCTCGACCCCGGCCCCGCCCTCTCAACCCACCCCTCCACCCCCCTCGGCCAAGCCCTCTTCTCCGCCTTCGAGCGCGACTACACGCACCTCACCGTCCTCGACCCCACCACCAAAGCCCTGCTCGGCTACATCTCGACCCCCAGCATCAAAGCCCAGCTCGCCAGCAAAGCCATCACCGAGAATGACAGTGTAGAGAAGGCCATGGTGCGCTTCCGCCGCAAAGGCCGCAAGTACGCGCTGATCACCATGGAAACGCCGCTGGAGGAGCTGGAGGCTTTCTTCGAGGGCAAGGCGACGGGCGATCAGAAGCAGGAGTTTGCGGTGGTGACGGATCCCGCGAGGCGGTTTGTGTTGGGCGTTGCGACGAGGGAGGATTTGGGGGAGTTTGTTAGGAGGAGGCCGGCGTAGATGGGAGAAGAGGATGCTCGGCTTCATGATGGGTATGCATGGATTTAGCGCTGGCGCTGGACAAAAAGGTTCATCATGGAGAAATTCAACCGCGGAGGATGGGGTGGATTTGTGATGTGTTGCGATATGGGCTCGCAACGAGGAGAGTTGTTTCTCATGAGGCGAGCTCCTACAGATCACAAAAGGATATAGCATAACGATTTCAACTATCGGACAATTGCTACAAGGAACAGACTCTCATGGCCAAATGGTGATACATACAAGATACAACAAGCACCTGCTTCGAAGCATTATTCGCACCTTTTTGAAGTCTGGAAAAAACAACGCCACCCAGTTCTATGAGGTACACCCAAATTCTACATGTCCCCAAGAGATCTCCTAAGCAAAAGCGCCAACCAAAGCCATAAGCATGCTACCCGCGACCACCGCACCACAAGCCTGCAGTCTACGCTTGCCTTGCAGCTCGGCGTAGCTAGCGTCGCTCAAAAAGTCTTCTGCGAGAAGCTGTACAAGACCGGCGTACAGTAACAATCCACTGCTGACTGCATTCACGATTCCTACCGTCAGAAGACCGACCTGGCTGGCAGGGTCGTATAATCCGTGGACTCCTAGACCGATTGCTTGTCCGATTGGTGTTGTAATTCCGTACATTAAGCTCATAATCCAGGGCTTGAGAGAGGTTGTTGAGAAAGAGCCTACTCCTGCGATGCGCGAGCCTAGGGCAAGACCTTCGAAGGTCTGGTGGAAGGCGATGGCGATGAGAAGAACGATGAAGGCTGGACCTGTAGAGACTGATAAGGCGAGACCGATGAAGACACTGTGAAAGAGAATGCCGGCTTCGAGGAGCAAGCATTGGAGAATTAGACGTTGCTCGTTGGGGTCGTTTGCAGAAGGCGAATGCTCATCGTGGCCAGAGGCATTGTGGTGATCATGGTGTCTGGTGTGGCGGTTGGGGTGTAGATAGCCGTCCGAGGCGTCGGAATCAACACGTTTGTGTTGATTCATACCGTTCAGTGGCCTCGTATCCGAGTCTGCATGCGGGTCAAGCTCATCAAGGTCCAGATCAGAATCATCCTCGGAGTCGCGTTGCGGCGCTGGTGGATCTGGTGGTAGAGGTTTGTCCAAGGCACTCCCCGCCGCGGCAGGCTCGTCCGCATACGGCCTGTTCTGATCCGTCATGGGCACGCCATCTTCTCCATGGTCCAGCCCTTGGCCAAGCGGCACCTGCCTGAAAGGCCTGAAACTCTCAGTCCGTCGGTGTCCAGGCCTTTTTGCTTGTCCTCCTTCTTCTCGAAGTCCGTCCAAATCCACCGCGTGCGAATGCGATGCGCCCTTGAGCGCGAAGAACATCTCAATGGCTACGACGACCATTACGCTGACCATGGCGATGAAGCCGGGCATTGCCGGGTACACATCCGTCCAGAACGGTGGCAGACATGGGTCGGTCAAGCTTGTGTAAGCTGTAGGTAGTAGATGAACGAAAGCCGTGGCTATGAGTACACCAGTGCCGAAATGCCGTGAGAGGAAGAGCGCATAGCTGGGTACTGGCAGGTTCGGGAAGCGTCGGACCACGACAGGAAAGGAGCAAGCGGCGGTGCTCAGCAAGAGAATGAGGAAGAGCGCGAAGACGTGCAATGGTGTGTTGTAGGCGTGTTTAGACGTGCCGGAGCCGCAAGGCGGTCGCTCGCCAGCCTCTTGTCGGCGGATTAGTTCAGCATGCAGGGCGTGGATAGGTATGTTCGACCAGGCGGACGCTGAAGGGGGCTGATGTGAGCGAGTGGTAGTTTTAGTTTTGAAAGGTCGGACTTACAAAAGTCGCCGTCTTGGGCCATGGTGTGTTGCTATTGTCTGTCGGTTTGCGCGCCAATCATCGCCGTGTGACAAGAGGGAGAGAGGGAGCACGGTAATGCCAGCAAGGCAATGGGAGATCGTCGTCCCAAGGCGTGAGCAAGCTTTACACTAAGGATTCACGTGTGGAGGCGGGAAAAGCCTCCTTTCGCTCCGGATGCATGTGATAGAGCATTGGAAGTTCCACGACAAAGAACTCGTTATTATGTCAGGTCTTTGACGTGCGTACGATCACCCGCAGCAAAGTTGTCGAGTGCAGATGATGGCAGCTGCATAATCAGGCTGAGGGACGAGTGAGGCCCTGCTTGGACCGGTGGTTCTCGAAGTGCCATCCCTGCAAACACCATTGACATCGCCACCATCCACAAAGAAAGACATGCCCCATCTCATCACGTGGCTCACAGTCCAAGTATCTTCAACGAGGTCAAGTCCGGAGATCGAGATCTTCCCGGTTGTCAGCTCCTAAAGCTGCCCGTATCACGATCGTATGTCCAACATCATCGTCGATATGTCAATCTACGCCCAGAAACTCGAACAAACAGACCACTTCATGATCATTAGTACGGTGACCGAGTGCGTGGCGTTCTGGGGCGCCAATATGCTCGCCACACTGCATACGCTGGGAGGCCAGCCGCCATCAGCTAGGTTCTGGCGATACTTCGCATCTGAGTAATACAAGTGGCTGACATTGAAAGTGGAACAGCACGAAACAAATGGAGGTTTACTGCGTTCTAATGCTCTTAGCGCCACTGTGTCCAACCGCCACCATGTCCAAAGAAAATAGGCTGCAAGGCGTACTCCGAGCCTTTCCGTCCGGCGAGAGCACATGCATCACGCTTGGCTTATAGCCACATACCACGCACTGCTCCAGCTAACAGGTCGCTCGTTGCCACCATGTTTCTCTCTGGAGCTACAACATCTTCATTTTCCGCATATCCAAGTTGTGTGTTTCTCTCTCCAGGCCAGTGGCACTATGGCTTCGGATTTGCAAAGCCTTGGACGGTCAATTATCAGAACGATCTACGATCTACGCACATGTATTGAACCTAACGAATTTGTCTGGATAATTCAAGGTCCACATTGTCTCAGCTCGTTATTTTCCGCAAGCTAGTGGCATTGTTCGACTTGCAAGCCAGATTTGTAGTTGCTGTTGGCAGCATTTCTGTATAAATATACGCCGTCTCAGCACCCTCCTGACCAAGCCGTTTCCTTTCACAAAACATTGACACACTTATATCCTGTTTGATCGCTCTGTCAGATAGGAATTGCCAAACATCGAACGACCATTCCTCAACGTCGAAGAAAGACAGGGCAACGTCTTCCTAACGCAATAATTGGCCCCTTGCTGTTGATCTTGAGCGTCTGCTCTACTTTCAGCGCTGTCGGTGCAACGAGCACAACGCCGGTACCACAGACGGCAAACGTAGGTGACCGATCCGACTCGTCCGCAGTCCATATGCTGACTCGAATATAGTACGACGAAATACCCAACGTGAACTTCGTCCTCGGCTTTGCCCCTCCTAAGCCGTACAAGTAGTGCGTTGTCTGCCATTAATGAGACGAGCAGAAATCAAGCTAATGAGCACAGCCTTGCTTACACCGCGTTCGCACTCGGCGCTCCACTCGCCCAGTCTATAACCATCCAAGCGTCCTCGGGACGAAACGCGGTCTTCGCACCTGCTCTAGTGACTGGTCCACTGGCTGTGCCAGAGATCTCGAGCGAGTACGACGGCAGCAAAGTCGCTTCCTTCGACGTGAAGAGTATCGCAGCCGGCTGCTACGTCGCAACGCAAACTGGCGCGATCACGCCAGCAGTCGGCTGCACGATCCGCTATACCGGCATCAAAGCCGCTTCCGGCGAAGAGGTAACCCACGACCAAGTCTTCAAGGTCAAAAACGCGAATGCCCTGGGAGTCGCTCTGGCTGCGGAGAAGGTGCAGAAGACAACGTTCCCAGCCACCTTCAAAGGGTTGTCGAGCCTGAAGCCAACTATCTTGACGGCGGTGACGCCGCCGGTCAACAATCTGGCTGCGCACATGGCTTTCGACGATTTTGTGTACACGGCCAATGTCAAGAAATAGTCTTGAACAGCTTGGCCTTTTTGTGGCAAACCGGAGCGTTGCGGCAGATCGAAAGACAAGATCCCCTTGACGTGGTCGCAACAGTCTCTCGGAACTTTTGTTTGGTCAGATCAGATGATTCTTGCAGGAGTTGGAATCTTCAAAATCCTGTCTTTATCGAATATTACGAATCGCTATCGAACACCCGTATCCAGATTGGCCTGAACATGCGTGGGATCTCACCGCATATCGTGAAATAGTCACGGGTTCCCTTGAATAGTCGTCTGGCCGTTTGGCTGTATGGTCTCCATGCCAGGCAAAATTGGTTCCTCGTTATGACAAAAGCGAGCTTATGTCAGCTTGTCAAACAGAGACAAGGTTAGGCTGCTTTACAGTTGTAGCTTTTCATACGCACGTGTATCATAACCTTAAGAGTCCACAGCTCTATCTATAAACCTTCAGCTCATGATGAGAGGCTACTTTTTTTTTCGTTACCGATGTCAGCATTCTCGTGCAGGCGCGCTTTGATCTCGTCCACGAAATAGGAGTGCAGATTCACGACATGTTAAGACTCTGTAGCCATACACGCAAGCTGGAGAGTGAATTTCTTGTTGTGGATTGTAGCAGTCGGGCAGCGGAGCAGGCCGTGCGAGTCGACGAGCAATCTCATCGGTCCTTGTTAGATGATATGTCTTGGTAGGATCTGTACCTCGGACTGCAGTGCATGACCAGGTACTATTGCTGGTGACGTTGTAGTCTAAGAGACGACTACGATACTGACTCGTCTGCACACCGAAGCAACGTCACGTGCCATCAAAACTCCTTAAGGTAACCCTGGCGTGAAGAGTCTTCTTCCTCTTACGCGACCGGCACAGCAGCACCGGAAATCGCAGGCTGCATCACGCCCGTTTTCTCCGCCCGACTCCGACGAGATGGCCTGTGCTAAGCAACACTCACCCACGCTAAGCCTCTCACCCGTCCTTCACCCGCCTTCTTCTCTCCACAAGCACTGCGCCAAACCCCGTGTGGCCCCGTCTTAAAAAGTCGCCTCCCGGTGGCATCTCTCCACCTCTCCACTGCAAAAATCAGTCACCGGCCCGGTTGGTGCAGGCGGCGCATGGGCTGTGGGGGGTTGAGTGTCACCTTCGTCTAGGGCATGGGAAACACTACGCCTCATGAGGGAATGCCGACCTTGGAGTCCCCGTGGGTGATGTCTCCCGCATTGAAACAATTATATATATGACCGTTCCGCTGTCAAGAGTGTATGGACAAGACTCCATTCTTGTTGTCTATACTCTCAAGTTTCTTTCTTCTTTTTTTTCTTCTTCATCGCCTTTTTCCCGGTTCGTTTTCTGGCACTGCATTAGTGCCACCGAACCTTAGGCGGCGAGGATGAACGACGATATTTCAAAAACCGGCGTGCCCGCCTCACACGACGAAAAATACACTGTTGAGACCATGGAGCAAGGCCACAAACCTACGGAATTTCCTGGCGCTGGTGCTGCATCATGGAACCCAGAGCACCGCGCTCGCGTCGAGAAGAGCATGAAGCGAAAGCTCGATTTGAGATGCTCGTTATTTGTTGTGATCTACATCATGAACTACCTGGATCGCAACAACATCGCCGCAGCAAAGCTCAAGGGACTCACAGAGGATCTCGGCATCGAGAACGATGAAGCCAAATACCAGACATGTCTCAGTATTCTCTACGTCGGCTACATTTTGATGCAGGTCCCATCAAACATGATCATCAACAAGATCTCACGACCAAGCCTCTACATTTCTGTCATCATGCTTCTCTGGGGCATGATCTCGACGTGCTCTGGTGTGACCACCAACTTTTCCGGCATGGTCGCTACTCGCTTCTTCTTGGGATTCGTCGAGGCTGCTTTCCTCCCAGGTGCACTTTTGATTCTTTCAAAGTGGTACACCAGGCGTGAGCTTACCAAGAGAAACGCCATCCTCTTCTGCGGCAACTTGATCTCCAACGCTTTCTCTGCTCTGGTTGGTGCCGGCGTGCTTTCGAACATGCAGGGCACACTTGGCCACTCAGCATGGAGATGGCTCTTCTGGAGTAAGTCTCTTTCATCTCGATTGAAGCATAACAATTTGCTAACATGACACAGTTGAGGGCGCTGCTACGATGCTCATTGCGATCTCCGCCGCGTTCATCTTGCCTGACCTACCGCACAACACCCGTGGCTTCACAGCCGAAGAGCTCGAGGTCGCCCAGCTTCGTATGACCGAAGACGTCGGTGTAGCAGATGTTGACTCCGAGGATATGGGTACCTTTGATGGACTGATCATGGCACTGAAGGATGCCAAGGTCTACATTATGATGGTTGTCTTTGCGTTCTACGTTGTCGGACTTTCGTTCAACGCATACTTCGTAAGTGCTCTGCGCCTCACTCTCGAAGCGATATGCTAACACGCTTGCAGCCTACCCTGACCAAGACTCTCGGATTTGGCTACGTGCCCACTCTACTCATGAGCGCTCCCCCATGGGTGTTCTCCTGTATCTTCTCTGTGTGCGTTGCCTACAGCTCCGATAGGTTCCAGGAGAAGGTTAGTCACATCAACCATCGCTATGCGCAATCTATACCTCGTACTGACACAAAACAATAGTTCTGGCACATTGTCGGTCCTGTGTGCATGGGCATGGTCGGTTTCATCATCAGCATGTCCACCGAGATCGTCGCCGCACGCTACGTCGCCCTCTTCCTGCAAGCCGGTTCTTACGCTGGGTAAGACTCCCTCCCTCTAGACATACCCCTCCCATACCATCATTTCTAACCCACCCTCCCAGCTTCATCGTCTTCTACTCCTGGATCTCCTCCTCCTTCCCCCGCCCTCCCGCCAAACGCGCCGTCGCAATCGCCATGATCAACGCCTTCAGCCAAGTCGGCAACATCGCCGGCTCCTACGTCTGGTCGCTTCCCGCCAACGGCTACCGCGGCAGCTATGCCATCACGCTCGCCATGTTCGGCGCCACGATCTTCGGCTGCTTCTTGTTCCGCGTTATGCTCAATCGCCTCAACCGGGAGCTCGAGCAGCAAGAGGTTGCGTACAACGGCCTCGGCGAGGATGTCGCTGATCCGAATGACGAGAAGCTGCAGCTTGCGAAGGGCTTCAGGTACCTTACGTAGAAGGAAGGGTGGGTTTTATGATATGGATTTATGATTTTGTGTGGATAGATATGTTAGAGACTATACACGAAGAGCTTTTTTGATCTTTCCAGCAAGGTTAATTCCTCAGTGCGTGATGCTTTGATTTCTTGTCATCAGGTGTCACAAAGGCCAAAAAGGAAGAAACACAATCGAGTCAAGGACATGGTATCGGAAAATGAGTGATTTCGTGCACAGATTTGTAAACATTAAGACAATTGAATACATACTCGGCTTCGAGGCCAGGTCAGGTATCTAAAGCAAAAACAAAAGCATCTTCTTCGCCCAAGGGTATCATCGCCACAACTACCAACCCCCAAAACACCATCCTTCCAATCTAACTTACACCGACGAGAAAACCGGATCATCATATACGCACGATGCGTTCGTTGCCTTGCTCAGTGGCCGTTCTTAGCCGCCTCGAGGTGCCACTGCATGACTTTATCGAAAATGCCCTTTCCGTCAGCCTCGATAACATCACCATGGCAAGGAATGATCTTGTCGAACTTCCACGTGCTGATTCTGGCCACCTCTCGGTTGAACGCAGGCTTATCCTGTGAGATCCCGTGCCAGATCAGGCGTCTCTGGCTAAGGGCCTCGCCTGACGTGCTGTTGAGCCAGTTGAACAGGCGGGAGAGAACGCCGCTCTTGGGATCGATGCCGGACTTTGAGAACTGCTCGTTGGCGGGAAGGTTGAACAGAAGATCTCCCTCGATGAGAGTGCCGGATTTGCGGTGGTTGAAGACGATTTCCTTGTTGGCGTGTCCGTCGACATAGGTGAAGTCGAACTCAGCATCGAAGTCAGGATCGACGCTCAGCTTTCCCTCTTTGCTCGCTTCCGCGGTGAAGAGGTGCCAGTTTTGCGAGGGGATCTTGAAGTAACCCTGCTTGTCTCTGTAGGCTGGCAGCGTCTCGGGTGCGATGACTTTGGCTTCGGGGAACTCTTTGTGCCAGGCTTCCAGGAAGATGTGGTGTTCTTGGTCCAATGCGACGAGGTACTTGGTCGGGCCAAGTGAAGCCATCTCGGCGCGTACAGTGGGTGTGATGGCGACCGGGGAGAAGATGGCAGTGTTGCCAGAAGCGAGGCGAACGGCGGTGCCGCGACCTCCAATCTTCACGCGACCGAAGCGTAGGAAAGGAGTCGAGAAGGTCTTGATATCTGGAGTTACGGAGCGGATGACCATGACCTTCTCGGGGTCAGAGGGAATCAATTTGTTGACGGAGGATGCCATGGCTGGAACGTCTGTTGTGTGTTGTCTGGGCGTAGTTGAAGGTGATAGTGAGATGTACTGTGATAAGCAACCAGTACAGACAGGCTCAGGTCTTTGTATGCGATTCTTACGGGCGCAGTCGTCTTCGATTTGGAATATCTGGGCTGCACGGTGGTGGTCGCGTCGCGTTTAGTTCGGTCAGATTTGCTGTTCTGGAGCCGAGGGAACTAGTCGAAACGACAGTGAATTGCACAATTCAGTCTTAGTCAGATTTGCCCTGTTGATGAGTGTACTCGTGGGCGGTGCTTGGTAAGAAGATGAAGGGAGGAGTGGTCAGACCATATCGCGCCGCGCAAACAATCAACTACGACGTCATCCATTTCCTTAGCGAGTTGTAGTCGGCGCCGGACCTCTCCGGATGGCGACATAAGACCACGTCTAGGCTCTAACCCTAAGTCTGAAACAATTTGCATGTGATCATAAATCTTGAATTATTCGGAAGTATTTCATGTGTCTTCCGTTCTACTCCTGTGTATTGCTGTCCAATTCTAGCTTCAACTCCTTTCTTGTGTACAGGTCCCTTATACGATTATACTCGCATGTTTCCAAATATAGGCATCACTATCTGACGGGACAAACTCCTGCAAAGCAAACCACCATATACAACCCTCAAGTGGTAAATAATACAATTGTGTTATAGGGAGGGCAGCAGCAATCGTGAAGATCCAACTAGCGGAGGCTGTCAATAATAGTATAATTAATCTTATGACACGCCACCTGAAGACCGGTGAGAGTCTGTGAAGAATTCAGAGTGGTCAGCACACTATTGCATTTGATCATTGCAAGCGACGGGATACTCGTTGTGACTCAAGGACCAGAATGTTACCTTTTGGCAGATCAAAAACTCGTACCCTGCATCATTTCATGTGACATGGTTCAGACATCTTTAATCAATGCATTTCAATTGTGATGTTGTGTTCAAAGCACACAATCGTTTGATGGAAGTCCAAGGGATGCGATGTGCGCTCGTCGAAAGTCCCACCCGTCTCCGTCTCCACAAGCGCACAAAACACCGAGACCTCGCTGCACAACATTACATAACCAACGAACCAACAGATTGTACTACTGGCGGCACCACATTCGTCACCGATCGACATGTCTTCACTACTCCGCACATCTTTCGACGCTCCGCCACCTCGTCCTCGCCCGCAACCAATTTCAGACTCCGACGAGAGTTCATCCGATTCAAGCGCCGCCAGCGTCGATACTGTCCGACCCAACGAGCATGAGCAAGTTGCTGGACCTTCACACTGGACACATTACTTCGACCAGGAACTATGGCTAGAAAAGACTCTCCAGGACGGCGCTTCCGCTCGTTATCACGTCTACGTAACGCCACCCACTAACCCTAGCAAGGACCCATTGTTTGTATGCCACCATGGCGCTGGCTCTTCCGGTCTTTCTTTCGCCATATTCGCCCAAGAGGTTCGGAAACTACTCCCTAATGCCGGCATCCTCTCACTCGAAGCTCGCGGCCACGGCTCCTCGATCATCTCCCAGACAGGTGAAGAAGCGGCTGCAGATTACTCACTTGAGACCCTCACCTCCGATGCACTACTTATGCTCCAAGAAACGCAAGCGCATTTCTCCTGGCCGAAACTTCCTCCTTTGGTATTCGTGGGCCACTCTCTCGGCGGTGCCGTTGTCACAAACCTCACCACTGTCTACGGCAAACTCCTCGCCCCAACACTGATCGGCTACGCTGTCCTGGACGTCGTCGAAGGCTCCGCCATCGAAGCCCTCGCGCACATGAAGACCTACCTCGCCCAGCGGCCCTCACTCTTCGACTCTCTAGCCTCCGGCATCGACTGGCACACGCGCACACGCACTCTTCGCTCCGCTGCCAGCGCCGAAGTCTCGGTCCCAAGCTTACTGATCCGCACACCTTCAGGCCGGTACGCATGGCGCACCAATCTCAGCGCCACCTCTCCTTGGTGGGAGTCCTGGTTTGCAGGCATGAGCGCGCGATTCTTGGGCGGACGTGGTGCGAAACTGCTCGTTCTCGCAGGCACTGATCGCCTCGATCGGGAGCTGATGATTGGCCAGATGCAGGGCAAGTTCCAGCTCGACGTTATCCCTGAGGCTGGACATTTCGTGCAAGAAGACGTGCCGGCTAGACTGGCGTCGTTGATGGTCGAGTTCTTCCGCAGGAATGATCGCAGTCAGATGGTGTTGCCGCCGAAGGTCAGTGAGATGCTGGCTAAGGGAATGAAGGTGTAAGGATCTGGATCTCTGCATGCCTGCCAACGAGGCTAAGCATGCTTACTTTATGTAAACGAAGTCGAAGCCGCGAACATGATGAAAGGACGATCACGAAGTCAGCGGTCACAAACTCATAAGGCTGCAAGGAAGCATCACTTCACAAGAGCTACGTAGACATCACAATACAGCAACAACGAGCATGATAGATCATGCATGAATGCAAGCTGAGTTCATCCTGCCTGTGCCTGTTCTCGAAATTCTTGACGTGATGCTCACCCCTTCCAAATACGACAGACTTCCTGTACGTATGATGAGCATGGAGCCTCCCTGCTGCAAAAACGAGCGTGACTACAGTAGGGACAGATGCAAAATGTGCAAAAGGAAAGGTCCTACCCGGAATCGAACCGGGGTCGCCCGGATGTCCTACATCACCGAAGTGGTGTCGATCAGAACCGGAAGTGATAACCGCTACACTATAGAACCGTTTTTGGTTCATCGATCGGAATCATCGCAATCGATGGAAAGGCAGCGTGGTTGCAGAATATGAAGCTTTGACCATAACTTCCTAGCTCGAATGACACCTGCCTCAGGAAGGTCAAGATGGAGAAGCATGCACTTCAGAACTTGACTATGCCTCTACCCTTTGCTCTCGGATCAGGAAGATATAAGATCTTGAACCTTGACACGTGAGACGCCACATGGTATGCAATGCTCCATCACATGCTTACTCTCTTACGCAGAGTAGGATGGTGTCGGACAAGACAGCAGGCCTCGGGACTACAATATAGTTCTACCCTTCGATCTAGGACCCTTCTCGACTATTGTCTTGTTGAATGGAGCCTCCTCCTACGTCTTTGCTGATCAACGACTCGAAATATACGGCAAGCCATTCCCAAAACGAATGATCCTTCTCAAGGCCGCAGCGATAGTAACGACAATTCACTCACTCTCAACAAAGATAGCAAACATCCTCCATTGACGATGTCATCCAACAACGCCATCAGCTCACCGCCGAACAGAGATATCAGCGAGGGTACGAATCGCCCTGATCCTGTGAGGAATATGGACAGCATTCAGCAGACCGACGTGAGCGTGCCCAACGCCCCAAAACCAAAGGATTCTACGATTGTCTCTGATCTTACGGAGCAACTCGAGACCGCGTCCATTGCGAACTCTCATCCTCGCGTCAAGTCTACCGATGACCAATGGTCTGCACAATCTTCGTTCGCCACGAATCTGCACATCAAGATCCCCTCGACTCCTGGCATGGTTGCTCTCACTCCACCTCACAATCCGGATGCAGTCTTCGGTGGCTTTCGGGACGCTCTGGTGAATCACATACGAGTAAGTGTCGTGAACATCAACGAGAGGAGACCAATTGAGCTTACAACAGTAACAGCTCCCGCTTCCTTACATGCCGCTGGCTGTACCTATTCACCGTCTTGCCGAAGCCGAAGAGCGCTGGAGACAGGCCGAAGAAAACGGGACCAAGTACAAAGTTCCGGGTTCTGAGGTCGAGATCGATATATCGAAGACCAAGAACGTCACGCCAAACACGCGCATCATCACACCAAACGCTCAATCCGAGCAGTCGGAGCATGCCTTCCCAGGACGCACGGCTTCCGAGGAGACTACTATCGTCAAGGAACACGAGCATGGTACCGATGGTCTGCTGTCAGAAGATGAGCTCTCCCGCTACCCGTGGTGGAAGGTTGAACGCTGGAACAGACAAGCTGCCCACACCGGCTGGGGTGTGTACATCCCACTCGGTGTCAAGTGCAAATTCGCCAACGTTGTCTGGGTCGGTCATCGCTGGACCATGGAGGACAAGGAACGATACCACGCCACTCAGCAGCTTCCTGTGTGCTTTCACCAAGGCGACATCGATTCTCACACTACTGTCCTGCTCATAAGCGTTCTCTTAGCTCACGCACCAACGACGGACTTCACCACATCAGTTTCCGGCTGGGACCTGGTTGAAGAAAAGTTTCCATGTCTGTACTACGTGGACTGCAGCGGCTATCGTATGAAGCACGTCGAGAGATCGGGTCTCCCAATTCCGTCCGAATACGTCGATCAAGACCTGCTCAAAAAGCAATGCGCAGAGTCGATCAGCAACGGGATCACTTCCAGGCTTAAGGGCGCACAGAAGATTGACACTGCTTTGAGAGCACAAGTCCCCGCTACCTATGTTGCCAAACTCGAGAGATGTCTGCTTGCGCCATGCCCTGGCTTCCATGTCCGTGAAGGCAAAGATTTCGACGACGCCGTTGTCGCTTTCTACGATGCTCATGTCGACTGCAACAAGCCTCTCACCTGGTACGGATGGGATGACTTGACGGCGACGCTGGACTACACGGTCAAAGCTCGCGACCTCTGGCAGGCGATCGCGGACGAATGGATCCCTGGCGGTATCATCAAGATCCCACTGAGGGTCGCAGATCAGCGAAACGACGACAGTGTCGACAAGGACTACGCTACGTCTGCTAGTCGGAGAGATCGTGAATAGAGCACCGATGAAGTTGACGGAAGCAACAACTAGGACTAAAATAATGGCAGCACGGAAGTGAAGGAATAAGCAAGAAGACGATATTGGCGACTGGCGAATTTGAAAGCGGCCTAGAGTGTTGGCTACCATGGATTCACGTCTTCAGATGTCGTGGTGTATTTCACAGCAGCACCGTGAGCGCAATAGCATGTTCTAGTGTAAGAGTTCTCATCTTCTCATTGAATGCATCTTTGTCAAAGTGGGCTTATTCCATCTTCGTAGCTAACGGTATTAGTACCGTCGCTATTCGGAAGTCTCTGGCCGATGTGCCAGAGTCTTGCTCTCAGGCAAGGTCGCTTCTAGCACCCCCAGTCGCAGGTACTAGCACACAATTTTTTATAATGAACCATTTCGTTGACAGTATTTTGAGTAATCGACGTCTCTGTGACTACGAGACTGTGTAGTATATCCTCCATAACCCAGACAGAAGAGCTGTAATCCCGATCATACGATGACATGGCAGGGATGAAAACAGTATAGGGTGATTTTATGATGTGTCTGAGTGTCAGTGGCCTGGAACAGGCCACTGAGGAAGAAGTCGTTTGTTCGTCTCGTCTCGGATAGATACACACGATCTGTGGAGCTGCTCAGGGTATCACTGCTTCAGACCCCAGCAAATAGTGCTCAGGATAGTCTTTCGAAGATGGAGGGACTTCCCAGTCTGAAGCAGTGATACCCTGAGCAGCTCCACAGATCGTGTGTATCTATCCAAACCATAGTCAAAGCCGTCTTGACTAACCATGATCCCGCACAAACTTGGGCTTGTCCCAAGTTTCTGTCTAGATGTCATGGCTAGTTTTAAAACAACGTCGTATTGACCACGATATTTGAAAGGAGAAGTAGTGTAAAATGTTGAACCTGCTTTTGAAATTTTGATGGCCAGCGACACGTAGCACGAAGTGCTCCTTGTCGACTGGACCGAGCTGGGTCTATTCTATGACATTGGGAATCATCAAAACGTAAGAACAAGCATCCGCGTAACACTAACGCCTTCCATGCTTTCTCTAGGTCATTCCTGAACAACAGTCTCAGAAACGCACAATTACTCCTCGTCAGTGAACACCTCTTCTCCCGCCTTCCTGCGTGCCTTTGAAATTTGTCAGTAAATGATGCAATATTAGGGCCCTTCGGCGTAAGAATTGAACTCACCATGCGCTCCTTCTTCTTCTTACGCAGCTCAGCAGACGAGAGCTTCTTGGCCTTCTTGGTAGACTCGATCTTGTTACCCATGGCGTCGAACTTCTCCTCCTCCTCACCCTTCTCGGTGAGACGGGGACCAGCACCCTGGCCCTGGACCCAGTTGTGACCGGAAGGAGTCATGCGACCGTCAAGAACAGCCCAGACTTCCTCAGTCAAGTCCTTGGTGAACTCGGCAGAGTGAGTGATGATGATAACACCACCCTCGAAGGACTTGATGGCCTTGGAGAGAGCACCAAGGGAGTCACGGTCGAGGTAGTTAGTGGGCTCGTCAAGGACGATCAAGTGAGGACGCTGCCAAGAGCAAGCGGCAAGGACGACCTTGACACGCTGGCCACCAGAGAGACCACGCATGCGAGAGTGAGAAACAAGCTCGGCGTCAAGACCGAAGTTGGTGCAGTGCTGCTCAATCTCCTTACGGACAAGGGGACGGAACTGACCAGAGGCAAGAGCCTCCTTCTGGTCAACCTCAGCAACCATCTTCTGGTGAGAGTTGATGAGCTCGGAACGGGGGATCCAGGCGTTGTCAGCAGTCATCATGGGAGTCCACCTCTCGGACTTCATGCCAAGGTTCTCACCAAGGGCGAACGAACACTCGTACTCGTAAGAGTTCTTGAACTTTCTACGGGAGTGCACGCCGATGACGCGACGGTCAGTACCCTCAATCTTGTAGACCTTGTCCATGGCCTTCTCGTCCTCCTCGGTGACGATCTTGTTGGCGCGGTCCATGGTCTCACGGTCCTCACCAGTCTGGAAA
>Ga0265797_10007107_pt1 | contig 15474 bp, 7 predicted proteins | sample P2T30metagenome_FD_192433 | JGI IMG/M metagenome (GOLD analysis project Ga0265797, IMG submission 192433) | Plant litter microbial communities from East Loma Ridge, Irvine, California - P2 T30 | ecosystem: Environmental > Terrestrial > Plant litter > Unclassified | place: USA: California... | reverse complement strand
GATCTACGCTGCAAGGTCGAGCCTTAAGGGTTGGCTCAAGCTGGCCTTCACCTCTATTGGTAGTAGCTAACCACCAATGAGAACAAGATACAAGGGTTGGCGGCTACGCCGCCGACGCGTTCAACGCGCGCGAAGATGGCCATGAATCGCCCATTCCCACGCTCTCACCCGGCGCGACCATGGCCGCGAACCGGTCACGCGAACGTTGGCTGGACGCGTGGACGGCATAGCCGTCCACCCCACTGTCCACCCCACCGTCCCGCGATTATGCGTAGGGTTGGCGGCTACGCCGCCGACGCGTTCAAGCGGCGCAGGAATGGCCAGGAATCCTCCATTTCCCACGCTTTCACCCGGCGCGACCATGGCCGCGAATCGGTCACGCGAACGTTGCCTGGACGCGTGGACGGCATAGCCGTCCACCCCACTGTCCACCCCACCGTCCCGCGATCATGCGTAGGGTTGGCGGCTACGCCGCCGACGCGTTCAAGGGGCGCGGAATCGGCCACGAATCCCCCATTCCCCACGCTTTCACCCGCGCGAACATGGCCGCGAACCGGTCATGCGAACCTTGCCTGGACGGCGTAGCCGCCACCCCATCGTCCAAGCCCCGTCAACTCAGAAAATCAGTTTCAGAACCCCGGTCACGACCAGCAGGCCGATCAGGAAAATGATAATTACTGTCCACATCAAGAATTTCATCATAGCGCTCTCCTAAGTGCATTTTGTACAACAAAATATAGCAGAGTTGTCAAAATTGCAGCGCTCGCATGGCGCATGAGAAATTCCTGGGTAGCGTCGCGCTTCATTCCACCCGCAGCAGCCGCACCCCGAAGATATCGAACCGGTTCGACGGCGTGGCCCCGCCGGCGCCGGTGAAGGTACTGTTGCTCTCCAGGTAGCTCATATTGTAGAAGTCGCTCATGGCGAGGCGATAGCTGCCCGGCGTCAAGCGCGCCGCCAGCGGCGTCGACAGCACGGTCGGCGTGCTGCCCTTGAACAGCGGCGCCTGCGGCAGCTGGATCACGCCCTGCGCCACGGTCTTGCCGGCGCTGTCCGTCAGCGCCAGCCATTTCACGCCAGCGCTGATCCCCAGGTTCACCTGGTTGGCGCCGTTGTGATAGCGCACCTGGACCCGGTAGTCGCCGGCCTGGCGCACCTCGATGCGCTCGACGGCGAAACGGTCGGCCGGCTGGCCCCAGCCGGCCAGGCGCGGCCGGTCGAAGCGGGCGTCGGCGGCGCTGGGGGGCAGGTTCGACGTCACGCGCGCGTCCGTCACCGCGATCTCGATGCCGGCGTCCAGGCAGCGCGGCGCGCTGTGGTGGCTGGCGTTGCCGCTGTCGGTGAAGCGTGCTTCCAGCGCATAGCACGAAGCGGCATGGGCGCCGGCAGCGGGGTCGGTCCAGTCGCCCGGCGCCAGATTGTCCGCGACGCGTTTGCCGTCGCGGTAGACGCTGTAGCGCACGCCGGCCCCGTTGCCGTTGGCCCCGATCCCGATGCGCGCGCCGCCCGCGGGCAGGCGCTCCAGGCTGGCGACGACCGGCTCGCGCGGGCCGAAGGTGGCGCTCGACTCGGCATACGGATTGTCCTGCACGCGCCGCACTGCTGCCCCGTCGGCGACCAGCTTGCCCAGCACGATCTCGATGCGGTTCGCCGCCTCCAGCTGCGACAGTCGCAGGGTGGCGCCCGCCGCCTTGCCGTTCAGGAGAATGCGCGCGATCGCGTAGTGGCCGTTGCCCGGCGTCGCCTTCGGCAGCGTCAGTCGCACGTCGATGCGCTTGCCGTGCAGGCGCAGGCCGTGCAGGGCGATCTCGTTGGTGTCGCCGAAGGTGTCGCGGCGCAGCTTCGCCGTCACGAACGGGGCAAGCGCAATGCCGTCGTCGAGCGCATTCACGCCGAACACGTTCTTGATCACCATGCCCAGGTAGCCGCCGACCGACCATAACTGGCGGCGCGAGTTGATCACCGGTCCGCTCAGCCCCGGGGTATTCTCGTCGAGCAGCAGCGGCTGGCCCGACAGCCACTCGAGGTTTTCCATGTTCGACAGATTGACCGCGGCGCCGCGCATCAGGGTCTCCATCGCGGCGTCGGCCACCGCGGCGTTGCCCGCGTGGACCGCGGCGCGCAGCCCATACGCGGTGACGAACGGCCAGATCGCGCGGTTGTGGTAGACCGGTGCGCCGATCTGCTGCGGCCAGATCACCGGCGCGCCCATTGGCCCATGCGGATACCGGGCCAGGATCGAACGCGCCTGGCGCGCGTCGGCCACGCCGCTGGTGATCGCCAGCGCCTGGCCGAGCCAGTCGAACTTGTGCAGCGGCGCGCCGTCGAGATGGCCGGCGGTGAGGCTGCTGTACATGCCCGCGTCCTCGCGCCACAGCTGCGCATTGATCGCGCGTTTCAGTGCCAGCGCCCAGCCCTCGTAACGCTGCGCGCGTTGCGGCTGGCGCTGTTCGCGCGCCAGGCGCGCCGCCAGGCGCAGCGCCTGGTAATGCACGACATTGGTCGACAGCGCGCGGCTCGACGACATCGCTGCCAGGTCGCCGGGAATCCAGGCGGCGTAGCTCTGGTCGCGCCAGTCGAGGAAGGATTGCTCGCCCGTGTACAGGCCGGTGGTTGCGTCAAAAGCGGCCACGCGGTCGATCTCGATCGTGTTGGACAGCGCCTTCAATGCCTTGGCCGCGAACGGTGCGCGCTGGCCGGCGGGCAGCGTGCGCAAGGTCTCTTCAGCGGCGATGGCCCAGGTCAGGCGGTCGGTGCTGACCGGCCAGCTGCCGCCGCTGCCGGTGTCCTGCACGATCTGCAGGCCGTCCGGCGTGCCCGGGATCTGCGGCGCCGCCTGCGCGCCGCCGCGCCAGCCGGACAGCTTGAATTCGAGGGAATTGCGCACCCGCTGCGGGTCGAGCATGGCCAGGCCCAGGTCGGCCGCATACGACAGGTCGCGGGTCCAGACATACGCCCATTTTTCGCCGGTGGCGAAGCAGTCGCAGTCGATGGCGGCGCCGCCGTTGTAGTTGCCGTCCTTGATCGTGCTGACCGCGTTCTGGCGCATCTCGGTCGCCGCCAGCGCGAACAGGGCGTCGAAGGCCAGGTTGCTGCTGCGTACGCGCGGCAGGTCGGCCTGCTCGGCATAGGCGACGTGCTGCGGGCCCGGGTCGCGCAGGCTCGCGGTGGTCGACTGGACGTAGTGGCGCAGCGCTGCGTCCGCGTCCGGGGTCGAGTAGCGCACCGTTTCGGCCTTGCCGTCCCAGGTCGGCCAGGTCTGCGTGAACTGCGCCGCGTGGCCGGCGTGCGGGTCGGGCGCATCGGGCCGGCGCGCATCGGCGATGCGCGCCACCTTCAGGAGCGGCGCGGCCGGGTCGCGCGCGTCGACCGTGAAACGGTAGGTGCCGGCCTGGCGCACGAACAGGAAGGTCTCCGGGCCGGACTGGCGCTCGAGGCGATAGGCCTGGCCGGGCGCGACATTGACGCTGCGGTCCGGGTCGACCGCCAGCTCGACGCTCCAGTCGCCGGCGCCCAGCTTGAAGGCGTGGTTGCCGGGCGCGACGGCGATCTCGGCTTCATAAACGTCCTGGCCCTTGGGGACGAGGCGATCGGTAGCGCCCCAGCCATTGAAGGCGCCGCGCACGAACAGCTCGGGTATGGCGGTTTGGGCCTGGGCGCCCAGGCTGCAAAGGATGAGGGCGGCGGTGGCGAAGCTGCGGTAATGCATGGGATTGTCTCCAGCAAGGCGTCAAATGCATCCTGGCAAGGTCGACTGCGTAGTCGGACTACAAAGCTACCCGCAAGTCGTATCCAGAGTGCATAAGCGACCGTGTTTGTGTTGTCGGAAGAATACAGCAGAGGGGTGTCGCGGACAAATGCCGTTCGAACACGGGGTCTAGTCAGATTACATTTTTCCGTGTAGTAATTTTACGGATATTCTGCGCCAATCCGATGCTTTTACTACATAGAGGGAAAGAGGGTGCACCAGATGAGTGCAGCAGGCGAACCATGTGCGTCTTGCCAGTGCTTTTGTAGCGCGACTACAGCTAAAAAAACCACATTTTGTATCCCAAATACAACGCGAAACCGGTCGTTCAACGGTGTTTCCGTAGAAATCGTGCCATGATTCGAGCAACAAGCAACTCCCGTTGACAGTGCATCTAGTTTTAATACAGAATCGCGGCCGGAACGCTAACTTAATAAGCGTTAACCACATACAGTGGCTCCCGATGGTGGCTCTGCAGCTGATCTCGGGAAATTACGTCGTTCTGAGGAGACCCATGAAAACCATCGCTCGCAAGCGTGCAGCATTCCAGCTGAGCCCCGTAGCCGCCGGCTGCGCCATCTTCGTTACCGTCATGGCCGGCAGCGCGCAAGCGCAGACCGCCAGCACCGGTGAAACGATCAATCCGAACGTCGACGCCCCTGTCACCACCGTGACCGTGACCGGTATCCGCCGCGCGATCGAGGACGCCATCGCCGTCAAGCGTGAGTCGACCGGCATCGTCGAGGCGATCTCCTCGGAAGACATCGGCAAGCTGCCGGACGTGTCGATCGCCGAATCGCTGGCCCGCCTGCCGGGCCTGTCGGCCCAGCGCGTCAACGGCCAGGCCCAGTCGATCAGCATCCGCGGCACCTCGGGCGACCTGTCGACCGCGCTGCTGAACGGCCGCGAGCAGGTCACCACCAGCTCGGACCGCACCGTCGAATACGACCAGTACCCATCGGAACTGATCAGCGCCGTCACCGTCTATAAAACCGGCGACGCCAGCGTGATCGGCCAGGGCCTGTCGGGCACGGTCGACCTGCAGACCATCAAGCCGCTGTCGCTGCGCGAGCGCACCGTCACCGTCAACGTACGCGGCGAAAAGAACTCGATGGGTTCGATCAGCCCGGGTTCGCCGGACACGGGCAGCCGCGTCAGCGCCTCGTACATCGACCAGTTCGCCGACCGCACCATCGGTATCGCGCTGGGCTATGCACGCCAGGACAAGCCGAACGTCAGCCGTCAGTTCGAGACCTGGGACTGGGTCGACGATACCGCCGTTGTGCCGGGCACGACCGTCAAAGTGCCGAAGGGCATGAAGTCGATGGCCATCACCGGCGACCAGGTGCGCGACGGCCTGATGGGCGTGCTCGAATTCCGTCCGAACCGCAACTTCAGCTCGACCTTCGACGTGTACCACTCGCGCTTCGACCAGGAAGAAATCCGCCGCGGCATCGAAATGCCGCTGAAGGATGACGGCAGCGTCGTGTTCGCGAACCCGACCGTGGTGAATGGCACCATGATTTCGGGCACCGCCAACAACGTCAATCCGGTGGTGCGCAACAACCGCATGACCCGCGAAGACAAGCTGACCGCGTTCGGCTGGAACAACCGCTTCACGTCGGGCGACTGGGTCGCTGTCGTCGACCTGAGCCGTTCGAAGGCCGACCACAGCGAAGAGCTGATCGAGATCAACGCCGGCCTGCCGACCCGCCAGACCCTGGACTTCTCGTACAACGGCGGCACCATTCCGCAGCTGGCCCTGAGCGGCAATTACGCCGACCCGGCGCTGCTGCGCATCGGCGGCCAGTTCGACAATGGCTACGTGAATGCGCCGCACATGAGCGACAAGATGTCGGCCGCGCGCGCCAGCATCGAGCGCAAGTTTGCCGACGGCCACTTCCGCAGCCTGGAACTGGGCTTCAACTTCACCAAGCGTGAAAAAGAAAAGCAGCACCTGGAAACCGGCTTCGACAAGCTGGGCGACGGCAGCTTCGCGCCGGGCGTGATCAACGGTTCGCAAGGCCTGTACGGCCTGCAGAACGCGCTGACCTGGGATATTCCTGCGGTGTTGGGCAGCAACTTCGGCCCGTTCAGCCCATCGGTGCTGGTGCCTTGGGGCGCGACCAAGAACTGGACCATCGAAGAGAAGGTCAAGACCGGCTACGCCAAGCTGAACATCGATACCGAACTGATGTCGATGCCGCTGCGCGGCAATATCGGCATGCAAGTGATCGAGACCGACCAGAGCTCGACCGCAAACACGCTGCGCGCCTGGCCGTTCGCCGACCTGGTGCCGCTGACCGACGGCAAGAAGTACACCGACTACCTGCCAAGCATCAACCTGGCATGGAGCCTGCCTGACCAGCAAGTGCTGCGTTTCGGCGCCGGCAAGACCCTGGCCCGCGCCAAGCTGAACCAGCTGAACGCCGCCCTCGAAGTCGGCCTGACCGAGCAGACCACTGGCACCCCATGGGGCAATGGCGGCAACGCCCAGCTCGATCCATGGCGCGCCAAGCAGGTCGATTTGTCGTACGAGAAATATTTCGGCAACAAGGGCTATATCTCGGCTGCAGGTTTCTACAAGGACCTGTCCTCGTACATCTACAGCGTGACCATGCCGCGTGACTTCTCCGACTTCAACCTGCAGGGTGCGACCAGCCAGATCGGCACGATCACCCAGCCGATGAACGGCGAAGGCGGCAGCCTGAGTGGCCTGGAATTCGCGGCCTCGACCCCGCTCGACATGCTTCACCCGATGCTGGACGGCTTCGGCATCACCGCCAACGCCTCGTTCACCAAGAGCCAGATCTCGATCGTCGACCAGCGTTTCGGCAGCCTCGCGATCCCGCTGCCGGGCCTGTCGAAGCGCGTGTTCAACGTGACCGCCTATTACGAGAAGGATGGCTTCTCGGCGCGTATCAGCCAGCGCTACCGCAGCGACTACGTCGGCGAGATCGGCGGCATCGGCGGCGCGACCGAGCTGACCTACGTGAAGGCCGACAAGACTGTCGACCTGCAGCTGGGCTACGACTTCAAGCAGGTCGAGGGCCTGTCGGTACTGTTCCAGGTGAACAACCTGACCGACACCGCCTACCGCACCTATGCCGGTACCGAAGACCGTCCGCGCGGCTATTCGAAATATGGCCGCCAGATGCTGCTGGGCCTGAACTACAAGCTGTAATACCGGTTCGCCGCCGCTTCGTGCGGCGCGTTCCAGCCCTTGCAGGCATCATGCCTGCAAGGGTTTTCTTTTTTCCGAATGTGCGGTCTGTACCATATTTGGCGCCATCCGCGGAGCGACAGCGTAAAATGTCGCCTTTCGTCTTCAATTTAGTGAGCAATTCTTCCATGTCAGACACTCCCATCCCATCGTTTTCCGACCTGAACCTCTCGGCGCCTGTCCTCAAGGCACTGAAGGATGTCGGTTACGAAACGCCGTCGCCGATCCAGGCCGCCACCATTCCCTTGCTGCTGGAAGGTCGCGACGTGCTGGGACAGGCCCAGACCGGTACCGGCAAGACCGCCGCCTTCGCGCTGCCGATCCTGTCGCGCATCGACGTCAAGCAGACCGCGCCGCAGGCGCTGGTGCTGGCGCCGACCCGCGAGCTGGCGATCCAGGTCGCCGAGGCGTTCCAGAGCTACGCCTCCCATATCAAGGGCTTCCATGTGCTGCCGATCTACGGCGGCCAGAGCTACGGTCCACAACTGTCGAGCCTGCGCCGCGGCGTGCACGTGGTGGTGGGCACCCCGGGCCGCGTCATCGACCACATCGAAAAGGGCTCGCTCGATCTGTCGAAGCTGACCACCCTGGTGCTGGACGAAGCCGATGAAATGCTGCGCATGGGCTTCATCGACGACGTCGAGCAGATCCTGCAGCAGACCCCGGAGGGGCGCCAGACCACGCTGTTCTCGGCCACCATGCCGCCGGCGATCAAGCGCATCGCCAAGACCTACCTGCGCGACCCGCAGGAAGTCACCGTGGCTGCCAAGACCGGCACCGCCGACAACATCAAGCAGCGCTACTGGCTGGTGGCCGGCATGCACAAGCTCGATGCGCTGACCCGCATCCTCGAGGCCGAGCCGTTCGACGGCATGATCATCTTCGCGCGCACCAAGCTCGGTACCGAAGAACTGGCCACCAAGCTGCAGGCGCGCGGTTTCGCCGCCACCGCCATCAACGGCGACATGGCCCAGCTCCAGCGCGAACGCACCATCGAGCAGCTCAAGAACGGCAAGATCGACATCCTGGTCGCCACCGACGTCGCCGCGCGCGGCCTGGACGTCGAGCGCATCAGCCACGTGATCAACTACGACGTGCCGTCGGATCCCGAAAGCTACACCCACCGCATCGGCCGTACCGGCCGCGCCGGCCGCAGCGGCGACGCGATCCTGTTCATCACCCCGCGCGAGCGTGGCCTGCTGAAAGCGATCGAACGCGCGACCCGCCAGCCGGTGGCCCCGCTGGAACTGCCGACCGTCAAGGCCGTGAACGAAGTGCGCATCACCCGCTTCAAGGACCAGATCCGCGCCGCGCTGGCCGAAGGCGGCCTGGAAGTGTTCCGTTCGCTGATCGAAGACATCGAGCGCGACGACAATGTGCCGGCGCTCGACATCGCCGCCGCACTGGCGAAACTGGCGCGCGGCGACGAGCCGCTGCTGCTGACCAAGCCGGACCGCGAAGCGCGTCCGGAAGGCGTGCCGTCGCAGCGCGAGTTCGGTGGCGGGCAAGAGCGCAGCTTCCAGGACCGTGCATCACGCGACGACTGGGAAGACCGTCCGGCCCGTCCGGCGCGCGAGCCCGGCTTCAAGAAAGAGCGCGTGGCGCGCGAACCGGAACCGGGCATGGCCACCTTCCGCATCGAAGTCGGCTACGTGCACGGCGCCAAGCCGGGCAATATCGTCGGCGCGATCGCCAACGAAGCCAATATCCCGTCGAAGCACATCGGCCGCATCGAGATCTATGATGACTACTCGACGCTGGACCTGCCGGACGACATGCCGAAGGATCTGGTCGACCATCTGAAGGGCGTGTGGGTTGCCGGACGCCAGCTGGACATCACGCGCGATGGCGAAGCACCGGGTACGGCGGCGCAGAAGAAGGGCGCCGCGAAGCTGGGCGCCGACCGTCGCATGTCCGAGAAGCCGGCCGGCAAGAAGCCGCATCGCAAAGGCTGATTGCCGGTCAGGTCGCGGCCTTTATCCTGGCCAGGTCGCGGCCTTTGTCTCGGCCAGGTCGCGGCCGTCGTCTCGTCCCGCGACCCCGAGACCGTCATTCCCGCGCAGGCGGGAATCCAAGTTCGTTGCGCCACCTATTTCGTCAAACGCAGGTGATACGCGAGCAAACCTGGATTCCCGCCTGCGCGGGAATGACGTTTACGGAACGTAAGGTAGAGCCAGTGCTATCTGTTGTTTGACTACAAAACACCGGCCACACATGTGCTTGTAAGCTGTTCGCACTATGACCACTGTGCGATTGACACTCAGAAACCCCCATGTTATTTTGCTACAGATACGCTAGCCGGACTGTAGTCGTCGTTTTTCCCACGTCCGGCCCCGCCCAACGGCACGCTCACCATCGAGCGGCCGCGCATTCACACTAGAGAAGCCCGTATCGCCCGGGCCAGATTGGGGACATACAATGGATATGCAATCGACCGTGCTCAAGCCGCGCCTGTCGTTCTGGCAGCTGTGGAACATGAGCTTCGGTTTCTTCGGCATCCAGTTCGGCTTCGCGCTGCAGAACGCGAACACCAGCCGCATCTTCGCCACCCTCGGCGCCGACCCCGACAATCTTGCCCTGTACTGGCTCGCGGCGCCGGTTACCGGCCTGCTGGTGCAGCCCATCATCGGCTACCTGAGCGACAACACCTGGCACCCGAAGTGGGGCCGCCGCCGTCCGTTCTTCTTCATCGGCGCCGTGCTGGCCGCCATCGCGCTGTTCCTGATGCCCAATTCCACCGTGCTGTGGATGGCCGTGGCCGTGCTGTGGATGATGGACGCCGCCATCAATGTGTCGATGGAGCCGTTCCGCGCCTTCGTGGGCGACAAGCTCGACCAGGGCCAGCAGACCGCCGGCTACGCGATGCAGACCTTCTTCATCGGCTGCGGCGCCGTGATCGCCTCGCTCCTGCCGACCTTCTTCGAGAGCATGGGCGTGTCGAACGCCGTCGTCGGCGGCGTGATCCCGGACACCGTGCGCTACTCCTTCTATGCCGGCGGCGCCGTGTTCTTCCTGGCCGTGACCTGGACCGTGCTGACCGCCACCGAACTGCCGCCGCCCGACATGGACGCCTTCCACAGGGAGCGCAGCGCCTCGCGCGGCCTGGCCACGATGTTCGGCGAAATCCTGGGCGGCTTCGGCAAGATGCCGCGCACCATGGTGCAACTGGCCTTCGTGCAGTTCTTCACCTGGATCGCGCTGTTCGCGATGTGGATCTATACCGGCACCGCGATCGCCGACAATGTCTACGGCACGGTCGACGCGCAGTCGAGCGGCTACCAGGCCGCCGGCAACTGGGTCGGCATCATGTTCGCCGTGTATTCGGGCGTGTCGGCGCTGGCCGCCTTCATCCTGCCGGTGTTCGCGCGCGCCACCAGCCGCAAGATCGTGCACGCCACCTGCCTGACGATCGGCGGCCTGAGCCTGGCCAGCATGTTCCTGATCACCGACAAGCAGATGCTGATGCTGCCGATGGTCGGCATCGGCATCGCCTGGGCCTCGATCCTGACCATGCCGTACGCAATCCTGGCCGGCGCGCTGCCGCCCAAGCGCATGGGCTACTTCATGGGCCTGTTCAACTTCTTCGTGGTGATCCCGCAGATCGTCAGCGGCCTGCTGCTCGGTTCGCTGACCAAGCACCTGTTCGGCGGCCACGCGGTGCAGACGCTGGTGCTGGGCGGCGGCTGCATGCTGGTCGCGGCCGTGCTGACGCTGTTCGTGACCGACAAGGCGGCGCCGGTCAAGTCCGGCGTCTGAGCATGCGCTGTACGCGCGCGCGCCGTGAAATCGGCGCCTGTCGTATCGTGACGTTTTGCCAACATGTTCGAGTTGGGTAGCGTTCATATACACAGGAGTATCAGCATGACCATTCTGACCGTCGCGACCACGCCATTTCCCGGGCAGCGCCCCGGTACCTCGGGCCTGCGCAAGAAAGTTCAAGAATTCAAGCAGCCCGGCTATCTCGAGAATTTTGTCGAAGCCATCTTCCTGACCCTCGGTGAGGGCAGCGGCCGCACGCTGGTGGTGGGCGGCGATGGCCGCTATTTCAACCGCCAGGCGATCCAGACCATCCTGCGCATGGCCGCGGCGCACGGCGTGGCGCGCGTGCTGGTGGGGCGCGGCGGCATCCTGTCCACGCCGGCGGTGAGCTGCGTGATCCGCCAGCAGGCGGCCTTCGGCGGCATCGTGCTGTCGGCCAGCCACAATCCGGGCGGCGTCGACGGCGACTTCGGCATCAAGTACAACATCGGCAACGGCGGCCCGGCCCCCGAGAAAATCACCGACACGATCTTCGGGCACACCACGGCGCTGGCGTCCTACCGCATCAGCGATGCGCCCGATGTCGACCTCGACCGGCTGGGCACGACCCGCATCGAGAACATGACGATCGAGGTGATCGACCCGGTGCAGGACTACGCCGCGCTGATGGAACGCCTGTTCGACTTCGACGCGATCCGCGCGCTGTTCGCGGGCGGCTTCCGGATGCGCTTCGACGCCATGCACGCGGTGGCCGGACCCTACGCAACGCGGGTGCTGGAAGAGATGCTGGGGGCGCCCGCCGGCACCGTCGTCAACGGCGTGCCGAGCGAGGATTTCGGCGGCGGACACCCTGATCCGAACCCGGTCAATGCATTCGAGCTGATCGCTGCGATGGCCGCGCCGGATGCGCCGGACTTCGGCGCCGCCTCGGACGGCGACGGCGACCGCAACATGATCGTCGGGCGCAACCTGGCGGTGACGCCATCGGACAGCTTGGCGATCATCGCCGCCAACGCCACGCTGGCGCCGGGCTACGCCGGCGGCATCACCGGCATCGCGCGCTCGATGCCGACGTCCACCGCCGCCGACCGCGTGGCCGCGGCGCTGGGCATCTCGTGCTTCGAGACGCCGACCGGCTGGAAGTACTTCGGCAACCTGATGGACGCCAACCTGGCCACCCTGTGCGGCGAAGAGAGCTATGGCACCGGCTCGTTCCACATCCGCGAAAAGGATGGCCTGTGGGCGGTGCTGTTCTGGCTGAACCTCCTGGCCGTGCGCAGGCAACCGGTCGAGCAGATCGTGCGCGAGCACTGGGCCCGGTTCGGCCGCAATTATTATTCGCGCCACGATTACGAAGCGGTCGACGCGGCCGCCGCCGACGCCATGATGGAAGCGCTGCGCGCGCGCCTGCCCGAGCTGGCCGGGCAGACGCTCGACGGCCACCACGTCACCCAGGCCGACGATTTCGAATACAACGACCCGGTCGACGGCTCGCGTTCGACCCGGCAGGGCATCCGCATCATCATGGGCGACGGCTCGCGCATCGTGTTCCGTCTGTCCGGCACCGGCACCGAAGGCGCCACCGTGCGCCTGTACCTCGAACGCTACGAACCCGACCCGTCCCGCCACGACCTCGATACCCAGGAAGCGCTGCAAGGCCTGGTGAAGGTAGCCGAAGCGGTGTCGAACCTGCGCCAGCGCACCGGGCGCGACCGCCCGAGCGTGGTCACCTGATCCACCACCAACCAATGGAACCCGCATGAAACCAACCGTCCTTGCCGCCAATTTGCTGCTCGCCTTCGGCGTCATGTCTTCAGCCGCCCAGGCAAGCGCGCAGCCGCCCGCACCCGCAGGCAAGCCGTTCGTCTGGGAGAATGCGACCGTCTACTTCCTGCTGACGGACCGTTTCAACAACGGTAATCCGGCCAACGACCTGGCCTATGGACGCAAGGACGATGCGGCGCTACTGCGCGGTTTCATGGGCGGCGACATCGCCGGCATCACGGCGAAGATCAGGGAGGGCTACTTCCGCGACCTGGGCGTGAACGCGATCTGGTTCACGCCGGTGGTCGAGCAGATCCACGGCCCCACCGACGAGGGCACCGGAAAGAGCTACGGCTTCCACGGCTACTGGGCCAGGGACTTCACCGCGCTGGACGCCAACTTCGGCACCGAAGCCGAACTGAAAACGCTGGTCGATACCGCGCACGCGCACGGCATCCGCGTCATCTTCGACGTGGTGATGAACCATACCGGCCCGGTGACGAAGCAGGACCCGGTATGGCCGGCGTCCTGGGTACGCACCGGCCCGCCGTGCACCTACAAGGATGCGCGCACCACGATGGATTGCACGCTGGTGGCCAACCTGCCCGACTTTTTGACCGGCAGCGACAAGCCGGTCGCGCTGCCGCCGCACCTGGTCGCCAAGTGGAAGAAGGAAGGGCGCTACGAGCGCGAGGTGAAGGAGCTGGACGACTTCTTCAAGCGCACCGGCTACCCGCGCGCGCCGCGCTACTACCTGATGAAATGGCACGCCGACTGGGTGCGCAAGTTCGGCATCGATGGTTTTCGCGCTGACACGGTCAAGCACGTCGAGGCGGGCTTGTGGAAGGAACTCAAGCACGAAGCCAGCCTGGCCTTCGAGGACTGGAAAGGCGCCAACCCGGACAAGCGCCTGGGCACGGATCCGTTCTGGATGGTGTCCGAGGTCTACAACTACGACCTGCGCCACGCACGCAGCTTCGACCTGGGCGGCGGCGACAAGGTCGACTATCTCGCCAATGGCTTCGACAGCATGATCAGCTTCGGCCTGCGCAGCGACGCGAACCAGCCCTACGAGAAGGTGTTCGCCGAATACTCGGCCATCCTGAATGGCGCGATGAAGGGATACTCGGTCCTGAACTACATCAGTTCACATGACGACAGCAGCCCGTTCGACCCGCTGCGCCAGCGCCCGTTCGAATCGGCCAACAAGCTGCTGCTGGCGCCCGGGGCCGCCCAGATCTACTACGGCGACGAGACCGCGCGCGTACTCAAGGTCGATGGCGCCGAGGGCGACGCCAACCTGCGCTCGTTCATGAACTGGGATGAACTCGAGAACAACGCGGCGCGCGGCGCCCACCGCGTGGCCGACATCCACGACCATTGGGCGCGCCTGGGACGCTTCCGCGCCGCCCATCCTGCCGTGGGCGCGGGCGTGCACCAGATGCTCAGCGCCAGCCCGTACACCTTCAAGCGCACCTGGAGCAAGGGGCAGGCGAGCGACCGCGTGGTGGTGGCGCTCGACCTGCCGGCCAACAAGCCGGTGGCGATTTCCGTGGCCGGCGTGTTCGGCGACGGCCAGACGGTGCGTGACTGGTACACCGGCAAGTCGGCCGTGGTCAAGGGCGGCAAGGTGCAGTTCGAGACGGCGGCGCCGGTGGCGCTGATCGCACAGGACTGATCCGTCGTGATCCGCCGCGCGGCAGGCATCCTGGCGCGCGGCGGGCCTGATACGTTTTGACATTTGCCGGGCCAGCATCCGGGGTAGACTGACCGTTCCGTCAACTTTGTCTGGAATGCCATGCCAGTCTTTACACGCATCGTCCGCACCCTCGCGGGCATGGGACTCGCCTTCGCGCTGCTGCCGTCGCACGCGCTCGCCCAACCGTCGACCGAGCCGGTATATGGCGCCGAGCTCGAAGAATTCGCCTATCCCGAACCGGTCCAGCGCTACCGCTTCACGTCGCAGGGCGTCGCGCTGCAGATGGCGTACATGGACGTCAAGCCGGCCAAACCCAATGGCCGCACCGTGGTGCTCATGCACGGCAAGAACTTCTGCGGCGCGACCTGGGACGCGACCACCAGGGCCTTGAGCGGCGCCGGCTACCGCGTCGTGGTGCCCGACCAGATCGGCTTCTGCAAATCGACCAAGCCGCAGCACTACCAGTACACCTTCCAGCAGCTGGCCGAGAACACCCACAATCTGCTCGCCTCGATCGGCGTGAAGAAGGCGATCGTGCTGGGCCACTCGACCGGCGGCATGCTGGCGACCCGCTACGCGCTGATGTATCCGGCGCAGACCGACCAGCTGGTGATGGTCAACCCGATCGGACTGGAAGACTGGAAGACGCTGGGCGTGCCATCGCTGGGCGTGGACAAGTGGTACCAGCGCGAACTGAATACCTCGGCCGACAAGGTGCGCGCCTACGAGCGCGCCACCTACTACAACGGCGAATGGAAGCCGGAGTATGAACAGTGGGTGCAGATGCTGGTCGGGATGTATCGCGGCAAGGACAAGGAATTGGTGGCGTGGAATTCGGCGCTCATCTACGACATGATCTATACGCAGCCGGTGGTGTATGAATTCCCGCTGATCAAGGCCCCGACCTTCCTGCTGATGGGATTGAAGGACACGACCGCGATCGGCAAGGATGCGGCGCCGGCGGAGATCCGTCCCAAGCTCGGCAACTACACGGTGCTGGCGCAGAAGACGAAGGAGGCGATTCCGGGATCGACGCTGGTGACCTTCCCCGAGATGGGGCATGCGCCGCAGATGCAGGATCCGGAGCAGTTTCACCAGGCGTTGTTGAAGGGGCTGGTGCGCTGAGGAACCAGGTCTGCATGCAGCCCGGCGCCCATTTGTTTGCCATAAATTCAATGGTATCCTTCCCCGATGACCGTTGACCCAGAACCGACTTCCAGGCCCACCCGCGCGGCCTTCGCCGATGGCCCGCGCCTGCTGGCCGACATCGGTGCCACCCAT